>Ga0209518_1002354_pt1 | contig 17863 bp, 13 predicted proteins | sample RifGroB1_FD_183993 | JGI IMG/M metagenome (GOLD analysis project Ga0209518, IMG submission 183993) | Groundwater microbial communities from Rifle, Colorado, USA - Groundwater B1 (SPAdes) (version 2) | ecosystem: Environmental > Aquatic > Deep subsurface > Groundwater | place: Rifle, Colorado...
ACTATTGTACCTTCCTTTGGAAAGTTGCTGCGAATATACTTTTGAAATCAACGGTTATTCTATCATAATTTTGTCTTTTACATCAAAATCAGAGGTTGTTTTGGTTAATGGTGTGTAATTTTCAACAACCTGTTAAGCCGGGCTGGTCTTTTTTGGTGCTAGTCAGTATACTACGGCCGCCTTCACGGTTGCGTTTCAACCGGTGGGGCGGCTTTTATTTTAATTTCGGTGTTTGGAGGCGATATGCAATCGTGGTTTGGTCTTAAGCGTAGTGCCATGGTGGCGCTCGGTTTGCTAGTGGTCGGCATGGTGGCCTGTGCGCCGGGGCCGGACTTGTCCGATGGCTTGTTCGCCCAGATTCGCACCAATCGAGGGACGATGACCATCCGCCTAGAGTACGAGAAGTCGCCTATGACCGTTTGTAATTTCGTCGGTTTGGCCGAGGGCACTATCAATGGCCTGGACGGGAAGCCTTTTTATGATGGCCTGAACTTCCACAGCGTGGTGGCGGATTTCGTGGCCCAGGGTGGCGACCCATTGGGCGACGGCACCGGGGGGCCGGGGTATGATTTCCCGGACGAGATCCACCCGAACCTACGCCATGATGCCGCCGGAATCGTGGCTATGGCCAACCAGCTACCCAATACCAATGGCTCCCAGTTCTACATTACGCTCAAGGCGACACCCAATCTAGATGGCCGCTACAGCGTCTTTGGCCGCGTCATTCACGGTATTGAGGTTCTGGACAAGCTTCAGACTGGCGACGCCATTCGCAGTATCCGCATCGTCCGCGTCGGCGAGGCAGCCAGCCAGTTCCGCTCCGACCAGGCTACCTGGGAGGCTTTGATAAACGCCGCCTCCAGCGAAGTGCGCGTCGCCAGCCAGAACAGCCGCGAGGCCGTCATTGCCACCATTTTACAGCGCTGGCCAGAGCTGGAACCCGCCCGTCAGGGCATGTTCCAGGCCATCGTTGCCGAGGGTCGCGGCGATACAAGCGCCCGACGGGGCGATCTGGTTACCCTCAATTACAAGGCAATTTTACCAGATGGCTTGATTTTCGAGAGCAGCGCCACCAACGGCCAGGAATTGAAGCTGGAACTGGGCACCGGCCAGATCACCTTCGGTCTGGATCGGGCAGTAGAGGGCATGAAAATCGGCGAAAGCCGCGTGGTAGCCATCCCGCCAGAGCTTGGCTACGGCCGTACCGGCGATGGCTTCGTCCCGCCGAACAGTTTTATCATCTATGAGCTGGAGTTGGTGGCTGTCGAATAATTTCCTGGTACAATATGGATATTTTTGACTTATTAGCAGCGATTTTGGGCCGTTTTCAACGACTGAAACCGCTGTTTCAAAAAGATATATTTTTTTGTTGCATTTTTTGGAGTTAGCCCTTACAATACGGCAACTTCTTCGGGTGGGATGCGGTTCGGCAGCGGTTTTTCATCATCCTGCAAACATCGGTGTAGGGAGAAAATAGCGGACGAAGATATCTTTCCTCATGGCACTTCTGATTCCGGTTCATTTGGGGACTGGTTGTGAAGAGGGTAATAGGTCTGTCAGTGTGCTGTGGCCCGATTCGATTGTGCTTGTCTGGATGGCGTGCCATCCTTGCAATATACGGTGGCTCGTTTGAGCTGCCATTCTTCCGACGACAGGCCTGCTGGCCCCGACCCGGAAGATAAAACAAACTATGCATAGGTGGGGATATGTACAAGTGGTACGCACTTAACCGCATAATTCGCGGTGTGGTTATCTTCTGCTTGCTCATGTTTATTACCTCGGTGTTGAACAACTCGGTAAACGAGAAGATCCAGCACTCGGCGATAAATGAGTATGTCAAAGCCTACACGATGCGCCTGACCAACGTGAGCGCGGCCCAGCTGGAAAGCATCCGCCGGGACGTCTACGACCAGCAAATCAAGCAGTACAAGCTTGACCGCCCGCTGATCGAGCGTATCCTGGAGCAGACCTTCCGGGCCATCACGTTCCAGTTTGGCGATTCGAACAATCCGGCGCTGAAGGCCTCGACCGGCAGCCTTAGGGTTATCGACATCATCGGTGAAGCGTTGCCAAATACGCTGTTGTTATTCACCACGTCGTCGGCCTTCATCCTGATCATCTCGATCAGCCTGGGTTTGGTGAAGGCGCGCAAGCCTGGTGGCCGGCTCGATCGAAGCACCAGCCTGGTCACCCTGATCGTGTACGGCATGCCGTCTTGGTGGCTGGGCATGATGCTCATCATGCTGTTCGTCTACAAATTCAAGCTGTTCCCGTCGCCGGGTTCGAGCATCGAAAGCTTCCCGGGACTCAGTCGCGGCATCTTCCTGCTCTGGCAGCTGATCCTGCCGATGATGACCCTCGTCCTGCTCGGTTTCTGGGGCGGCGCGTACACCATCCGCAATGTTGTGCTGGGCATCCTGCAGGAAGATTTCATCATGTCGGCCCGGGCCCGCGGTATCCCGGAGCGCAAGATTCTGTTCGGCCATACTATGCGCACCGCCGCACCGCCATTGGTCACCATGGTGCTGCTCACCCTTCTGGGCTCCATCGGCGGCGGCCTGATTTTTGAGGGTATTTTCAACTGGCCAGGCTTGGGCCGCTTATACTGGATTGCGCTAGAAATGAACAACACGCCGGTGCTGATGGGGAATTTGGCCATCACTATCGGCATTTACCAGGTGGGTCTAATGATTCTTGACCTGATCTACGGCTTCCTGGATCCGCGCATCAAAGTAGGAGGCAAGGCATGACCCTCAAAGATTTCAAGTCCGCAGTGGGCGAATTCTGGGGCGAATTTATCCGGCAGAAGGCCGGCGTGTTCAGCCTGATCATCCTCGGTTTGGCTCTCGCTGTCGTCATCTTCCAACCGCTGCTCACCCCCTTCAGCGACGTGGAAGGTAATTGGCGCAAACTTGAGTACTGGGAAAACGGATCGGCCGGCGCCAAGCCGGTCTGGACCAACTTGTTCGCCCGGCAGAAAGGCGCTGTCGGCGCGGTTATCGAAGATTTCGAGGTTACCGAGACTCGCAACGAAGATTTTATGGTAACCACCTATGCCTTTGAATACGATTACCGTTACGACCTGCCGCCGGTCGACATCATCTTTCAGGGCACCGGTTACGATACGGCTGCCTACGAGATCGAGGTGGAGCGTCCCGATGGCGAAGTCATCGTCATGCCGCACCTCAACCTGCCGCAGGATGGCATGGTCGTCAACCTGCCCGAAGGTTCGGACGTGACCGTCCCCGTTTCAGGCTTGCGTTACTCGGTGGCCAATCGGGCCCAGCGTGCGCTAGTTACCTGGGCGCGCATGTTTGAGAGCGAGGAAGTCATCTATACGGTCGATTCTAGCCAACTGCGCCCGACCAACCTGATGTTCGCTAAGGCCATCCCCGGCCTGATGCGCGAGCCCGAGCCGCTGCATGGCGTCTATACCTTCCGGATCATCCAGTCCACCCTCTCGGCTGCTACCAAGTTCGAGGATCCGGCATTGCTTGTCATTGGGCGGGTTTCCGGTCTGATGGGAACCGACACCAGCAAGCGTGACATCTGGACCGGCCTGGTGGCCGGCATGAAGTGGGCCTTGTTGATCGGTTTTGTGACCAGCGCCATCTCGGTTATCGTCGGCGTTTTCTATGGTATCATCACCGCCTACTTTGGCGGCCGGGTGGACGCCGTCATGTCGTTCATCTTCGAGATTTTCATCTCCATGCCGGTGTTGCCGATACTGATCATCATCAGTGCCTTTATCGGCCGGAGCATCTGGATACTGATCGGTTCCTTCGTGATCTTCAACTGGGTTGGGCCCGTCAAGGTGGTCCGCTCCATGGCCCTGCAAATCAAGGAAGAAACCTACATCGAGGCCGCCAAGGCCCTCGGCGCCAACCATGGTCGCATTATCTTCAAGCACATGGCGCCGCTGCTGCTGCCGTACGCCTTCTCGCTGATGGCCTTGTCGGTACCGGGCGCAATCGTGGCCGAAGCGTCGCTCAGCCTTCTTGGTCTGGGTGACCCAAGCATCATTTCCTGGGGCCAGATCCTGCAAGGCGCAGTCACTGGTGGCGCCGTGCTCAATGGCCTGTGGTGGTGGGTTGTACCACCGGGATTGGCCATCGCGTTGCTGGGCATGACTTTTGCCTTCTTGGGACAGGCATTGGACAAGATTCTGCATCCCAAACTGAGAACGAGGTAAGGTATGGAAAACATCCTTGACGTAAAGAATCTGCGTCTTTATTACCATACGCAGAAAGGGGCGGTTAAAGCCCTGGATGATGTCACTTTCACCCTGAAGAAGGGGGAGACACTTGGCCTGGTCGGTGAGTCCGGTTGCGGCAAAACCACCACCGGCGTGGCGCTGCTGCGCATGCCGGCCCCGCCCGGCCGCATCGAAGAAGGCTCCCAGATATTCATCGACGGGCAAGATATCATGGCCATGAGCGAAGCTTATGTCCGCAAGAATGTGCGCTGGGAGCAGATCTCCATGGTCTTCCAGGGCGCCATGAACTGCCTGACGCCGGTGTACACCATCGGTAAGCAGATGCTGGAAACCCTCCAGGAACACCGCAGTATGGACAAGAAGCAGGCTGAGGAACTGATTCGGGAATACCTGGGCCTGGTCGGCTTGCCGCCCGAAGTCGCTGGGCGCTATCCTCATGAGTTGTCGGGCGGCATGAAGCAGCGCGTGGTTATCGCCACCGCCCTGTTCCTCAAGCCGAAGCTGGTCGTCCTCGACGAGCCAACCACCGCCCTGGACGTGATCGTCCAGGCGCAGATCGTCAACCTGCTCAAGAAATTGAAGAAGACCTTCGACCTGTCCTTTATCTTCATTACGCACGACTTGGCGCTTGAGGCTGAAATCTGCGACCGGATCTGCGTCATGTACGCCGGCAAGATCGTCGAGCTGGGCACCAACCAGCAGATTTACGGCAAGCAGGGGCCGATGCACCCCTACACCGAGAAGCTGTTGGCCGCGACGCCGCTGCTCAAGAAGAAGGTCGACACGCTGGCCTTCATCCCGGGCGCCCCGCCGGATCTCATCAACCCGCCTTCGGGGTGCCGCTTCCATCCCCGCTGCCATGTGGTCATGGACAAGTGCCATGAGGTGGAGCCACCGCTGATCGAGATTGAACCTGGGCACATGGTGGCCTGCTGGAGGTGTACGAAATGAGTATCAACGACAACGACAACATCCTCAGGCTAGTAGATCTCAAGAAACATTTCATTCCGCACCAGACTCTGCTCAAGTCCTTGGTCGGCAAGCCGAAGCGGGTTATCAAGGCCGTCGACGGCCTGACCTTCAATATCCGCCGCGGCGAGATTTTCGGTTTGATCGGCGAGTCCGGCTCCGGCAAGACCACCACCGGCAAGCTGGTCATGAAGCTGCTCGAGCCGACCTCCGGCCAGCTGATCTTCAATGAGGAAGACGTCACCAATTCCACCCGCGAGCGGACCATCCGCTACCGGCGGGAAGTGCAGATGATTTTCCAGGATCCCTACGCTTCCATGAACCCGCGCTTCAAGATTAAGGACGTGTTGCGTGAGCCGCTTCAGATCCACAAGATCGAGGGCGACCGCGAAAAGCATGAGGCCATGATCCTCAAGGCGCTGCAGGAAGTGAAGCTGAATCCGCCTGAAGAATTCATCACCCGCTACCCGCACATGCTCTCCGGCGGCCAGCGCCAACGCGTCTCCACGGCGCGTACCCTGATCCTCAACCCGATGATGCTGGTAGCCGACGAGCCGGTCTCCATGATCGACCTGTCTACCCGCGCCGAGATCCTGGCCATGATGAAGGACGTTCAGCGCCACTTGAACCTGACCTACCTGTACATCACTCACGATCTTTCGACGGCCCGTTACTTTACCGACCGCATCGCGGTTATGTACCTGGGCCGCATCGTTGAGATGGGACCGGCCGACGAGGTCATCGACAACCCGCTCCATCCGTACACTCGCGCCCTGATCAGCGCCGTGCCGGAACCGGAATGCGGCAAGGTGGACATCATTAAGGAAGTTCCGATCTCCGGTGAAATTCCGTCGCCGGCGAATATCCCGTGCGGCTGTCGCTTCCATACCCGTTGCCCTTTTACCAAGGATGAATGCATTAACGAAGCGGAACCGGAGCTGATGGATATCGGTGGCGGCCACCTCCACGCCTGCCGGCGCTGGAAGGAAATCTGATTTTGCCCGGCGGCGGCACGGCTTTAGGGCAGTGCTACCGCTAACCGGCCCCCAGTTGATTAGTGAATTGTGAATACGGCGCGCCGGGACAGCTTGTGCTGGGCCCGGCGCGTTTTTATTTTTAAATGGGGCGGCTCAGCCACCCGATGCATTGCCGATAGCGGAGTTGCCATGCGCCCACGTTTGCATACAAAAACAGCCTGGCCCGGTATGTAGCCAAGCGCATAGTATTGGCCCTTTTTACATGGTACTGCGCCATTTTCCTGGCCAGCGCCATCGTCAATTTCCAAGATGAAGTGTCGATCCGGTCAACCATCTGGGAGCAGGTTGCCGGTGCCGTGATGGGCAACACCGAACTCAAGGCCGAAGCGGATATCGCGGCCTATCGCGCCGAGGTCCCGTCAGCCTGGAATGTCAGTACGGACTCAATCTGACCCGGTCGGCCTACGTCATGTCAAACGGAACATCATAAGATGTTAATAAAATATTGCTGGCTAACCTGTCGCCGACCCAGCCCTGGTTACGGTGGCCGCCTTGGGAGTGGTCCAGGCCATCACCGGCGATATTCTGGTAGAAAAAGTCATCGCCCGGCCCGGTCTTGGTCAGGTGTTGATGCAGGCCTAGGCGTGAATGACGTGCCATTGCTATGCGGCTTCTTTACCATTGTGGCGGGGCTCTACTGCTTCACGCTCGGTGCCCTTGACTTGGCCCACTTTGGGCTTGATTCGCGCATTCGATATTGAAGACGGCTAGAAGCGCTTCGAGGGCGCCGGCCGGGAAGGATTGAAGAAATGAAAAAGTCACGTCGATATTTGATAATTCTCATGATTCTGGCAGCTGCCGCCCTGCTAGGTGTGGCCGCCTTGGCTATATTGCCCGTCGGACCGTCACCAGTTTTTCCCGCCGGCTGGCAGGCGGTTCGCGACGACGCGATAGCCGCGCGCTTTGCGCCGCTCCTCCATGTCCCGGCCGAATACGGTATTCTGGAGGCCGTTTACTACCGGGCGGCCATTTCGCCAGACGGACGCCTGCACCTGGCCTACCATCCGGTCTGGGCCTTCGAGCGCAACGCCAACTCTGGTTTCCTGCCACTTCTCAATCGCCTAGTCTATACCGGCGGACTGTCGCTACAGCGGCTGATGTTCGGCAACGGCGACGTCGAGCTGATAGTTTGCGTGCTTGACCCTGCCGGCCAGCAGATCGAGGAAGTCTGGTACGAGCGGCCGGCCGGCTATGATCCGGCAGCCTTCTCGGTCAGCCACGAACCACGGCGCGAAGCTTTTGGTGAAGCCGGCCGGCCCGAGTTACGGGTAGCCAGTTGGAACCACTTGTTCGAGCCCGGCGGCCTGAATGGCAGCCTGAGCGGTAATGGTGTCAGCAACCAGATAGCAGACCAGTCAGCAGCTGTCACAACCATTCCGCCCATACCAGCCTATTTCGACGCTGCACTCTGGGCAGCCTACCGTATGACTAAGTCTCGACCCACCCGCCTGTTCAAGCATCGCGCTCATTTTGACTGGGAATTGGCGGTAGTCGAACCAATCGACTGACTCGGTTCCGCTCTCGAGCCGGTTGGGGTTGTCAGCCTGGAAGGTCTGTAATTTAGCTGCAGAACTAGGAGTCTGTCGGGCTTGAGAAGGCGATATTTACAAAGTCGACAACCAATATCCTTGTCTGGCGCCGCGAATTTCCGTATTATGTCTGCAATATTGATGCAAGCCAAAAGGCAAACCGCACATTCCGGCAGAAGCGGAAGCTTGCATGCGAAAGGAGCATTTATGGGCATAGTTGAGCTGCGGGAAGTCCACAAGGTGTACCAGCTGGGTAAAGTCGAGGTACCCGCTGTCAAAGGGGTCAGTTTTAGCATTGAAAAAGGTGATTTTATCTCAATCGCCGGGCCTTCCGGTTCGGGTAAAACCACCATTCTCAATATGATAGGCTTGATCGACCAGGCCAGCGCCGGTGAAGTTTTGATTGATAATCGGCCGACTTCCAAACTTAAAGACCAAGAACTGACCAGGTTGCGCCACGAGACGCTCGGATTCATTTTCCAGTCATTTAATCTGATTCCGGTGCTAAATGTCTGGGAAAATATTGAATTCCCGCTGCTGCTCGGTAAAACCCGGGTGGGCAAGGCCGAAAAGGCCGACTGGATCAACCACCTGATCGAAGAAGTCGGCCTGGCCGACTGGCGCAAGCACAAGCCGAACGAATTGTCGGGCGGCCAACGCCAGCGTGTCGCCATCGCCCGTGCCCTGGTTACCAAGCCGGAAATCGTTTTGGCCGATGAGCCGACGGCCAACCTGGATAGCGCTACCGGCGAGCAGATCATTGAATTGATGAAACGCATCAACCGCGAGCTGGAAACCACCTTCATTTTCAGTACCCACGACAGCAAAATCGTCGAGATCGCCGACCATATCATCCGCTTACGTGATGGTTTGATTACCGAAAACTACCGCCGGAGCGATACCAGCCAAGCTGCCGTCAGCGCGGGGGCTTAACATGCCGATAACCATACGCATAGCCCTTCGCAACCTACTGGAGCACAAGGCTAAAAGCATCATTGTGGGTAGTCTGTTGGCTCTGGGCATCCTGATTCTGATTATGGGTAACGCTTTTCTGGAAGCCTCGAACATCGGCATCCGCCGCTCCTTTACCGAGAACTACACCGGTGACATTATTATCAGCGGACGAGCCAACGGCCCGGTATCCATCTTTGGCGTCCAAAGCATGGGCGGCAATGAGGCTACGCCCATCATCCCCGACTATGAACGCGTTTTGGCCAAGGTTCAGGCTCATGACGGCATTCAGGCCTGGACGGCCATGACCAGCGGCATGGGCGTGTACATGCAAGACGCCGACAAGGCCAGTCTGCTTGACGGGGCTGAAGCAGACGATGGGGATGGACCTGGCAGCCTGTTTGCTTTCTTTTTCGGTATCGACGCCTCCAACTATTGGCAACTCTTCCGGCAGCTGGAAATGGTGGATGGCACTTTTTTGCAGCCGGGTCAGCCTGGCATCATGATCTCCAGCGACAACCGTCAGGCCATTGAGCGACTGCGCCGTGAATCTATCCAGATTGGCGATGAAATCCTGATTCAAGGATTCAGTTCTTCCGGCATGCGGCTGCGCAGCCTGCCCTTGATTGGCGTTTTCAAGCCCTTGGCCGACAGCGTCGCGCCTAAAGAAATCGCCTACATGGATATCAACAATGTCCGGGTAATCAACCACATGACGGTCGGTGCCAACGAAGGCTATCAGCTAAGTGGTAACGAAACAGCAATGTTGGAGCTGACGGATTTTGACAGCCTGTTTAGCAATGACTCTTTTGCCGTCGAAGAAACGATGGGCAGTGTTCAGGCTTTCGATGTCGATTCTGTCCTGGGCGATACCAGCCGGCGCGAAAGCCTGAACTTGGCCGATACCGGCGCCTGGCACAGCTTGCTGTTGCGCGTTGTCGATCCGCTTCAGACGTCACTGATAATCGCCGAACTCAACCAGTGGTTTGCCGCCGAAGGCTTGGCCGTGACGGCCGGCGGCTGGAAGGTGGCAGCTGGTCCCTACGCCGCGTCGGTAGATACGCTGCGGGTTACGTTCATTATCCTGGTTATTATATTAGCGGTGGTGGTTATCATCATCATCATGAATACCCTGATTGTCTCGATCATCGAGCGCAGTGGCGAAATCGGGACCATGCGCGCCATCGGTGGCAGCAAGCAGTTTATCCGCCGCTTGTTCATGGCCGAAACCTCGGTACTGTCGGTCTTCTTTGGCCTGATTGGCATAGGTCTGGCTCTGCTGATTAACGGACTACTGTGGCTCCTGCGCATCCCGGCTAGTAACGAAATATTAAGCGTAGTATTCGGCGGCGGCTATCTACGCCCGATTATAACCGCTGGTTCAATCATCGGCTCGCTGATCCTGATTGTCGTAGTCGGCCTGGCGGCGCATCTTTACCCGGTAACCGTTGCCCTGCGCATTCAGCCAGTGCGTGCCATGCAATCTGAATAAGGAAATGCCATGAAAACTTCCATTATTATAGCCCTGCGCAATCTGAGTCGCCAAAAAAAGCGCAGTTTCCTGTTGGGTGGCGCCATCGCTTTCGGCATCATGATTGTCAGTTTGATCAACGGCTTTGCCGGTGCTTTCTCCGTCAATGTTTCTCGCAACATGGCCTACCTGCTGGCCGGCCACATTTTTATTGAAGGCAACGAGCAGGACGACAATCGGGAAACCATTCGGATCATTCGCGATGACAGCGCCTTGCTAGAGGCGTTGAACGCTAGCGGTATTCCGGTTGAGCACCTTTCCCGGCGCAGCGTTCTTAGCGGCGACCTGATTTTCGAAGGGAAGCGCCAGAGTGTGACCATCGCTGGGGTGGACTTTCAGGGAGAAAGCTTCCTGCCGGACCGCCTTCGCCTGAAGGAAGGCAGCTGGGACAGCTTGGAACGGCGCAGTCTGATTCTGAATGAAAAGCTGGCCGAGCAACTCAATGTTCAGATCGGCGACCGGATCCTGGTACAAAACCAGACGATCTATGGTCAGGGTAACGCCGGCGAATATATCCTCACCGGTATCAGCTACGATACGGGCTTTCTGGGGCAGATTTTCAGTTATGCGTCGCTTGAGTATGTCAATGAGCTGCTCGATATCCCGGCTGGTCAATATGTAGAACTAGACATCATGATTGACGATATCCGGAAAGCCGAATTGTACGCCAACCAACTGCACAACGCACTCAGCCAGGCGGTGCAGGTCTTTGAGCGCGAAGTGATGGACGAAAAAGGAAATATCACTCCTTTCCAGGCTATGATCCGGCAACAACTTAAAGACAGCTGGGAAGGAAGTAAATATCGTGTTACCACGGTAAATAACTTCATGGAACAAATGCAAAGTCTCATCCAGATTCTTGATAAAGCCAGCCTGGTAATTCTAATAGTATTGTTCGCCATTGTGATGGTGGGCATTACCAACACCTTCCGCATGATCATGTTTGAACGCATCCGTGAAATCGGCACTATGCGCGCCGTCGGTATTCAAGCTAAGGCTGTTTCTTGGCTCTTCCTGTTTGAAGCCCTCTTTCTGGCCTTAGGTGGCGCGCTCGTCGGCATTGGGTCGGCCCTACTCATTATGGGCGGATTGTCCTTGATCAATTTTGGTCTTGATTCACCGCTTTCGCTGTTCATGAACAATGGACACCTGGCTTTTTATCTGCCAGCGGCCCGGGCAGCCGTTAATGTTTTAATCATCATGCTCTTGACGCTGTTTGCGGCCAGTTTTCCGGCCCGTCAGGCTGCCAAGCTCAGTCCGGCGGTCGCCTTGCGCACGCAGAATTAAGGGAAACCTTTTACTTGCAGGTCGGGCAGGCCGCAGCTGCCCGAAAAATTACGATCAGCTGGACGAAGGTCCATCGCTGGCCCCCGATGAGGAGTGTACCATGAAACGTTTATTATTATTAGTAACCTTGCTTATGCTGAGTCTGTGCAGCCTGCTCGCCCAGGACGTCACTGCCATTTTGGCGGAGCTGGACCAGATCGACGATTTTGGAAATGACGACTTTAGCGCCCTCTACACCATAGTCTCCCAAAAGCCGGGAGAGCGAGATAATGTCACCCAGGTGCGTATCTTCCGGCGTGACCGCCTGAACCTGTTTACCATGCTGGTTATCCTGCCGGAAGTCAATAAGGGCCAGGGCTATTTACGCGAAGATAATAATGTCTGGTTCTACGATCCGGTCAGCCGCAAGTTTTCTTTTTCATCCATCCAGGAAAACATCCAGAATAGCGAAGCCAAAAACAGTGATCTAATAAGCAGCAAACTATCGGATAACTATAATGTCATCGCCACCAGCGAAGGCCGGGTTGGCTCAATTGCTGTCTGGATCCTGGAACTGGAAGCCAAAACCAGCGATGTCCCGTACGACCGGCTCAAACTCTACGTGCGCAAGGATCAGATCATGCTGCTCAAGGAAGAAGCCTTCAGCGTCTCCGGCCGTCTTTTGCGCACCAGCCTGTTTCCTCGCTACGCTAATATCGGCGGGCGCCTGGTGCCGTCGCAGCTTCTCATTATTGACGAACTCAATCCCGGCGAGCGCAGCCAAATCACCATGACCGAACAATCGATTGCCACGCTGCCCGACCGGGTCTTCAGCAAAGCCTACCTGGAGCAGGTAAACCGATGAAAAACCTGACCAGACTATTGGCGACCGGGCTGCTTTGGGCGACCGGGCTGCAGCTTGCCGTGGCTCAATCCAGCGATATTACCGTAAACGAAGACGAACTGTTTGGTTCGGACGAAATCGTCGAAGAAATCGACCCGGCCTCTGACAGCAATGTAGCCGACAGTCTTTTAATCAGTGAGGCAGTGCGCATTGGCGGCAGTTTTAGCGGCTTCTTGAATCTGTCCGCCCAGTGGTATCAGCCTTGGACTGACGGCCTGGTGTTGCCAGCCGACCAGTATGGCCTGACGCCGACACTGCAAGCCTTGTTATATTTTGATGCCCGACCGACGGCTGAAAGCCGCTTCTATGGCTCTCTGAAGACCGGCTGGCCTTTTATCGATGAAGCTGGCGCGCTTAACCTGCAGGTCTTTGAGTTGTTCAGTGATTTTAACTGGAACGATCAAGTCTTTTTCCGCTTTGGCAAACAAACTATCAATTGGGGTGTGGGTTATTTTTTCAGCCCAGCTGACATTATCAACCTGCAAGTGATTGATCCGCAAAACCCGACCGTCCAGCGCGAAGGCCCGGTAGCCCTCCGCGTCCATCTACCCATCTCCGGCAGCCAGCATAATCTGTGGGCCTACGCCATATTCCCCGGACCCGATATCAAACCCGAAGACACCGCCATTGCGGCCAAAGCAGAGTTTGTGGTTGGCGGTTGGGAGCTAGGCGTCGGCGGTTGGTATAATTACGATCGACCCTTACGCGGCGTACTGACCGCTAGCGGCTCGCTGGGGCAAGTCAGTATCTTTGGCGAAGCCTATTTCGCCCACGGCTCCGACCGCCAATGGATCGATTCGCTGCTTCCAAATCCCCTGGCTCCGGTTATGCTAAGCGATGATAGTTCATTCTTTTTTAAAGGCAGTGCCGGTCTGCAATACAATAACAGCCAGCATAAAATCAGCCTAGCCGCCCAATACCTGTTTGACGGCGAAGGCTATGCGCCAGACAGGCGCCAGGAACTATTGGATCAAGCCGCGGCCATCCCCTCGCTGCCAACCCCAATTCTAAAAGCCGTTGTTGCTAATTCGGGCCAACACTACGCCGCCGCCTGCCTAAACCGCAGTGATTTTTTAATAAACGACCTGAGCGCGTCCCTATTCTGCCTAACCAACCTGTCCGATCTATCCGGCTTCATCCAGCCCAGCCTATCCTACCGCTGGTTTAGCGGCGCTAGCAGCTCACTCTCGGTAACGTTCGTCTTTGGCCCCAATCAAAGTGAATACATAATTCTTAACGATGGCCCAGCCATTAACCTGAATTTCAGCCTGACCCTAGGCAGCGGTATCTTCTAGACCCCGCCGATCCTCCCCCCCCCCCCCCCAGACGGCGCCAGCCGAAAACAGCACAGGACGCCCCACGAGGGCGTCCCGTGCGAGTTTTTCCCATTTCCCCCAGACGGCGCCAGTCGGAAACAGCAAGGCCGCCCTACGAGGGCGTCCCGTGCGAGTTTTTCCCATTTCCCCAGACGGCGCCAGCCGGAAACAGCAAGGCCGCCCCGGTAGGGCGGCCTTGCTAGTTTCTCATATCAACCCCGGCACCGAGTTAACCGGTATGCGCAGCATATCCGGTTGAACTCGGGCCCGCGATCGCCCTTCGTCAGAATGGGCGATCGCTGAGGTATTTGTATTCCTTCCAGCGCCTCTCCACCATGGCGCGTTCCTTGGCCATCAGCATGTCGGCCCGGGTCGGGTCGGCGGCGCGCAGGGTCTGGAAGCGGGTTTCACTGGCCATGAACTCGGCGATCTTGTCGAGCTGCGGCTCCTTGCTGTCCAGCTGGAAGGGGTTCTTGCCCTCGGCCACCAGACGCGGGTCATAGCGGTACAGCGGCCAGATGCCGGAGTCGACGATAGTCTTCTGCTGGTTCATACCCTTCATCATGTCGATGCCGTGGCTGATGCAGTGGCTGTAAGCGATGATGATGGACGGGCCATTGTAGCTTTCGGCTTCGCGCATGGCCTTGAGCACCTGGTTCATGTTGGCGCCCATGGACACCTGGGCCACGTAGACGTAGCCGTAGCTCATGGCGATCATGCCCAGGTCCTTCTTGCCAATGTCCTTGCCGGCCATGGCAAACTTGGCAACGGCGCCGAACGGGGTGGCCTTGGAGGCCTGGCCGCCAGTGTTAGAGTACACTTCGGTATCCAGGACCATTAGGTTGACGTTGCGGCCGCTGGCGATGACGTGGTCAAGGCCGCCGAAGCCGATGTCGTAAGCCCAGCCGTCACCGCCGAGGATCCAGACCGAGCGCTTGATCAGGTGGTCGCTGACATTCAGCAGTTCTTGTGCCCAGGCGTCTTTCTTGCCGTTCAGAGCCTTCTTGAGGTCGGCGACATCGGCACGCTGGGCCTCGATGGCGGCGTCGTCGGCCTGTAGATTGGCCAGCAGCTTGTCGGCCATAGCGCCGATGGCAGCCTTGTTGGCGCTAACCAGTTCGCGGGCGTACTCGGCCAACTTGTCGGAGTTCATGCGCATGCCCAGGCCGAACTCGGCGGCGTCCTCGAACAGCGAGTTGGACCAGGCCGGTCCGCGGCCGTCGGCGCGCTGGCAGTAGGGGGTGGTGGGCAGGTTACCGCCGTAGATGGACGAACAGCCAGTGGCGTTGGCGATAACGGCGCGGTCGCCGAACAGCTGGGTCATCATCTTGATGTACGGGGTCTCGCCGCAGCCAGCGCAGGCGCCGGAGAACTCGAAGAGCGGCCGCTTCATGGCCACGCCCTTGATGGTGCCAAGGTTCAAGTTCGGTGTCTCGGGGATGGACAGGAAGAAGTTCCAATTGGCTACTTCAGTATCGCGCACGGTCAGCTGGTCGACGAAGTTGATGGCTTTGCGGCTCGGGTCGGCCTTGTCCTTGACCGGACAGATGTTGATACAGGCGCCGCAACCGGTACAGTCCTCGGGCGCGACCTGCAGAGTAGCCTTCATGCCGTCGAATTCCTTGCCCTTGGCGGCGGCGCTCTTGAAGCCGGCCGGGGCGCCCTTCAGGGCGTCGGCCTGGTAGGACTTGAGGCGGATACAGGCGTGCGGGCAGACCATCGAGCACTGGCCGCACTGGATGCAGAGGTTTTCGTCCCAGGCGGGGATCTTCTCGGCGATGTTGCGCTTCTCGTACTGGGTGGTGGCGGTGGGGAAGGTGCCGTCGTCGGGCATCTGGCTGACCTTGATCTTGTCGCCGCGGTTGGCGATGATCTCGCCGATCACCTCGCGCACGAATTTCGGGGCGCTGGCCGGCACCGGGGTGAGCATCTTGTGCTTGCTGTCGGCCGCGCCGACCTTGACCTCGTGGGTGGCGGAGAGTGACAGGTCGATGGCGGCGATATTCTTGGCCACCACGTCGGCGCCTTTGCGGGCGTAGGTCTTCTCGGCGTACTTCTTGATTAGCTTGACGGCCTCGTCCTGCGGCAGCACACCGGAGATCTTGAAGAAGGCGGTCTGCATGACGGTGTTGATGCGGTTGCCCATGCCGGCTTTCTCGGCGATGGCCATGGCGTCGATGACGTAGAAGCGGATCTTCTTGTCGATGATGCGCTGCTGAACTTCCAGCGGGATGTGGTTCCAGACGGTGTCGGCCGGGAAGGGGCTGTTGAGCAGGAAGACGCTGCCGGTGCGGGCCCAGGCCAGGACGTCCAGTTTCTCGAGGAAGCTGAACTTGTGGCAGCCGATGAAGTCGGCGTGGCTGATTAGGTAGGGCTTTTGGATGGTCTTGGGGCCGAAGCGCAGGTGGCTGATGGTGTAGGTGCCGGCCTTCTTGGAGTCGTAGACGAAGTAGCCCTGGGCGCTGTTGTCGGTTTCGTCGCCGATGATCTTGATGGAGTTCTTGTTGGCGCCGACCGTGCCGTCGGAACCGAGGCCGATGAACAGGCATTCCTTGACGCCATCAGCGTCAAGCTCGAAGTGCTCGTCCCAGGCCAGGCTGGTGTTGGTGACGTCATCGTAGATGCCGAGGGTGAAGTCGTTCTTCGGCTGGTCGGCCTTGAGGTTGTCGAGGGCGGCCTTGACCATGGCCGGGGTGAATTCGCAGGAACCCAGACCGTAGCGGCCACCGACGACGGTCGGCCAGGCCTTGAAGGGACCCTTGCCGCTTTCCATGGCCTCGCCGATGGCGGTGCGGACGTCCTCGTACAGCGGCTCGCCGATGGACCCCGGTTCCTTGGTGCGGTCCAGCACGCTGATCTTTTTGGTGCTGGCCGGCAAGGCGCCGATGAAGTGCTCGACGCTGAAGGGGCGGTAAAGCCGCACGATGAGCACGCCCACCTTCTCGCCCTTTTTGACCAGGCTGTTGACGGTTTCCTCGGCGGTGTCGGCGCCGGAACCCATGATGATCATGACGCGGTCGGCATCCGGAGCGCCGACATAGTCGAACAGCTTGTACTGGCGGCCGGTCAGCTTGGCGAAGCGGTCCATGTACTGCTGGACGATGGCCGGGGTGGCGTTGATGTACTTGTTGACGGCTTCGCGGCCGGTGAAGTAGACGTCGGGGTTCTGACTGGTGCCGCGGATGGACGGTTTTTCGGGGGTCAGGCCGCGGGCGCGGTGGGCGCGGACCAGCTCGGCGTCGATCATCTGCTTCATGACTTCGTAGGACAGTTCCTCGACCTTCTGGACCTCGTGCGAGGTGCGGAAGCCGTCGAAGAAATGCAGGAAGGGGACGCGGGCGGCCAGGGTGGCGCCGTGGGCGATCAGGGCCATGTCCATGGTTTCCTGGACGCTGGCGGCGCCGAGCATGGCCCAGCCGGTCTGGCGGGCGGCCATGATGTCCTGGTGGTCGCCGAAGATGGACAGGGCGTTGGCGGCTACGGCGCGGGCGGCGATGTGGAAGACGGCGCTGGTGGCTTCGCCGGCGATCTTGTACATGTTGGGGATCATCAGCAGCAGGCCCTGGCTGGCGGTGAAGGTAGTGGTCAGGGCGCCAGTGGTCAGGGCGCCGTGGACGGCACCGGCGGCGCCGGCCTCAGACTGCATCTCGACAACTTGCGGAATGGTGCCATAGATGTTTTTGCGGCCCTGGGCGGTAAATTCGTCGGAGAGCTCTCCCATGGGGGAAGAAGGGGTGATCGGATAGATCGCGATCACTTCTGAACAAGCATGCGCGACATGGGCGGCGGCGGTATTGCCGTCGATCATGACCATGTTTTTAGTGTTGGCCATTGCGGGTTCCTTTTCGTGTGTGATGCCGGGGCCTGCCGCTGGAACGGCAGGCATTTCCGGTCGCCGGCGGGGTGCCTGGATGGCAAGCGCCGACCTGGGCGCTCGGCTGGGAACACCCCTTGGAAGTCATTGTGTCTGAAAAATCTGGCCTATAATAGAACTTTTCCCCGAAATAGGCAATATGCCGCATTGACTCATAATTAATCTAGCCGAAAAAAAGTGGTTGACTCATAAGTAAAATCTAGCCCTGTGAGTAGACTCTACCATGGGGTGATTTATGGAGATGACCATGAAAACCCGAAAAGAACTGAC
>Ga0209518_1002357_pt1 | contig 17828 bp, 18 predicted proteins | sample RifGroB1_FD_183993 | JGI IMG/M metagenome (GOLD analysis project Ga0209518, IMG submission 183993) | Groundwater microbial communities from Rifle, Colorado, USA - Groundwater B1 (SPAdes) (version 2) | ecosystem: Environmental > Aquatic > Deep subsurface > Groundwater | place: Rifle, Colorado...
CCGCGTGTTTTGGACAGAACGTCGTATAAGAATGTCGCTAAAAGATGAAGATATGAAGGAGGTTTAAATTTGTTATTAAAACTGTCTTGCAATATTAGACAGTTTTATTTACGGCAAATTTAAATAAATAATCCATTATGTCGCAGTTGACCAGATTCAATTTTTATTTAATAATACGATTGCAAAAAGGTATTAAAATTTCTAATTTTTAATAATGAGTTATTTGGTTAATTTATATAAAGAAACTTATCGCGGGAAAACCATCGCCCGGACTCTTCTAAATTTGGAAATTTCAAAACACGTTCAAAATGTCGGCGGCGTTGTTATAGATTTAGGCGGGGGTAAAAACCCCAGTTACGAGCGTTTTTGGCATATAAGGCCGGAAAAATTTATAAGAGTTGATATAGATAAAAAGACGGAACCGGATGTTACGGCCGATTTAAATAAGCCGCTGCCGTTTCCCGATAATTATGCCGACGCGATTTTTCTTTTTAACGTAATTTATATTTTGGAGAGTCCTCAAAAAACATTGTGGGAAATTAACCGCATTTTAAAATCCGGCGGAAAATTATTTATAACCAGCCCTTTTGTTTTTAATGAAGCGAAAGAGCCAAGTGACTATTGGCGTTTCACGAGCGAAGGGCTAGAGAAACTATTTAAAGAATCCGGTTTTAACAATTATTTTATAACGCCGGTGGGGGAGCGTTTTTCCGCGGCTGCGTATCTTATAACTCCTTTTTTATTTTTTTGGCCGATTAAATTTTTATTTTACGCTGCGGCTATCGTTCTTGATAAAATGATTCCCAAAAAATTAAAATTAAAACAGCCCTGCCCTATCGGATATTTCATAGAAGCAATAAAGTAATGAACAAAATATCTGTTGTCATACCGGTTTATAATGAGGCCAAAACTATTGGCGAAGCTATAAAAAGAGTTGAGGCGGTTAATATAAATAAAGAAATTATTGCCGTTGATGACGGTTCAACCGACGGTTCTTTGGATATTTTGGAGCGGTTGGCAAGCGAAGGCCGCATTAAATTAATTAGACACGATAAAAATTCCGGCAAGGGAGCGGCAATTAAAACGGGCCTTAAGGCGGCGGAAGGAGACATTATTATTATTCAAGACGCCGATTTGGAAACCGATCCTCAAGATTATTATGAACTTATTAAGCCAATAATAAGCGGAGAAACGAAAGCCGTATTCGGCTATAGAATCGCAAAAAAACCAGCCAGCATTTATTGGTGGGGCGGCAAAACAGTGAGTTTTATAACCCGCTTGCTTTACGGTGGAAATGTAAAAGATGTCAACAATGGTTATAAAATTATGACTCGCGATTTGTGGAAAAGTTTAGATCTTAAAAGCAATCGCTTTCAGATCTGCGAAGAAATTACCGCCAAACTTCTTAAACGGAAGGAAAAGATTATCCAGGTACCAACCAGATATTTTCCGAGAACAAAAAAGGAGGGGAAAAAACTGGGATTTAAAGATGGATTTATCAGTTTATGGACACTGCTGAAATACAGATTAATAAAATAACCCCGCAAATTTACGGGGTTGTCGGCGCAAAGTATTTTTTTACGCCATTATCTAAACCGGTAAGGGGGAATTTTCCGAAATCGGCTTGAAGTTTTGACGTGTCAAATGTCAGTAAAATCGGCGGATAAACGGCGGGCTTGAATTTTATTGCCACTTTTCGGCCGCTTAATTTAAAAAGCAATTTTGCCAGTTTCAATAAAGTTATACCGTTGCTCGGGGTTACATTATAATCGCCGTTCATTCCTTTAAGAATAACTTTTTTTACTACTTTGAAGAGGTCGTTTTGATGAACGCAATAAAGCCGATGAGAACCGTCCCCGTAAATTTCAATAGGTTTCCCTAAAATAATATTTTTTGAAAAAATAAAAATCGGGCTGGTTACGTCACCCTTGCCGTATATTCTGCTCGGTCTCAACGTTGTAAGAGCAATGCCCGACTCTTCGCAAATTCTTTTAAGAATCAGTTCGCCGCAGGCCTTGGCTGAAGAATAGAAACTATCCGGATTAATCGCGCTGGTTTCGGTAATCGGCGTTTCGCTTGTCTTGCCGTATATGGCAACCGTGCCGATATAAATAAGGCGCTTGATTTTGACGCGGGATAGAAAATCGGCTAAATTCAAGACCATATTAACATTATTTTCTAATGTTAAAATATTGTCATTTTTACTTCTAACAAGCGCGGCAGCCATGATTATTGTGGTTTTCCCGTCGCATAAGCTCGCCATTTTTTGATAAGCTTCAATATCAAGAAGATTAATTTCGTTTGCTGAAAAGCCATAAACTTCAAACATCGATTCTCTCTGTAATTTGTGGTACAAGTGATTTCCCACAAAACCGGAATGTCCCAAAATAATTATTTTTTCTTTCGGCATATTTATTCTCCCGTATTGAGTTATCAAAATACTAAATAGGTTTGAAATTACAGCATCTAAAGTACTCCGGAATCAACTTTAAGTCAATAAAATAAATAATTGATTTTATCAACGATAATTTATAAAATATATCTATAATGCCAGGCATTTTGAATCGTATTTTTTTTAATATTAAAATAACAATTACGGCTAACTTGCCGTTTGTTATTTTAATTGCGATTCTATTTGGTTATTTTACGGTAAGGGCATTGCCGGAAAATAGATGGAACGGCTGGAAATGCTGTTCAACGCAAATGCTGCTTACTGCCCGTTTTTGGGCGCGCGACGGCCTCTTTAACCACTATCTTTTGGGGTTAAATCAGGGGTACGGAAAAATAGTCCGCTATTTTGACGAACCGGAGTTGCAACAGCATGCTCACGGTGCGGTAGCCAGCAACTTATTGGCGCAAAAACTTTATTATACCCATTATCCCAGTTTTTATATCACTCCGCTGGCGCTTATGATGAGGTGGGGGATTGATTCACTGTTTATTTTCAAAATTTTATCAATTATCGCTTCTCTTGCCGGCTTGGCGTTTTTTTACGCTTTTATAAAATCAATATCAAACAAAATCGCGGCTTTTATCGCGGCGCTTTATTTTGCCGCGTCGCCCGTTTTTATGAGCAATGCCGACATTATAGAATATTTGCCACTGGAAGACGCCCTGGTCTTTTCAATAATGTTTTTGAGCATTGTTTTTCTAAACCGCCTAAATTTAAAAAATTTTAATTATTATAAAACGTATCTGGCAGCTATTTGGGGCGCAAGCTTCTTGTTGTCTCTTGTGTCGTATAATTCCACCTTTTTTATATTTACTTGGCTCGCGGGATTAACCGTAATCTACTTTTGGCGCGAAAAGCTTTTTCATAAAAAAATTATTTTTATTTCATTGCTTGCTTTTTTAGCTTCGGCTCCGATTTTGGGGGTTGCCATTCATTTAATTCAAAACGCCGCTTATCTCGGCTGGTCCGATATGTGGCTTGATATTTACGGAACATATATCAGCGCCGGAAACAGCGTTAAACTGGATTTTATAACCCGGATTGAAGGTGTAATCAGGCCGTTTTTTTCCATGACTGGCATCTATAACTTTTATACCTTGATAGCGCCTTATGGTGTTTCACAAATTAAGCGAATTTTTTTCCCCGGCAGCATTCCAATGGCGTATATTTTGCCGTTTCTTATGATTTTTGTCATTGCCATAATCGTCAAAATCAAAAAAAAGCTGAACGGTTTATATTGGCCGCCTTTGAATATAATGCTATTGCTTTTGGCGGCGCCGCTTGGCCAAACTTTTTTTCTGCCGTTCGTTGGTTACAGAGATTATATGGGAAGATTGGCCGCGCCGTTTGTGGGCGCCCTTATCGGAAGCGTCGCTTATAATATTTTTTTACTTTTAAAAGAGCGGAACTATTTGTCTCCGATTAAAAGATTTTTTCTTTTTTTCGCGTTTTTCGCAATCGGGCTGCTTTTAGCAATTCAAATAATGCTTTCTTTTATCCAGCCTCTGCCAACTTCGCTGTCAAATTCCGAAATTCGTTTTACCCAATACGCAAAAAACATAACAACGGGAGAAAAAGCGGTTTTCATGATTGATAAAAGAGATATGTCGGTAGACAGCAAAGAATTAGAAATGAGAAAAGCTTATATCAGTTCTTTTAATTATTTTGTTAAAGATTATCTGATTTGGGCGTATTATCTTGATATGCCGTTATTAAACTTTATAAAAACGGATTACCTGGTAAAAGACCTGCTATTTTTAGAAAAGCGCGCCGAATTTCCATTTACCGCCATTATCACTTCTGACAGCAAGGTCTTAATTGATGAAATTTATCAAAAACTACGCGCCAATCGATTATCGTTAAAACCTATTGAAATGATTGAAAACAGGTATCTTTTTATTATTTCACCTTCAACCCCTTAACATCATGAATGACTTAACTAAAAAAACTTTTATATGGAGTATCGTCGCGTTGGTGTTTTTAAGATTTTTAATGGTTGTTTTGCTTATAAACAACATTCCTTTTACCGATATGCTGGGTAACGGCTTTCGGCCGAATTTTGGCGGTTCTTACTTTCCTGATGAAGTTCATTATTTTGAACTGGCCGATTCATTTGCCAAATTTTCTCCGGTTGCCAATGTCGCCAATATCGGCTATCCATTGTTTTTAGCGCCGATTATTTATTTTACCGGCGCCTCGGGGCCGGAAGACATATCTAAAATTGTTTTTATAATCCAGGCATTTTTATTTTTCGGGCTGGTGATTATTTTAGTCGCGCTGATAAGTTTTGAAATTTTCAAAAACAGAAAATTGGCGCTTTGGGCCGCCGCTTTATTCACTATTTATCCTTACATTCTGTTTTTTGTTCTAAAACTGGCAAATTTTCCGCGCTCTATCCCGGCTTTTCATTATCAGATGTGGATTAATATCGGCGCCGATTATTTGTCGGCTATTTTGCTTTACTTCGGGTTTTATCTATTTATTAAAAAATATAATTCCGGCGGTTGGAATTTGTTTTTTGCTTTCGCGGTTGGAGCTATAATCGCAGCGGCGGCGCTGACGCGAGTCGCCAATATTTTATATTTGCCGCTGATTTTTTTGATTTTAACATTGCTAAAAAAATACCGCGAATCAATCGGTTTTGGGTTTGCCGCATTTTTGGTTTACCTGCCGCAGTGGATTTATAATTTTTATTTTTTTGACTCGCCATTCACTTATGGTTATAGGATACAGGAACTTTCCGGCCACGGTTTTGAAACTAAAATTTTAGGCGGCTGGTTTTCTTTTAATAATGTTGTTATATTCTTTGAAAGAATATGGTTAAATTTGCCGGCGTTTATATGGATTTTGCCGATTTTAGCCATTATTTTAATATTTGGGTTTTTGAAAATGTTTAAACAAGAAAAAATCTTAGCTTTAGTTTTGGGATTTTGGATTTTGTTAAATATTGGGTTTTATATATTTTTCGTTGATGCGCAAAGCCAGCTGCGCTATTTTATTCCTTCCATTTTGCCATTAATAATTTTATTTATTATAGGAATTATAAAATTATATGAATTTCGTAGATCTATATAAAAAAATATTTTCCAAGGAAATAGGTATGAAAGGGAGAATTTTTTCTCGTTCTCCACTGTCTCCTGAAGAAACCCAAAAAATCTGGGAAAAATATTTTCGGTTTATGCCGGTAAAATTAGTTCTGCCTCTAAAAAAATATAATCTTAATAATAAAAAAGTTTTAGATATCGGTTCGGCTTGGGGAGAATTTTTGATTCATTTCGGACCCGATTCTAAAGGCATTGAAGTTATGCCGGAATCGGTAAAATTTTCACAGGCAATCGGGCTTAACGTTGATGAGTATAATTTTGAAGACGAGTGGCGAGAGGAAAGTAAATATTTTGACGCTATTTGGTGCTCCAATGTTTTGGAGCACGTTGTCGCGCCCCATTTATTGCTAAGGCGATTTCACGATGCGCTAAAACCAAATGGCCTTATATTTATCCGCGTGCCGACTATTCCGTCGAATTGGCTTTATCTTAAATTAAATCGATTGCTTTTGGGCTTTCTTGGTTACGAGGCGGTTCAGCATATCAATGCTTTTACGCGAAGGACTATTGAATTCACAATTGAACGCGCCGGTTTTAAAATAATTGAATCAAATATATTTTTTCCTCAAAACCAAATTCTTAATAAAATTTTAAATCCGTTTCTAAAAGATGCGATTTCTTTCATTACTATCGTAGCGAAAAAAACTCACTTTAAATACCCTGAAAAAAGACTCGATATGCATAATCCAAATTGGCTTAAAATACAAAATTAAAATCCCGATTTAAAATCGGGATTTTTAGGTTAACCATTTTTTAAAATCATTAAGGAACTGTTCAACTACTTCATCTGTTTTAAAGTGCTGGGCCATTTGAGGGAAAAACTTTGGCGGAACGGTAACGATATGCGCTCCGGCAAAACCGGCGTCGCGGATATCGGTCGATTTACGAATGCTTCCGGCGATGATTTCAACGCCGGGGTAGCTTTTATCAAGAAGCGCGCGAGTCATGCTAACAACTTTTGCCGGATCGGCATCCAGGGTATCCAATACGCCTTCGTCTTTAGCTTGTTTGAATCCGTAAAATCCATACATAGATGTATCGCTAGGAATATCCCTGATTCTTCCCCAGAAAATAGAAACATAACGCGCTCCGCTCGACGCGGCCATGATTGCCTGATTGACGCTCATACAGCAGGTGCAGTTGACGGAAAAACCATCTTCTTTCAGTTTTCTGATTACTTCCAACTCTTCCAAGCCAATTTGTACTTTAATGGAAAGTTGTTTGTAATTTAACACGTCGCGGAAATGATTGGCTTGCCTGCGGATTTCATCAAGATTTCTAGAAAACACCTCTACCGAAAGGTGAATGCCATTTTTGTGGGCTTTGATAAGTTCCACAATTTGGCCGATGTGCGACTCAAAATTACCTTTTGGTTCTTTGGCTAAGAGTGAAGGATTTGTGGTAATTCCCTGAATAAATCCTTTTTTTAAAGCTGATTCTATATCTGTTAAATTAGCGGTATCGGCGAATAATTTCATCGCACGTCTCCTTTTCCCGCTCCTTGCTCTTGATAAATTTTTTCTATGACGTTTAAAGCGTTAAGCGCGTCGCCGCCGCCGGGGCCGTATTCTTTTCCTGATTTTATTGATGAAATGAATTTACCCCACAGAGAAAAGAGAGAAATATCCGGGTCTTCATAACCAAATTGCGGCGGAAAATAAAAAATTTCTTCTTGATCTAACTTACTGGTGCTTATGCCTCGATTGCGATAACGCAGGGTTTCAATTCCATAATTTCCGCCCAATCCTTCTATAGCGATAAAACCACGCTCTCCGTAAATTTCCCAAAGGAACTTTTTCTGCCATTGCGTAGAGCTAACATGAAGCGAAACAGTGGCTTCCGAGCGGTTTTGTAAAATTATAAAAGCATTATCCTCTATTTCACTAGACCAGAAATTACTAGCTAAAGTTCCATGGACTTTTTCAAAAGAACCCCCTAAAGAACCCTCTAATAAGAACCAAAAAGCCAAATCAATTAAATGAATTCCCTGATCCAAAAGTTCTCCGCCTCCGGCCAGTTCCGGTTTGTTACGCCACTCGTTTTCATAACCAATGCGCCCGCCATGGCCATAAACGCTTCTTATAAAGTGAATCTTGCCAATGGCGCCGCTTGAAACCATCTGCTTAGCTTGCGCTAAAGCCGGATGGAAACGATGGTTGAATCCGACCATATAAGAAAGATATTGGCATTTTGCCAATAGGATGTTTTCTTTTATCTCTTTTGTATTTACCCCGGCCGGTTTTTCACAAAGAACATGTTTGCCATTTTGAAGAGCGTATTTTGTAATCGGCGCCAAGTATGCGTTTGGTGTTGCCACCACTACGGCGTCAATTTTCGGCGATGACAGCGCTTTTAAATCCGAATCAAAATTACATTTCCAATATTCTTTGACTTCTTCAAGTTTTTTTTCGTCGGAATCTATTATCAGATTTAGGTTGGACCGATAATAAGAGTTGGCGACTTCAGCCCAACGCCGGCCCATGCCGCCCAAACCCACAATGGCGATTCTTACTTTCGACATTTTACAATTCTCCCTTCACTCTTCGCAAAGTGAAAACATCGGGGTCGCTCATAATTAAACCCAGATTTTCCGGTATTTTGGACCAATTGTCCCAATTGGCGCTTAAAAATTTTCCGCTCAAGCCGTTTGACTTATCCGAAGCTAAAAATAACGCCAATTCTACCGGTTTTTGAATGTCGCCCGTTATTGGCGGAGCTTTTTTGGATTTCAAAAATTCTTCGGAAAAAAACATCTCGTTAAAAAGCCTTGTCTTTAGCGGTCCCGGAGCGATTACATTTATGTCTATTCCAAATGGTTTGACTTCTTTGGCCGCTGTTTCCGTCAAGCGAACAATCGCGACTTTGGACGCGCTGTAAGCCGAAAATCCCTCCAAGCCGTCGCCGCCGCCGGAAAAGTTGATAATCTTGCCGGCCTTATTCTCTCGCATTTGAATAATGGCGTATTTCATCATCAAGAAAGTCCCGAAAACATTAGTTTCAAAAACCTTCTTCCATTCCGAAAATTCAGATTTAAATATCGGCGCGTAGGGCTCGGCAATACCGGCGGTATTTACCAAAATATTAACCTTTTTACCGTTTAATTTGATGATATCAAATAGGGCTTTAACTTCTCTCTCCTGGCTTACATCACACAGTCGGCCAGTAATTTCTCGAGACGGTCTCTTTTTTTGCGTATCCGACATCATTTTGGCTAAAACGACTCGATTACGGGCAACGGGAAAAATATCCGCTCCTTCTTCAAAAAATCTTTGAGCGATGGCTTTGCCAATACCCCGGCTAGCGCCGGTAATTATTGCCGTTTTGCCTTTCAGAATCATGGTTTTCCTTTCGTATTCTTTATTTAAAGAACAAAAATATGTTTAACATAATGATAGTATTTAGAGATTTTGTCAATGAAAAATAAAAAACCCATTACGGGTTTATTTAAGAAGCGTTTTGGCAAAATTAAGAAATGCTTCGGCCGTTACTGGCTTACGATTACATACTATATCAATCGCAATGCCTCCGGCAACGTTTCCGAAAAATCCGACCATTGCCGGGTTAGCTCCGAAAAACGCTTGCGGCGCGCTCCAAGCAAAGTAAGCGTCGCCGGCTCCGACTCGGTCAAGGGCTTTGGTGTTGAACACCGGAACCTTGTAAAAATTTTTGCCGTCATAAGACAGCGAACCGTCGGGCCCCAAAGTAGCCGTAACAAGTTTTGAATTCATTTTACTCCAAACCGTTGGAATCAGTTCTTTAATAGGAGTAAATTTTTGACCAACAGCTAACCTTAATTCCGGATCCGATTCCGAAACATAATCGGCCTTTTTGTATTTGGTAACAAGATTAAAACCGAGATTAACGCTGTTTGTCTGAACATTTAAAGCCAAAAATCTGGACTTATCAGCAATCTTTTCAATTATGGCCTGAGTCATTAAACCGAAGCCATAATCCATAACGATAACCAAATCGTGCGCCGGTAAAAGCGAATCAAGAGATTCGCCGATTATGGTCTCAACGTTCGCCGGGATCGGCTCGTCATTTATTTCGTAAATTCCAAAAAATTTTTCAAGAAACGCTTGTCTAACGATTCTTTTATTTACTACCGTAACGGCATCTTCGCGCCTGAAAAAGATCGGTTTAACTTTCGGGAGCAGTTGGCTTTTGATAAAGGCCTCGTTTTCCGGTCCCGCGCCGAGTACCGTCAACATAGTAACGTTATCGCAGAAACTGCTCAAATGATTCGCCACCGCGATTACGCCGCCGGCAAATCTTTCGGTTGAAAGATATTTAACCCTAAGGATTGCTTCTTTAAGCGAACGGCCTATAAGGTCGCAATACATATATTCGTCGATTATTGTGTCGCCGATAAGCAGAATTTTTAAATCTTTCGCTTTTTCCAAACTTGCTGAAATCGCGGCAAATGAATTTTTCTTTTTAAATTGTTCAAGCCATTTTTCGGTTTCATTGCCAATCGTTGACGGCATCAGTTTTTCCCATCTTTTTTATGATCAATACCCAGCGATTCCCATTTCGTTTCGTTTGATTTTAACAGGGGATGAGAAACTAAGAGATGCCATAACAGCGCTTGGAATGATTCGGTATGCACCGTTACCATCCAGAAATTAATCATGGGAATAACAATGCAGGCATCGGCTTTTCTCGCGGTATAACCGCTGCTTTTTCCAACAATGCCCATAACGGTGGCGCCGATTTCTTTTGCGTAGTCAATGGCCCGCACAAGCGGCATGCTGATTTTGTTTTCTTCATCGCCGCCGCCAACGGAAAATATTAATAAAGCATCATTGCGATTCAGTCGGCTGACTTTCAGCCACTGCGAAAAAACCATTTCCCAACCCTCATCGTTAATTCTTGCGGTAAGTTCGCTGACATTGTCGGTTGGCGCGTAGGCCTCAATTTCCGCTATTTTTCTGAAGTCGCTTGCCGCATGAGACGCGTGTCCGGCGCCTCCGCCCACGCCTAAAATAAAAAGCCGACCTCGGCGCTGCTTCAAAGCAATTAATCGCTTAATCACTTCTTTAATTGAGTATATGTTTAACAGAGTTAATATAGCTTGAGCCTCATTTAGATATTGCGCGATGTATTTTTCCAAGGCACAACTCCTTTTTTAAATTGTCAAAGAAGAAATCAGATTGTATTAAGATAAACGCTAAAATAAAAATAATTTTATGTCAATAAAAATAGATTGACCTTAAGCCATATTTATTCGATAATAATAAATATGGAAAATAACGATAAATTGTCTTCGCGCAAGAAATTTTGGTTTCTTTATTTTTTAATGCTGGTGTTAGAACTCGCGGTTGCCGGCATCATCTTTGCAAAATTTAGTTTTGATTTTTACCAAGGCGGCGATTCTCCGGGCTATATGATTTTGGCCAAAAATTTCGTTGAGCATAGCACCTTTTCTTTAAACAACGCTTCGCCTTATACCCCGTCCAATATTAGAACTCCCGGATATCCGTTGTTTTTGGCTTTAATTTATTTAATTTTTCATTCGTTTGTTCCGGCGATATTTTTTGGCGCCTTAATTTCGGCTTTTGCCGCTCCGCTGATTTATTTAATAGCAAAAGAAGTTTTTGCCCCATTAGATAAAGCTCCCGAAGGTCGCTATCTAACGGGGCAAGCTGAAAAAATCGCTTTTGTTGCCGCTATTTTAACGGCCATTGAACCGATGGGATTATTTTTAGGCGTTTCCATCGTTACGGAGGGTATTTTTACCCCAATTTTATTTTTAGCGGTTTATTGTTTTATTAGATACCTTAAACATGGCGACACTAAAAATATTTGGATATCCGGTTTTCTTTTTGGCATCGCAACTTTAATCAGGCCTATAACGTTTTATTTTTGGCCGCTTGCTATTTTATTTATCATTTATAAACTGAAAGATTCTTGGCACCATGCATTAAAAAAAAGTTTAATATTCGCTTTAACTTTCTTTATTGTTTTAAGCCCTTGGCTTATTCGAAATAAAATATCGGTAGGAAGTTGGCAAATAGCCGGCTTGCAGGGTTATGTTTTTTTTATTGATCATTATGGAGCGGTTTTAAGGTATTTGGGCGAAGCGGGGCCGCTGTCCGATGTGCAGGCCAGGGCCTTTGCTATTGCAGGGCCAGACAAAATTTTTACTTCACAAGGTTCTGACATTTTGTTTAAATCGGCGATTTCCGGCATAAAGGAACACAAATTTGTTTATGCCAGTGTTTACGCAAAATCGCTGATTTCATTTTTTGTAGCTAATGGCTATAAATCTTTTTTTATTGATATTTTAGGCATTCCGGCCAAAGCTTCTTTTGTTCCGTTTGAACTGTTTTTAAGATTTGATTTTAAATCCATATTTAAAACAATGGCGGGGATGGATTTTATAGGCGTTCTAATTTATTTTGGAAGTAAAATTTTTTGGGTTGCCGCTTCGGGATTATTTTTAACCTCTTTTATTTATTTATTGATCAAAAAGAACTTTAAAGCGATTAGAGCGGAAATTATTTTTATTGCGGCCATAATAATTTACTTTGCGCTAATAACTGGGCCAACGGCAGTTGGCGGTGGCCGGACCAAAGCGCCGATAAACGGACTAATTTTCATTTTCGCCGTTTTCGGATTTTACAAGCTTTTAGATTTTTTTAAAAAAAAGACGGCATGAAATTACTCGTCATAACTCAAAAATACAACATTAACGACTCCAATCTTGGAGCGTTTGTTGGTTGGTGGGAAAAATTGGCGGAGCGAATGGAAAAAGTTTATGTTTTAGCGCTTGAAAAACGTTCAGAACCAATACGTTCAAATATAGAGGTTATAAGCATGGGGAAAGAAAAAGGCGCGGGATTTTTTGGGAAATTTTTTGGATTTTACCGTGGACTTTTAAAGACAATCGGAAAAGCTGACGCTATTTTAGTTCACATGATTCCAAAATATGTAATTCTCACGGTGCCGATAGCGTTAATTTTTAGAAAGCCGATTTATATGTGGTATACCGGCGTAGCAGCCCAAAAACAGCTTAAATTCTCGGTCCTTTTTTGCCGAAAAGTTTTTACGGCTCATGATGCGGCAATGAGGGTAAATACGCCTAAGCGGGTTGTTATGGGGCATGGGATAGACGTGAGTAAATTTTCAATTTTCAATTTTCAATTTCCAATTTCTGAAATTACAATTTTGTCGGTAGGGAGAATTACGCCAAGCAAGGGGCATGATTTGATTATTAAAGCCGTGGCGGATTTGATAAAATCAGGATATAAATTAAGATTGAAAATCATTGGTGATGTTGTTCAATCGCATCATTATAAATATTTTGAATTTTTAAAAACTTCCGCCAATAATCTGGGGATTGAAAAACAAATTGAATTTTGCGGTTCTGTGCGCCATGATGAAATGCCAAATTATTTTAAGGATGCGCAAGTTTTAATAAATGCTGTTCCGTTTGGCGGTTTAGATAAGGTAGTTTTGGAGGCAATGGCTTCAGGAATTGTGCCACTTACTTCAAATAACGCGTTTCTTTCAGTTTTTCCAAAAGATATTGCATCACAGTTTGTTTTTAAAGAAAATAATTTGGAAGATTTGAAAAACAAATTAAAAAATATTTTAGATAAGAAATTATATCTTGACGAAACGCTGGCTAATCAATTAAGAGATATCGTGGTCAAAAACCATAATATTGATAATTTAATTAATAGGATTATAAATGAAATGTCTCAATAAAATGAATTATTTTGACGAAAATTACGATGATGAAAAACGGTGGATGAGTTATTTTCACCAAGCGAAAGAAGTTTTGGCTTTTAAGCCGGAAAGCATTTTAGTTGTAGGTAAGGGTAACGGTCTAGTCGCGGAATATTTAAAATTAAACGACATCAAAGTTATCACTATTGATATTGACGAAAACACAAAGCCCGACGTTATCGCTTCGGTTGTAAAAATGCCTTTTCGGGACAACGAGTTTGATATCATTTTGTGCGCTCAAGTGCTTGAGCATCTGCCCTACAACGATTTTGAGAAATCACTTTTAGAAATCAAAAGGGTTGCTAAATTGGGCGCCGTTATTTCTCTTCCGCATTTTGGGCCGGCAATAAAATTTTGTTTAAAAATTCCTCTATTGCCACCCATGAGATTTATGATAAAACTGCCCTATCCAATCAAACATAAATTTAAAGGTGAACATTATTGGGAAATAGGAAAGAGGGGATTTGGCGCGGGGAAAATTAAAAACGATTTTAAAAAAGCAGGGTTTAAAATAGAAAAAGATTTCATTGTTTTTGAAAATCCCTTGCACCATTTTTTTATTTTAAATAAATGAAATTAATTTATATAACCAATTCAAGAATACCGACTACTAAAGCACAGGGTTTTCAGATTATGAAAATGTGCGAGGCCTTGGCGCGCGAAAGCGTTGATGTTGAATTGTGGATTCCGCGCCGCATCAATCCCATAAAAGATTTGCCGTTTAATTATTATAACGTCAGAGAATCTTTTAGTATTAAAAAAATTCCAGTTATAGATTTAGTTCCTTTTTATAAAATTCTTGGGTCATTGGCGAATTTTGTTGAATCAATATCATTTGCGGCTTTTAATGTATGGCGGCTGCGTAAAACCGATTTTGACATAATTTATTCCCGGGACCAATTTACCCTGTGGCTTTTAAGTTTTTTAAATTATAAATTTATTTATGAAATGCACAAAATGCCGCGGCATCCGAATTTGTATCGGAAAACATGGCGAAAAGCCCATAAAATTATCACGATTACTGCGGTTCTTAAAGACGCGATAGTTAAAGAAGGAGTCGATGCCGCCAAAATTTTAGTTGCCCACGACGGTGTTGATTTGGAAATGTTTAACGCGGTTAATAAAAGCGTCGGAGAATTGAAAACAGAATTAAACCTGCCTGCGGAACAATTTCTGGTTGGCTACGTGGGAAAATTTAAAACTTTAGAACAGGAAAAAGGCCTTAAGACAATGATTGAGGCATTATCACTTTTGGATAAAGAAACAAAAATGGCGTTTGTTGGAGGCGATGAGGCGGAGGTAAAAGAATACAAATCTTTGGCCCAGCGTTTTAATGTTTTACCGCAGTGTATTTTTATCGGTTATCAGCCGTATAAACATATGGTCGAGTACATGAAAGCGATGGATGCAGTTGTTCTTCCTTCTCCGGATAAGCCGTTAGCCCATTATTCTTCGCCGCTTAAACTTTTTGAATATATGGCCAGCGGCCGGCCAATTATTGCGTCCAATCTTCCGGCAATTCGGGAGGTCTTAAACGATAAAAACGCGCTTTTCTTTAAACCGGAAAGCGGCGATGACTTGGCGCGCGCTATTAAAATGATCAAGGCCAGCCCTGCGCTCGGCTATCACTTAAGCCGGCAGGCATTGGCCGATGTTAAAAATTACACCTGGACCAGCCGCGCTGAAAATATTTTAAAATCTATATAATGGAAAATGTTGGAAACCATGTTGGAAACCGAGTTTCCAACATTTACTTTGTTTGTTTTAAAAAATTTGATATAATTAATTTTATTATTAATAATAAATAAAATAAAGTTGAAATATCTGTATTTAAAATACTATGACCAAAACTGTTCAATTAAAACTTTCAAAAATAAAATACAGCGGCGATTCTATCGGTCGCGATATTCGTCTTGAACTTGAGGTACTCGGCAAGTTTTTGCGTATTGATAAAAGAATCAGAGTCGGGATGACAGCGGAAGTAAACCAAGAAGTTGGCAGATTTGAAACTGATCGAGAATTATTTCAAGCAGATTTTATGATCACCATAATTGAAAGGGACTTGTTGTTTAATGATGTCGGCAGCGCGAAAGGCAATATAAAAATTAATACTGTCACCGCCAAACCGCAACAATTTGTTTTTGAGGTTCAAGTCAGAGAAATGCGCTCTATGTTCGGAAAATTTTGGGGGACGAAAACTGCGGCTTTTGAAATAATGCTGGAAGCCGAAGCGTCGGACGCAATAAAATACACGCCGGATGTTGAAAAAGGTACAGGCAAAGGATGGTTAAAAGTAAAATTTGCAGGCGAACCTGATAAATCCCTACCAGCATATATAAAACTTAAAATAGAACGCGTGGATGCTAAGCGAGAATATTTTACAATTTTGGAAGGCGCGTATCGCAGCAAGTTCGCATCTGTCGAAATAAGCAGCGATAGTTCTTTGCGGCTGACCACCGGCATTAAACATGAACCGTCCGCGCGAGTCACCTACTCTGTTTCAAAAAAAGTTCTTACGCTAAAAGGCAAAAGATATAAAGCAGACGATGACCCCAAAAATCTTTGGAAGAAGGGGCTGTACGATATTGAGATTCCAGATCATCCTCATCGGGGTGGCCTAAACTATCCAGAGGCCGGAAGAGGAACAGTGTGGTTTAGAATTGGACATAGCGGTGAGCGATACTTGCATCCCGGAAGAGTTTCCGCGGGATGTATTTCTATTACCGAAACGACGCGCTGGATGGAAATTTATAATACTTTAATTAAATCTCGCAAGGGCGACTTTATGAGCGTCGGCGTACTTGAAGTAGTTGATTAATGATTAAATCAAAGAAAACTATTGTCTCGGGGATTGTCGTTGCAGCTATTATTGCTGGCCTATTTTACTTGTTTCTACAACGCGAAAACGAAGATATACAAGAAGCCATGAACCCGACTGGCCAGCTTATAGCCAGTTGGCAAAAAATAACAATCACGGAAGAGATGAACAATTCGGTCATTAATATCAACTTGCCAAGAATAATAATCTACGGCCACTATGACTTAGCAAGCAAGGTTAATGAAGCCATAACGCAACACATTGAATACTCAAAAGATTGGTTTATCTCTGGCGTGACTACAGCAGCAGAAAAAGATAGAGAGGCAAACACTTTAGATATTAACACAGAAATATTGCTTATGACTCCACGATTGATCTCTCTGGCCTTTACCACAACCGAACATCTCGCCGGCTCAAAAGACAAAGATCCTGAACGCATGTTCCTCGTTTTCGATCTTGTAAACGGCGAGTCATTAAAAGAAGGCAATGAATTGTTTCGCGACGATTTGGTGTGGTCAGAAGCAATAACAATAATGAAAACATCTTTGCTCGCCGACTATCAAGGAGATCCTAACTGTGATTTGTTTTTCGCGCCGAGACACAATGGCTTTGCCGTGTCTTGTATCGGCGTTGATCACAGCCACAACCGCAATCTCTCCCTCATAGGAAACATCCCGATATCCGTGATTCAAGAATTTCTTACTCCGTCAGTGTTGTCCGATATTATTCAATAAAATGTTGGAAACCAAAATGTTGGAAACCGAGCTTCCAACATTCTACCGAGCTTCTAACATAAAGTAAATTTTATGAGAAAAACACCTATCGCCCAAGGCGAATATTATCATATATTTAATAGAGGAAATAATAAACAAGCGATATTTTTTGATAAAAGAGACAAAATACGATTTTTGTTTTTAATAATTTATTTTCAATCGTACATTTTTTTTGAAAATATTGGCCGACAAGTTTCTTACTTTATTAAAAACGGAACCTTCAATATAGATGAAGATTTAAAAAAGAAATTATTAAATAATCGAAATGTTAAACTTATTAATTTTGCATTGATGCCAAACCATTTTCATCTAACATTATGCGAATTTAAAGAAGGCGGTCTATCGCAATATATGCAAAGAGTACTATGCGCATATACAAAATATTTCAATACAAAATATAAAAAATCAGGTCATTTATTTCAAGGCCCGTATAAGGCCGTTCATATCAAAAATAATAACCAACTTTTATATTTATCTACCTATATTCATCGCAATCCGCGAGAGCTTCCTGAATGGAAAAACAAAGAACACATATATCCTTGGTCAAGTTATCAAGACTATTTAAAAAATAATAGATGGGGAAAATTATTAAAACAAGATATTGTTCTAAAACAATTTTCTGGCACGAAAGAATATTATGATTTTACAAGATCTAGTCCAGCAAAAGAACTTATAAAAAATTTAGATAGTGATCTTTTAATAGATTCGTAATAAAAATAAACGAAATGTTGGAAACCGAGTTTCTAACATTTGTGCAGCAAATTTTGGTCGATATTAAAAATTACACCTGGGCCAGCCGCGCTAAAAACATTTTAACCGCTATTAACTCCATTAAGTTCAACAAGTAAGTGCAACACTTCTAGTAAAATAGGAGTGTATGAAATACAAACATTTGTCGGTTGAGGAAAGAGAGAAAATACAGGAATTGCTCTGGCAAAAATCCTCAA
>Ga0209518_1002359_pt1 | contig 17826 bp, 31 predicted proteins | sample RifGroB1_FD_183993 | JGI IMG/M metagenome (GOLD analysis project Ga0209518, IMG submission 183993) | Groundwater microbial communities from Rifle, Colorado, USA - Groundwater B1 (SPAdes) (version 2) | ecosystem: Environmental > Aquatic > Deep subsurface > Groundwater | place: Rifle, Colorado...
TTCTACATTTACTATACTGTTTAAATCCCAGCAACTCATAATAAAATCCAATCCCTTGCCTTTGGCATATCGCTCAAGCCCCATGTATTGCTCTATGGAGAATTCCAAGCCCTGTTTTTGTTGCCTAAAGGTGGTGCCCCAGGGAGATTCGCGTGGTGCATCGAGTTCGTCTTTGGTATAAACCAAATCAATTTTGCGTTTTTGAAATTTAACGGCATCGCAGCCGTGTTTTGCTGCAATATCAATTAATTCGTGGGCAATATCAATGCTGCCGTTATGGTTTATGCCTATTTCGGCAATAACGTAAACGTGGTTTGATTTTTTGGGGGGTATGGTGATTGTTTCCATTGGCTAATTGTTTGATTTAAAGTATAGATTCGTTAATGTAGGAGTTAGCAGAAATTTTATTTTAGTAAAAAAGTTTTTCAACGCTCTTTGAGTTTTTCAAACTCATTTAATTAATTGCCATGCTTCCTTTTCAACTATCGGTTCAATTACTGTAGAACCATCAGGAAATTGTTTCGCAATAAAATACATGCCACTTTTTAATTGATAAAGAGTTACCCACATTTTTTCATATAGGACAATAAATGTTTTGATTACTTCCATTTGTTTTTGTTTTTATAATTGGTGATTATTACAATAGTCATGAATACTCCGAATAAATAACATATTATTCCCCAAATAACTATTTCCATTTTTTTGTTTTTAAAATTTCCATTCTAAAACTTTTTCACTAAAATAAAACTGGCTTCACTCAAAAGACCCTTCGCATTCTGCTAACAAGTTGCTTAAATGCAATTTCTCCTACGCTAAATGCTTAACACAAACTGCATTAAGCACTTTTGCGTTATAACCAATTAATTTTTTTGAGAGCAAAACAATAGTTCGATTATTATTTTTGTACTTATTAATCTATTCTGTTCGTCAAAATATAATGGTTCTCCGCCTTCAACAGTAACTATTGTTTTGCCGTACTTCGCATCACAGTATTCTCTGAATTTTATCTTTTGTTCTTCGCTTAGTGTTTTCCACATATAAAAAAATTAACTGGTTATAACATAGCATTGGTCAAAAAACCTTTGCCGATTTATTTTGTTGAAGCAAAGGTTCTTCGCCAATGCTCCATCGTGTTAGGTGCAATAATTTTTAAAAAAGTTTTTGCCAACACTCTTCTAAATTTTTTCAAAATTTAAAAAGGTTTGTTCTTTATTAACTCTATTGTAGTAATCTTTCTCACTTTCGTTTTTAAATTGTTCCCATTCTGTAAATTGGTAGTATCTGCGAATTACCCATTGCTGAAACTTTTTCAATTCTTTATTCTCTCCATAAACCATCGGGTAGGGCATCAATCCCATATCAACCATTTGTTTGAAGCGGTAATAAACATCTTCAAAGGTTTCATCCTTCCAAAATCCACATAGCATATAAACCATAATGTGATGTGGCTTTACGCCAGCATCCAGAATTAAATTTATTCCCTTCATAAATATTTTCTCATCTCTTCGATTATCCCACGCTGTATAAATTCTTCGCTTCTTAAAATCGTCAGCGTAATATTTCATTTGTGCAAGCAGTTCAGCACCTTCCTTGTGAATGAGCCGAATGTTTATCCCCTGATTAAAACACACTTTGAAATCCCCTTCAATTATTTCCAAACTTCTTTCTCTCCATAATTCCTGACCAAAAAAATCATTATCTAATAAGTGAATTTTCTTTTCTGTCCCCCCTCTCCAAATGTCGTGGATGGTATTCACCATAATATTTTTCCCCTCCTTTTTTGGCACTACACAAAATGAACATTTCAAACGGCAACCTCTTTGAGTAAATCCGATGGAGTGTTCAAATCGTGGGTAAATTGTGTAATCGTAATTCTCATATTCGTATTCATTGCACCCGATTAAACTTTCAATTTTCAAATTCATATCTCCGCTTCCGGTTCCGCCAATTATCGCTGATGGAAAGTTGTGTTTGAATTGTTCAATCTTCTTTTCGCTACTACTGAAAATTGCAGAGCCATAAATAATATCGTAATCAGGTTCAAACATTCCTTTCGTGATGCTTCTTTCAAACATTACTTTATCTCCTTTTGATTTATGCCAGTGTGCAAGTTTCATCAATGCAAGGTTTGGTAATTTGCCGTCTATTTGAGTTAATCTAACAACACCCATCACACGCCTCGAATAAAAAACTTTTTAAAAAATTACTGAGGCAACCGCACAAAGCCCACGCACCCCCTAACACATGCCTTAACGCAATGCCCGAAAAGGGCACATGCGTAAGGCATCCATCGTTCTACGCAATTTGCCGTGTTCCATAGCAAGTGTAGTAGTTGATAATCTTTTTTCTTTTCTTTTTTTGCCAACGCACATTTTAAATAAATAAATTGTTAAGATGTTCGCTAATCCTATCATTCGCTACTTTGATATATCCTTTGTCAAGTTCAGAACCAATAAATTTTCTGTTCAATCTCAATGCAACTTCCGCAGTGGTTCCGGAACCCATGAACGGGTCATAAACCACATCGCCTTCATCGGTAAATGCTTTTATAAAGAACGCTGGTAAGTCAGCCGGATAAGGTGCAGGATGATTTACATTCATTGTTTCCGGTGAAAGGTGCAGCACATTACTTGGCAATGCCTCCTCCAACATATTCAACCGTTCATCATTCGTTCCGGCAATTCCGCTTCCGTTGTTTCGTTCCCTGCGGCCATTCTTTGAGGGGTTATTAAACCCGCTTCCGGTTTGGGATTTCATCACATGAAAATCTTTATGCCTTAAATATCTTGCCTTACTTACTTCGCTTGCAGGTTGTGCCACAGCTTGCGGATTGAATTTTACTTTTATGTTTTTACTAAAATGGTAGCAAAATTCCCATGCACCCTTGAAACGGTTTGTAAATCTTCCTGGCGGTGTTGTTTTCTTATGCCATATCAGCGGGTCAATAAATTTGAAACCTAATTCCCGTTTCAACATTATAGGCAGTTCAAATGTGTAAAGGTGAGTTTCTCCATCAATGGTATTATCGCCAATGTTCAAAATAAAACTTCCGTCCGGTGTAAGCACTCTTAAAATCTCTTTTGCAATCGGTTTAAACTTTTAAAAGTGCCATTGCCGTGCTTCGTAGGAAGTTTCGTCTTTGATAATCTTTTTTTCTTAAAACTTTTTTGCCCACGCTCTTTAAAAAAAGAAACAAGAATAGTTTCAATCAAATTATTTATTGACGGACGATTTTGAACAACTCTTTCTTCTTCCAAAGAATTTACAAGCCAGTCATTTTCATTGCTAAGTTTAAGTGAAATTCTTTTTGACATATTGCTTATATTGTTTCGTGTTCTAATATTTCTTTAATTTCCACTTCATACCCTGCTCCTTTGCGAATAGGGAATGAATGAATTGTTTTTCCCGAATATTCTTCGGAGCATATTAATTCCCGTTGCAGTTTTAGAAAATCTTTTTTCTCAGTATGAAATATCTCTGCAAGTGACGAAGATACATTATCCATAGCCTGTTGTGCCGGATATTCTATATTAACAAAATACCACAAGTCAAAAAATCTTTTTTCTTTGTCATTCATTTTTGCTTTGGCGGCTTCGGTTAAAATTTGTCTTGTTGTTTTCATTTTTTTTAGTTTTTAGAGTTATTAATGATTGCAAATATTATACACCAAATTTGTTTTTCAGACAATTTCCATTTGTTTGATAAGGTCTTTTCACAAATGTCTTTTTGAAATCCAGTCAACAAAGTTTTTGCCTCTTCCATGATACATTCAGCATCATATCCAAACTCATCGTCAAGCTGACAAGCGGGGGTATGAGCCATGTTGTAGTTTTTAAACGCCCGATACATTTGGTTTTTATCTTTGGCGACAATCATCTGATGCGCCCTGTCTCTGTTGCTTAATGTTAATGTTTCCATGATGTTTGTTTTATGTATTTATACGCCAAAGGTAATACCTTTGTTTCAATCTACCAAATTTATTTTCACTTATTTTCATAACTTATTGATAATGAAGCCAATTATTTTTAAATAAAGGAATAAAAACCCGCCCTAAAAAAAGTTTTAAGAAAAAAAGGTTCGGTTCTTCGTAGTGAATTTCGGTGGAAGCAACGGCAGGTAACAACGGATTAAACAATATTTTCATTTTTTCTTTTTTAATTTTTTCGTGTTTTCAATTTTTTTTCCTCCCCAAAAGAGAACACAGAGAAAGACCACTGCTCCGAAATAGCGTTTGCAATTCCTGTAAATGTTTCCGACCTGATTTGTCTATTCTTTTCATTGTTGCCTGTTGTTGGTAATGTTCCTAAAATTGAATACTTACTTTTTCCGGATGCTGATTTCTTTGAGTTGTAAATAACCCACTCAGGAGCAACCGAAGTTTTATCTTCAAACAAATTATTCTCTCTTGCATATTTCAATGCAGGTAAATTTTTTCGCCACAAACAAGTTGCTTTTGAAACTGCATCACCGAAATAATAAGGGTGAACTATTTGTGGTTTTGGTAATCTTTTATCGCTGTTCATTGCTCCTAATGGATTTTCCATATAAACATATTCGGCAATGCTGCAAGCAAGTTCCCATAAACCTATTGTGTATTCAATCGCTTCTAACCTTTCATTGTGTTGTGGCTTTCCACTTGCATAATGTCGGTTTCCGGAAATAGTTATCTTGGTGCATACAGGATGCATCCCTATAAAATTCCAGTCCTTTATTTTCATCGCTTCTTTACAATCCATTTTCAAATGCCATTCAGGGTGTCCACCGTAGCAATCTTCAATATCATTGGAGTATGCCTCTATTCCTAACTTCCGGAAAGCGATGCAAACCAACGCACTTCGCCTTTGCATCCCATCAATTATCAAATTTACCAGGTATGTGCCGTACCAAATACCAAGCCCCGTCAATTTTTTTGTTTTTTGACGATGCTTTTATTAACTTTTGTATAAACTTCCAATCGTGTCCGTATCCATCGCAGCCAACCCAGGATGCAAGCCCGTTTTTGTGGGCAATGCTACTGGTGCCTATTTTACCGGGAAGTAATTGTGTGTTTATTTCTTCGTATAGCCGATCTGGATATGCCCATGTGTGATTAAAATAAACCCAATACATATCGCCAAATCCATTAATAATATTTTCGAGATGGAAGGGAAGTATTGAATCATCAGAATCGAGGTAGCATATTATTTCGCCCGAAGCATTATCTATACCACATTGCCTTACGCTGCCAGAAAACAATGGCTGTTTTTCAATGGAAATTAATTTTATTCTATTGATGTGCCCATATTGCTCTCTTATAATATCACGAGTTATCTTACATCCATCGGAAATAACAATAAGGTTTGAATTTGTATATGTTTGCGTAAGAAAAGAATCAACAGCACGTATAAATTTTTGTTCCCTGTTTTTTGCTGAATTTTCGTATTCGTTAAGGTGCGATGGCATAATTACAGAAACTTTCATATCTTCGTAGTGTGTTTTTATATTTTTACAATGAAAATGCCGATTTGGCGACACAAAACTAAAAATATATTTTAAATTATTAAATTATCCTATAAACAAATTATTAACAATTATGGAAACAACACCTATAAACTATATTTTGGCAATTGCCGGTATGCTTTTATATATAGGGTATAAAATACAGTACCGAAAAGAAAAAAAGAAAAGCAAATTTAATTTTTCTTATTGGATAGGGGATAACGCAGTCCATGTTGCTATGGCGGTAATAGCTACTGTTGCGTTTGTGGTGATGCAAAAAGACATTTTCGCCTACGTTTGCGATGTGCTTGGCAGTGATTTATCATACGGCTATGATATTTGTTCTTTTGTGATGGGTTTTTTGAACCAAACGATATTGATGGGGATAGAACGGAAGGTTAAAAACAAATTTTTTGCCGAAAAATGAAGAAAATAATACCCATTGCCACCGTAGTTATTTTAGCTGTTGTTTGTATTGTGTGGCTATGGATTCAAAACGGCAATTTAAAAGAGAAATTGGATGAATCTTCTGGCTATAAACTGCTATTCAACCAATCGGACAGTATTATCTCCATTAACCAGTTAAAAATAGATTCGCTGGAACAGGAACGGGCGCTGCTTATTATAAAAAACGATAGTTTAACCAGGCGAATTTTTGTTATAAACAATAAATACGATGAAATAAAAACGGATTATGCAGAAAAAAAGGATTCTGTTGCCGGTCTTAATCTTGTGGGGCTTCATGGCTTTTTCGCAGGAGCCAATAAATAAAGAGAATTTTCACCCCATAATACTCACCAAAGATAGTACCGCCTACTTATGTTTTGATAGTGCCAATTCGGTGGTATTGGCAACCCGCATTGTTGAGTTGCATGAGCAAAAAGAAATTAACCTGGTGCATACCGAAAATATAAAAGCTCAGAAGAATTTAATAAATAATGAGAAGGAAATTTCTTTTAACCTATTGGGGCAGGTTGATAATTATAAAAACATTGTGGTTGAAAAAGATAAGCAAATTGATTTGGGCGAAGAAGAAATGACTAAACTGAAGAAAGAAATAAGACGGCAGAAATTTCAAAAATATTTATTGATCGGTGCTGTTTTGGCGGTATCGGTAGTTGGCATTATATATTAAACGGCAATACAATCGCAATGCAGAGCATTGTTCTCTCTCTCTGGTAAAAATCCCTTTAATCCTTTTATATTATCGGCTTTGGCTTTTTGTAAAACGGAAAGTTCGTTAGTAATGGTTCCTGATATTCCATCGGGGCCACCGCCAATATCGAAAGCGATGCCTTTAAAATGTACACTGGTTTGAATTATTTGCCCTTTTCGGTTTACTCCGTTTTTATTGATATAGTCCATGAGGCAAATAGCGGCAATAGGCGGATTTATAATAACTCCTTTGTTGAGCAGAGCACTCCAACCGGGCTGCCAGGCATAAACTTGCTGCCCATTGAATTCGATTTTATCTTTTAATCCTTTATTGATAGCATCTAAATATTGGTTAGAAAGCCCTTTGGATGCGATATAGCCCCGAATGATGCGTAGTTGGTCTTCGGCTAATCTTAGCCCCGATGTTACCCGGGCAGGGCAATTGGCGGCTTCAAAATATTTATCGAGCGCTATAATTACGGGTTCGATAACAGGCGTGAGAATTACGCCCTCTTTTATCTTTAAAAACTTATTTTGTGATGCCGGCATTATTTTAGTGTTTTTTCGGATGCGGCAGCAATGGAATCTTCTGTGGCTTTTTTCATTTGCATTTCAAATTCGGCTTCGTTAATGCTATCTTCCATGGCTTTTGCCGCACTATCTTGTTCGAGTTTTAACCGTTGTTGATCGGAAACGCCATTGCATGATGTATGTAAGGAAATTGAAATTAAAACGGCAAAGGCAAATAACGATGCCGAAGCTAAAATTTGAGCGTATAGTTTTGTTCTCATGTTATGATTTTTTTAATTTTTCGATTTCGAGTTCTTGTTTTTTTATATTGAGTTCCTGGTTTTTTATGCCGAGATTGGTATGCTTTGCTTCGAGATGTGCATTATAAATTTTATATACAATATAAACAAAACCGCAAACAGAAGTAATAAGAACAATCCAAAAATTGATGTTTAAATCGGTAAGCAGCTTTACAAGATTAAAAATAATTGTCATTATAAATGCGGGAAACCCAATGTAATCGAGCGATTCTTTCATTTGAATATTGTTTTTTTGAATGAATTGCATTGCCGTATTTTGCAAATGTATATATTTTATGTAATTTATTGCTGTTTTTTTTATAAATAATTGTCAATTTTTAATTCTTCGATGGGTTTATTTGTATCGAAAAGATACATTGATAGTTTGGTTCTGCCCTTATTGTCGGTGCCAAGATAAAACCGGATATCAATGTTTGGGATGAATAGTTTTTTATCTATCGAAATATTTTGGAATGCATCGCGCAGGGTTTCTTCTACTTCATCAATATTCTTTTTGTGCGTTTCGGGGTTGCAGTTAAGAATGTTGTAAATATTATCTTCTCTTACCAGGTTTACCCCATCCATTATAAAATATTTTAAACCAGTGTTTGAATTAAAGGTTACTTTGAATCGTATTTTTTTCAACTTCTCCGAAGCGATTATTCTTTCTAATGATTCGCGGAGATGTTTTTTCGCATACATTTTTTTTATAATATTCATGCGCAAATATATAAACTTTAAATAAATTTCAAATGGAATTAAATTTATTAAACTTGAAAAATTTGGGTTATCTCACGAATATTACTTTAAAATAATTTACTAAATAATTGGAAATTTTATAATTCTTATATTTTGTGGTTTTTGCGCCCAATTTAAACATCTGGTGATTGTTCCTCCTCTGCTATAAATCCTTAAACCTCCAGAACTATCAATATCGGTTCCGTTTAAAAAAAGATTATTTTGTCCGCTCTTTAAATTTAGCAACGCATACGAACTTGCGATGGATGATTTTATTGTTTTCTTATTTGATGGTGTTCCCTGCATAGTCATTAATCCATTTATGGTATATGTTAATGCGGCAACCAGTGTGTGCGTAAGCCCTGCGGTAGTATCGGTAATGTTTTGCGCTGTCCATGCCGATGTTCCAGCCCACGTAACGGCTGCGGAATATGTCATGGTATTTGTAACTGTTAATAATGAATTATTTGTAATTGTTGATGTTGCAGAAACGGTAAAATCATACCAACTCATTCCATTTGTATTTAAGGTGGCGCTTCCTTTTATATTTAGCGTTGACCCCGTAGCGTCTATTGTTCCCTGAGTATATGTTATTGTTCCATTACTATAATTAATCGCCCCCGAAATGATGATGCTGCCCGCTGTATCAAAGGTAATATCATTTTGTGTTTTGCCGGAAGTATTTAATGAACTTAAAGTACCCGTGCCCGTCATTGTAAACACAGTAGTACCAAGTGTTCTTCCTGTAGTTTGATTGAAGGTTAAATTACCACTAACAAATACAGTGAAGCCATTAATTGTACCATCGGATGATGTACTCCCTGCCGATACATTCACTGCGCTTATATTACTCGTGAGTGTAATAGTACCGTTTGTTGATAGGTTGTTTATATCATTCCACGTCATACCGCTTGTGTTTATTGTTTGAGTACCTCCAAACGAACATTGCGACCCGGCTACAACCATAGTACCTGCGGTGTACGTAATAGTTTTAGCAGAATGTGCTACGTTTCCCGAAATTGTTATTGTACCCGCAGTATTAAAAGTTAGGTTGAGTCCAATTCCATTGGAACCCGACCATGTGCCAGTACCGTCCATGATCAAGTTAGTTGTTCCTGTAACTGAACCTGCGGTTGCCGTGAGATTCCCGTTGATATTTACCGTAAATCCATTAAGAATAACGAATTGAGCTGCTGAAGCGAATGAAAGATTTGTTACTGTAAAATCGTCAGCTAATGTGTGAGTTATGGTTGCACCAGTAGCATAAAATTGTAAATTGGGAATGACTTTACCATTAGAGGTGTGGGTGGCTGTTGATTGTAATCGGAAAACGGCAGAACCCGATATAATCATAGTGGACAAAAAAGTAGCAGCGCCCGAAATCGTCAATATATTTGTCATAGTAATCGTTCCTGCATAAGTTCCGCTTACAGTTAAAGACAGGGCACTGGCCGCAACATTTGTAGTAATTGGTGCATTAAGAGAGAGAGAAGTAAAAAAAACGGCATCGGCAGAAGTGGGAAAAGAAGCGCCACTTGCTCCACCATCGGTATCTGACCAATTTGTAGTTGAATTCCAATTCCCCGTTCCTCCGGAAACCAAATATCTGTTTGCCATTTATCCTACCAATTCATTTTGTAATTTTAGTAATTCGCTTTCATATCGGTTAGTAATACCTTTGGTAATCTCATCTTCAGACCGAGGATTAAAATGAGAAATTAAAACTGTTCTTTCGTAACTAATTTCATTAATTATAAAATTGAATTTAATCTCGGTTGTAACGGTTTTGTCCGTATATCGGTTTAATTCTGTGTATAACATATTAATTAATAATTTATAGTTTCTTTATTGTTAATATTGCTCTACATCTAAAAAGAATTGAAGTGTTTCGGCACTTATTGGAATATATGCATTCTGCATTACTAAAACACCATAAATTATTTGAGTACCGCTTGCCGGTGTAAATTGAAAGGCGCTTTCCACCGAACCATCGCTTTCGCAGCGCACACCACGATTTACCCAGGTTTGAAACCTCACTTTGCCAATATATGTTTGCATTTGTGCGTATGTTGGTGCAAAGGCGGCATTATCGGCAGCAATGGCAAAGTCGGATGAAAACAAAAGAAGATCAATATTGGGCAATGTTGCCTGTGCCGCGTTGCTTACCGCCTTGCCGCCAACTATCCAGCCCTTTAAATCATTTGCCCTCGCCACAGTAAACTGGAGCATGGTAGTTGCGGTAGTATCATTCATTACATCGTTTACGGCATAGGTAGTGGTGTTGGCAGCCCGGGTAATGCTGGTGGCGGCAGCTTTTGTGTTGGATCCAACCGCACCTATGTTGTTTGTGCCCGATGGTATGGCCGATGCAATATCAACATTACCAATATTATTATCTCCGGCAGGTAATGCACCCGAAATGGTTACGGGTGTGCCGGCAGTATCTAAAAATGCTTCGATTAAGGCAACCATGGCATTGGCGTTGGCGGCAGTGGGAGAAGTAAAAACATCATAGGGATAGCTAAGGGCAATTTCATCGCCATCCATAATTACTACCTGGTCGCCATCTGCTTTTATTGAGCATTTTTGCTTTACAATGGCCCTGTTGTTGGTGCCATCGCCTACAATGATTGAACCTGTGCTGTCGGTTACTGTTACGTTTAATGCCATAAAGTTACTAATTACAAATTTGTGGATATTAATTATGAGCGCCTTTTGCGCCATTACGCTTTGCGCAACAAATCCCGACCCGCAGTACGGGACATGTCAAATACAAATGTTGCGAATAACGAATTTTTGCGAATTTATCCTAAATCTCCCTTCCCCCTGCCAATTGTAAATGCTTGCGATGCCTCTCTGCCTCTAACACCAGAGGTTGGGTTATCAAGTTTGCGAAACCATCGTTTTTCTTTTGGTACCACATTTTCGTGTATAACCACTGTTGCAAGAATGGTTAATCCTGCGAGCCCCCACCAAACTACGGGGCCGCTTATTGCTACTGTTGTTTTTGCTTTTGCCATAACCTTGTTAATTAGTGAATGTTGAATTATCTTTTGTTTTTAATGATTACAAAATATCCTTTTTTCTCTTTTGTTTTATCAATAAAGCCATCGGTTGTTAGCGGCACCATTGTTTTTGAAACTGATTGCGAAACATTGCCGCCCACCGTTTCGGCTTCGCCTTTTTTTATGTTCATCACTATATCGCAGTGGCTTAAATAAGCACCTGTGGTATCGTAGCCAACACCGCTTTGCCGTGGGTAACAAACCAAATCGCCTATTTCTACCTTTTTTTCGTTAATGCGATAGCCCTTAATTCGGCTTTTGTTATCGTCTTTCCGGTTTTTTATTGCCTGTGTAATATAGGTTGAGTGGCTTGCTGAAAACGGAAATTCTTTAACTCCTGATTTTTTCATTATGTACGAAATAAATGCAGCGCTCCATGCTTCGGCACGGGCGCTGGCTTCGTTTAATGTTCGCCCTGCGCCTTCGCGCCAGTATTTTTGAAGCCGGCTAATCATGGCCGCATCATCTTCGGTTTTCTTTTCGCCTTTGTTCCATGCATTAAATTCGCGTTTTACAATGGCCGATGCTCTTAGCTTGAATAAAGATAAATGCTGCATAATCCATTTGCGCTGCCATATAGCTAATAATGATAGCCCGGCAAAGCCAACAGACCCGTATAGTAAATATTTTTCGTGCGGTTTCAGTTTATGTTTCTTTATCGGTTAATTGTGTTGTTTTTATAAAATAATTTCCGGCTTTTGCAGTCCAATCCTCATCTGCTTCGTAATATCCCGTAACATATACTTTCGACCATCCGGGAACGGTAGTTAATGATACAAAGTTTCCAACGAGTTTAAATGGTTCTCTGTAACCAAGAAGATATGCATTATCCGGATTATAATAAATAAACGCCTTTGTGCTTTTTGCATAAACTTTTTGCCCCTTTGCAAATGGCTGTGGCTGGGTGGTGGTTTGGGTAGTGGTTTTTGGCGTATATTCGGCTTCGTTCATTACCCTATCTTTGCCGTTTTTTTTCTTTAGTGCATCCAACGTATCGTAACCAAAATAGCCATCATCATCAATGCCTAAATATTTTTGCAGGTTTTTTACGTTTTGCCCTTTGCTGCCAACGCTTAACGGAAAAGAATCGTTGCGCCAGGTAATTCTCGGCTTGCCTGTTTTTACGGCTTGTTCGTTCGCCTGCTGTTCTACTTCCGGATTGGCTACAAATACATCGTCTTCTTTCCAGAACAAAAGTTTTTTACTCCTGGCTATTAAAAGACCTATTGCGGATAATATTACGAATCCGGCTGAAATTCCAATGGCGATTTTGTGTTTTTTTTCGAGTTTCATAGGTTATAAGTTGAGATTTTTTTTACTAATATTACGAATGAGTTGTTGGATTATATTTGCCGGATGATTTTTTTGGGCACTCCTTTAAAATTAGATTGCTTTGGCGATATTGAATATGTGCGGCTATCCGGATTAAGTTTTATTGTAAAGCCGGCATCTTCGATTTGTTTGCGAATGTCGTCCTGCTGTTTTTGCCCTTCGGGAGTATATCTGCCAACGGCAAGTTTTTTAACGAGTTCTTTGGCTTCGGTTTCGGTTAGCTTAACCGGCTCGGATGGTTTTGGTGGTTTCTCCAACGATTTTTTAATTTCGCTTATGCCCGAATCAACGGCATATCCAACAATGCTTCCGCTTAACCCGCCAACAAAAAAATAGCCGGCATAGCCCCAAAATGTTTTTTTGTTTTTATAGGCAAGGTAAAGCCCGATGCCGTTTCCGATTAAAGAAACAAGCGGTGTAAAAAGTTTTGGTTTTGGTATCATGGTGAATGGTGTTGTTTATTTTTTGTTTCCCACAAAGGCACAAAGTACACAAAGTTTATTTTTTGGGGAATAGTTCTAAAATGATTGCGTTTTCGATTGGTATTTTATTGGCTTCGGCAAAATGTTTTATTTTTTCTTTTGCCGCTTTATTTGAATCAATAAAAATAATCGTTGTATCAATGATGCCGCGTTTTAAATCGGATTGGGATTTATATAAATCGCTTTGCCGAATTTTTTCAAAAGAAAGGTCGAACATTTTATCCACTAAATCTTTTTGCGGTGGTTTACTCACCGTTTGGGTTTCGTCTTTTTGATTTATTTCGGTTTTTACATCATTGCTGTTGCGCGTTGTGGCTTTGCCATCGTTTATGGGTTGTTTGCCCGATGGCTCTTTTTTGCCAGGCGATTTTTCTCCTTTTTTTTCGCCCTGTTTAAAAGCAAAAAACAGCCCTGCGGCAAAGGCGCCCAAAAGTAATATACTTCCGATGGTTCTCATGGTTATTTGTATTTAGCTAAAACTGATGCGTATTGTTTCATGTATTGTAAAAACTTTTGATTTTGCATAGGTACTATTTCATTAAAATCTTTGATGGTTATTTCAAAGGTTACAAAGGGTAAAAAGGCAGAATAAAAGTCGTAGTATTTGTATAATACATCGCGCAATTCCTGCCCGAATTTGCCATCCACGTTAACAATATTGCCCTGTTTGTAATTAATAGCCGCCTGAAGAAATACTACATATTTTCCCGAACCGCCCAGTTTTAACGGGAACTTAGAAGATTCTATTTTTTCGCCCACCAGAATTTCGCCTTCTCCGGGTTTAGATGGTGTATCTGGCGGGGTATCTCCTTTGCCGCCCGATGGGTCCGGTTTGCCGCCCGAACCCGGCTTATCTTCTTTGCCAGCTTTATAGGCGGTATAACCGAAATAAGACCCGGCAGATAGCACAATTAATGATGCTATACCAATGCCTATCTGTGTTGGCGTTAAATTTTTCATATACATGGGTTAGTTTTTTACTGCTTTATACGCGAATGCACCGCCAACGGTTAAAACGATTAGTCCGAGTAATGATGCACCAACAATAAACGGAATTTTTGGGATGCCCCAAATGGTATCTGATGCATCTGTTTCGGGGTCAATTATCGGTGCATCTGCCGGACGGGTTGCTAATTCAGCTTCGTAAACTGTTATATAATCCATCACCAGTTTTAAATCGGCAGCCGATGCGGGCGGCATTCTATCCTGCATCCGCTTTAATTGCAGTTTTCTTGCTTCGAGTTGTTTTATCAGCATTTCTTTTGAAAGCTGTTTTGTTTCGGCCACCAATGTTTGATATGCATTCAGCCGCACCGTTGCCGCGCCACCGGCATCGCGTTTAGCCAGTTCGTCCTGATATGCCTTTAGCACTTCTTTTGAGAATGGTATTTTATCTCTTTCGGATTGGGGTACGGCTAAAATATCATTCACCATTTTGCGTAGTTGTTCGGTTGGTTTTGTTATACCCTGATAAATTGCAGAATCGACAAATTGATTGCCGGTGGGTCCGCTGGCATGTGAATAGTTGCCACTTTCTTCTATTGCTATGTTCATGGTTTGGTGTTTTGAAATTTATTAAAAAATTAATATTTAGGCATTTTTATAATGATGTTATTTACTTCATTAAATTCATCTTCGCCAAGGCGCTCTTTCAAATCATCGGCAAGATTTTCTTTTGTTAATACTTGATAATTTTTTGCTACCTGCGCTAAATGGTATTGTGTTTTTATTTTTTTAAGTACGGCTTTTATCTGTTTTTCCGAATCGTTAATCCATCCCCATGCGGCAACAATATCTTTGGCGTGTTTTAATGCTATTGATGGATATATCATTATTGTTCCTTTCGGTGGATTATCTAAATATTTTGGGTTGGTCCATGCCATATCGGTAATATCGCCAAATTCGCCTTCGCCCGCATCTACCTTTTTTAATATCTTTTCGGTTATTTTTTGCGCACGATACTTGTTTGCCACTAAATATATTATTGATAAAACAAAAACCGAACTTCCAACAATAATCGAGGTGGTTTTGTTTTTTTTATACGATGCTATTAATTTTGCCTTATCCATAGGTTACTAATTACAAATCAAAATACGAATGTTACGAATAACGAATTTGTACTAATATTTAAAAACTATTTTATTGCTCCTGCCGCCCTGCCTGCCGGGGTAAATGCCGATGCTGCCTGTGCTGCTTTAATTGGGTTGCGGGCTACGTTAAAAACTATCATGCCCAAACCAACCACGGCAATCCCGGTAATGGCATAAACAGTGGATTTACCTACGTTAAAAATGCTGCCTATATTATCAACCAGCGAATCTTTGGTATCTAAGATACTTGCCAGCCCGGTACGCTCAATCATTATTCCCTGATCGGCAAAATACTCTTTCATAGGTGCGTTTACGGCATCGTTACCACCTCTTTTTTTCCAAACATAAGATGCGGTGCTACGGGCTAATTTTTTACCCGTGTTGTCTTTTAAATCTTTGTGCCATTGAATCCAATCCTGCGCAGACGATTTACGGCTGGGGATGGTTTTAGTTGGGTCGGTTTGTGAAAAAAGTGACATAGTGAGTGGTGAATAGTGAATGGTGAATAGTCAATAGTCAATAATTTAATTCATGCCGCTTTTGCTATTTTGCCTTCGCTGAATTTTGTTATAAAATCGTTTATTACCCGGTAGCGCCTTGCGTTTTCATCGGTATTGGCATTTTTAAAAACGTATAGAAATGCCTGGTGCGCCTCCAAATCGGGGAACCCGTTGCCGAGATATATGTACAATGCATTGATATCGGCACCTGTTTCATCGCTTATTTTTCGCCCTATTTGCGGGTTTAAATATTTATGTGAATACTCATGTAATAATATTACTATTCGCATGGGTACCGTATAATTTAAAAAGCTCTTTTTACTTACTTCAATTAACCCGGTATTATGCCCCACCCTTGCCGGGGTTGTCATTGCAATACCGGTTTCTTTATCAATTATCTGATCGTAATAATCAATACGGAATTTGCCATCGTTGCTTTTATATGTGCTCGGATAAAATTTGCCCGAAGTGTAAATACCCGCATTGTTTGAAAACTCTACGGCTAACTTTAAAAATGATTTTGTTTCGGGTGTTTGCCATATATCGTATGTTCTTAACTTTTGAATACGCATTTCATTTTCGGGCACTTTAAAGTTTTCTTTATCAACAGGCAAAAAACCTTGTTTGGGTTTGGTTGCCGGGTCATATACGCCTATCAGCATTTTATCGGGGCTTACCGGAAATTTTAATTCAAAAGTACGTTTGCCGTTAACCGTTGCCGTGCGAAAAATGTAAAAGGTATATGGCTTTTTCAAATCGCGGGCAAATACTTTTAGCTTTTGCCTTCCTTTTACATAAACCGTAAAAACAAGGGTAAACTGTTTGTATGATGCGTGAATTTCCCTGGTCATTAATTTTCATTTACCTGCTTTTGCCGCTTTGTTTTTTTGATATTTATTGATGCCGAAAATTGCTCCTGTTACCAGCCCCGCAAATGCTAAAAACCCACCGATGTAAGCCACGGGCTTTGGCATACCCAAAATTTTATCATCTTCGATTGGCTTTCCGGTTGCCGGGTCAATGGGGTTGCCCTGCGCATCGGTTTCAATTCCGGTGGATTCAACCGGAACTTCAACATTTATATCCTGCGGACCCTTCCCTTCTGTAAATGGTTTGCCAATGCCTTTTTGGTTATTAATAGCAGCAACAATTATCGGCAAAGCAACCGTTACCGCCTGAAGAATAATTGCGGCGGACTCTTCTGCTCCGGTAAGATTGCTATATGAATAATTTCCTGTAAAATTTGTTTTTTTGCCGAGGGCTTCTTTAACGATCTTATCCACCCTTTGAATGGGGCGAAGTTTATAACCCTTTTTAATTTGTTTTTCGAGGCGCGAAACCGAACCGCCTAATTTGCGCCAGGTAACTTTAAATTTTTCCCATCTTGGCTTTGCTTTGGCTACGGCTTCGGCATTAAAATTTGGGTCGGGTATAAAGCCGGCAGCAAAGCGCGATGCAATACCCAACGGGTTTAAGCGTACAATGGCAAGAAACGATGCCCGTGGCGCCACAAATGCCCCCTGCATAAATACATTGCCTATTTTTTTGAAAAATTTTCCATCGGCATTATTAAAATCTTCCGATAGGTTGTAGGGTACTTCGAGTTCCATGGTTGTTTTTTTTTGTGAATGATGAATGGTGAATGGTCAATAGTCAATAGTGAATAGTGAATAGTGAATAATTTATGCCGCTGGCGATGGGGCAGCCGCCTTACCCTTTCCTTTTCCTTTCATGGCAAATGCGGCAATTAAAACCACCGCTGTGGTTCCCAGTAGTGCGGCACCAATAATAAAAGGTGTTTTCGGAATTCCCAATATTTCTTCACTTTCTATTGGTTCGCCATCTTCCATGGGTTCGCCATCGGGTCCGATATCAAAAATATCTTCATCGGTTGAAAATTCTTCGCCATCTGTTATGGCATCATCTAATCCTTCGGGCGCATCAGCGTTGTTTTTAAAAACATTTTTTATCAGGGGCAATTGCCTTAATAGTTTTATGATTGCACCTACAATTGGCATCCCCTCTAAGCCGCCCTGAGCTTCCTGTGGAATTTCCACTTCGGATAGTTCATCGCCTGCGGCAGAATGTGTTTTTTTAAAACCAACTTTAGACGAAAGGTTTTTAACCGGGCGTATTTTATAGCCCTTGCGTATGGCCGATTCGAGTTTTGGAACGCT
>Ga0209518_1002360_pt1 | contig 17820 bp, 14 predicted proteins | sample RifGroB1_FD_183993 | JGI IMG/M metagenome (GOLD analysis project Ga0209518, IMG submission 183993) | Groundwater microbial communities from Rifle, Colorado, USA - Groundwater B1 (SPAdes) (version 2) | ecosystem: Environmental > Aquatic > Deep subsurface > Groundwater | place: Rifle, Colorado...
CACGATAGGTTTCGTAAAACGCGGTAAGCAACGCCTGACTCCTGGATCATCGATGCATACTGCCGTGACGCCATAAAACGGGATTCTTCCCACGAAATCGACAAAAGCATCCTCGATGGCCGACAGCGTCCCAAAATGATCGAGATGGTCAGCATCGATGTTGGTCACGATCGCATAGGTGGCGGGAAGGTGGTGGAACGAACCGTCGCTTTCGTCGGCTTCGGCAACCACGAATTCACCGCCTCCGAGTTTTGCGTTCGTGCCGATGGAATTGAGTTTCCCCCCGATCACAAGAGTCGGGTCGTTGCCGGCGTGACTGAGAATCGCACCGAGCATGGAAGAGCTCGTCGTCTTGCCATGAGTTCCGCTCACAGCGATTCCGACTTTGCCGCGCATCAGTTCACCGAGCATTTCAGCTCGCGGGATCACGGGAATTCCGAGGCGCCTGGCTTCCACCCACTCCGGGTTGGCGGGACGGATAGCGGAAGACCGCACCACGACCTGCGCGCCTGTCACGTTCTCGGCGGCATGCCCCACGGAAATTTTCGCCCCGAGTTCGCGGAGACGTTCGGTCTGATCGGAAGCAGCCGCATCAGAACCGCTGACCGAGTAACCCTGCGTAAGCAGGATCTCAGCGATCGCGCTCATCCCGATTCCGCCGATGCCGATGAAATGAAGGTTCAGGCGTTTGTTTCGCATGTCCGTTCACGAGGTTTGCGACAATTCGCGCACAATGTCCAGTGCCGCGTTCGGGCGGTGAAAGAGCTTCGCGGCTTGTTCCATCTTTCCAAGAGAATCGGAATCCGTGACAAGTTTCCGGATCAAGGCTGCAAGCTCCTCACCTTTGCCTGTCCCTTGATCCAGCAGGATGGCCGCGCCGCGGTCCACGAAAACCTTCGCGTTCTTTCTTTGATGATCATCCGAAGCGTGGGGGAACGGAACCAGAATCGAGGCGCGACCCACCGCAGCGATCTCGGAAAGTGTCGACGAGCCCGCACGGCAAATCAGGAGCGATGCCGCCGCATAACACTCCGGCATTTCATAAATGAACTTCTCCACCCGTGCATCGACGCCAGCGGCCTTGTAGCCTGCGAGTGTGCGGTCGTAATCGCGTTCGCCCGTCTGATGAATGAAGCGAAGACGGTCATTCAGATTGGCAAGATGCGGGAGGGCCTCCAGAACGAGGGAGTTGATCCCGAGAGCACCCTGACTGCCGCCGAAAATAAACAAGGTGAACGGGGCGCGAGTTGCGGGCGGCAGTTCCCGAATCGATGAGCGGGTCGGGTTTCCCGTCAGGAAAACGCGTGAGCTTGGGAAACTGGCTTCAGTACCCGGAAAGGCGCAAAACGCGGTGCCCACGATTTTTCCCAAAACGCGGTTGGTCATTCCCGGTACGGAGTTTTGTTCCAGAATGGCGGTCTTACAGTGGAGAAGCCGGAGAAAAGAAAGTATGCCCGCCGTAAGTACGAGCGGCCCCGAGGCATAGCCCCCGACTCCGATCACGGCCTGCGGTCGAAGGCGGAGCAGGATGAGGGCTGAGCGGAAAATAGAAAAAGGGATCTGAAAAAGAGTTTTGATTTTTCTGCGCAGGCTGACCCCGTTCAATGTGCCCAGGTTCAGCACCTCAAGAGTGAATCCGGCGCGAGGCACCAGCTTTTCCTCGATGCCGCCCCGTGCCCCCACGAAGACGACGTGAGCGTTTGGGACGCGAGATTGCCACTCCTGTGCCACAGCCACGCCGGCAAGAACATGTCCGCCCGTGCCGCCTCCGGCGACAATCAGGACAGATTCATTTTTTTGCGGCTGCATGGCCTGCGCGGGCATAGGTCGACCTTTCTGGCGCTGCCTTTCGAAGAGGCCCTCTTGCGATGCTCAGGAGGATTCCTGCGGCCGCAAGATCGATGACCAGGGCGGAGCCCCCGTAGCTGATGAAGGGTAGTGTAAGCCCTTTGGTGGGAACCAATCCGAGAACAACGGCCATATTGACGAAGCCCTGAAGTCCGAGTGCCAGGGTGATGCCCGCCGCGAGCAGCATCCCGAAGTTGTCCTGGTATTTTATCTGACAATTCATCGCGATTCGAAGTCCGCGGTGGACAAGGAACAGGTAGCCCGACACCAGAATCGCAAGGCCAAGGAATCCGAGTTCCTCGCCGATCACCGCCACAATGAAGTCATTGTGGGCTTCGGGAAGGAAGAAAAGTTTCCCTTTTCCGTTTCCGAGCCCCACACCCAGAAGTCCGCCATTGTTCAGCCCGACGAGTGACTGCAGGATCTGGAAGCCCTTGCCTGAGGGGTCCTGCCACGGATCGATAAAAGTCATCAGGCGCTGTCGGCGATAAGGAGTACCCAGGGCAAGCCACGCGCCGACCGTCCCTGCCAGGACGATTGCCGAAATCAGGTAACGTTTGGGAACCCCCGCCAGGAATAAAAGCGCGAAGATCACGACCGAGATCATCACAGTGGTGCCGAAATCAGGCTGCAGGAGCAATAGGATCAAGGCGGGGAGCGGTACGAGGAAATGTGACAAAACCCCTGCGACCAGCTTGTGAATGCGGTCGCGTTTGCGATCCAGCTGGTAGGCGACAAACAGGATCACCGCGAATTTCGCGAATTCGCCGGGCTGGAAATTCACGCCGGCGATCCGGATCCAGCGCTGAGCGCCGCCGACACGTGCGCCGAGTCCCGGAATTTCAACCGCAGCCAATAGCAGGACGGCCAGGCCAAGCAGCGGGTACGCCAGCTTTCCCCAACGGCGATAATCAACCCGGATGGTCGCGGCCAGGGCGCCAAAACCCAGGAGCGCGAAAATCAGCTGCTTCTTGATGAACGCGAAGCCATCCCCGGCGCGTTCCTGCGCATAGATGAAGGAAGAGCTGTAGACCATCAGCAACCCGAAGCCGACCATCGCGAAAACGACGATCAGGAGCGGAACGTCAATTCCCTGCGGCGGCAGTGGCCAAGGACAGGCGTTGTCGGACTGCGCACGGGATTGGGACATTTTCCCCCGGTTCGAATACTACAGTTGGCTGACGATCTTCTTGAAGTAGTCGCCGCGTTCCTCGAAATTGCGAAACAGGTCCTGGCTGGAGCAACCGGGTGAGAGCAGAATGATATCTCCGGTTCGTGACTTCTGATATGCGAGCAGTACGGCTTCTTCAAACGTGCCGACCAGATACGTTTCCGCGAAATCCCCGATAGACCGATTGATCTTCTCCTTGGATTCTCCAAGAAGGATCAGAATCTTGCACTTGTTCCGGATCAGATTGCCGATCGGGGTGAATTCCTGATTCTTGTCCTTGCCGCCGGCGATCAGGATGATCGGGCTGGCGGCAAATGCCTCCAGGCTTTTGCGAACGCTCATCACGTTCGTGGCCTTGGAGTCATTGAAGAAATAAACGCCGTCTTTCCGGCGGACGAATTCCAGCCGGTGCGGGACGCCTCGGAAGCTGTTGATCACGCTTTGGATGGCTTTCGGGCTCACGCCCATCGCCAATGCCACCGCCGTCGCCGCCATGAGGTTTTCCCGATTGTGGTCGCCGAAAAGGCGGAACTGTTGAAGTGAGAAAATTTCTTCCTTGCCCGTGACCCGGGCAACGATCTCGCGCGTGGCGGGGCGGTAATAGCAGCCACAGAAATTTTCCGCGAAGGTTCCGCCAATGAGCATGGGATCGCGCTTGGTGAACCAGATCACGCGGCCAGCGGTTTCTTCGGCGAAGCGCGCGACGTTCGGGTCATCGTAATTCAGCACCACGAAAGTGTTGCGGTCACAGGCTTTGAGCAGCCGCTTCTTGGACTGTGAGTAGGCGTGCATGTCCGGGTAGCGGTCCAGGTGGTCTTCTTCCAGGTTCGTGAAGACGGCGGCTGCCGGCGTGATTTTCTCGGTGATGTCGAGCTGGAAGCTGGAGAGTTCGGCGATGACGGCTTCGGCCTTGTGCTCGTCGTTCACGAAGTCCAGCAGCGGTTTTCCGATGTTCCCGCCCACATAGGCCAACTTGGCGTCCGCGGCAAACATCTCTCCGACCAGAATGGTCGTCGTTGTCTTTCCGTTGGTCCCGGTGATGGCGATCAGAGGTTGTTCGAGTTCGCCTGCGGCAAGCTCGATTTCGCCGGTGATCGGAATATTCTTTTCTCGCGCTTCTTCCAGCGGTTTGATGTTGAGCGGAACGCCGGGGCTGACCACGATCAGCTCCGCCGTATGAAAGGTCTTGTTGTTGTGTTTGCCGAGTTCGTACTCGAGCTTCAGATCAGCGCAGGCGTTCACCGAAGCCTGAAGCTCGGATTTCTGCTTCATATCGGTGACGGTGACCTTTGCGCCTTGTTTGGTCATGTATCTGGCTGCAGCTACGCCGGAAAGCCCGAATCCGACGATCAGAACCTTCTTGCCCTTAAACTTGCTCATGAAATCAGAACTCCTATCTTAACTTGAGAGTCGAAAGCGTAAAAAGTGACAACAGAATCGAAATAATCCAGAAACGAACGATGACTTTGGGTTCAGCCCAGCCCTTTAACTCAAAATGGTGATGAATGGGGGCCATTTTTAAAACGCGTTTCCCGGTCATCTTGAACGAGGTGACCTGGGCCATCACCGAGAGCGCCTCGATCACGAAGATGCCGCCACAGATGGCGAGCAGAATCTCGTTTTTTGTAATGATGGCGACCACGGCGAGCGCGGCGCCAAGTGACAGGGAGCCTATGTCGCCCATGAAGACCTGAGCCGGATAGGTGTTAAACCAGAGAAAGCCCAGGCAAGCGGCGGCAACGGCACCGCAGAAAATCGACAGCTCTCCGGCCCCGGGTACGTAGGGAATCTGGAGGTATTCGGCGATTTTCACGTGGCCAGCGCAGTAAGCCAGGATCAGGAAGGTGGCTGAAGTGGTGATCGTCGGACCTACGGCGAGGCCGTCCAGTCCATCGGTGAGATTCACGGCGTTTGAGGCGCCTACGATCACGAAAGCGGCAAACGGGATAAAAAGGAGTCCAAGGTAAAGAGACCAGTCCTTTAAAAACGGGAATTTCAGGACTGGAGGGGTATCCCGCAGGGTATAGATGAAATAGGCGGCGCCAATGGCGATGATTGTCTGGAAAAAAAGCTTCTTCTTGCCCGAAAGCCCCTTGGAATTTTTTTCAATGACCTTGCGGTAATCATCCACAAAACCGATCGCGCCGAACAGGATCGTCGTGACCAGCGCGAACCAGACGTATTTGCTGGTGAGGTCGGCCCAAAGCAGTGTCGACAGCGAAACTGCGAGCAGGATGAGTCCTCCTCCCATCGTAGGCGTGCCCTTTTTTGAAAGATGGGACTTGGGACCGTCCTCCCGTACAAACTGTCCGAGTTGCTTGCGTTGAAGGAACCGGATGAACGCGGGGCCTACGAGCATGCAGAACAGAACACTGGTTACCGTCGCTCCAAAGGTTCGAAACGTGATGTATTTGAACACGTTCAGGAACGAATACTCCGCGTGCAGCGGATAGAGCAGATGATAGAGCATGTTCGGGATGCTACAAATTTTCAGAACTGCGTGTCAAGTGAGTGCGTGTAGGGCGACCTCGCGGTCGTCAAAGTGGATCTTTCGGGTTTTTGTGGCACGAGGCCCGGACCGGACGCTGGGGCCGGGTGAGGCCCCCTCGGTAGCAGCCGTCGGCTCCGCCGCGGGGTCCGATACGATCTGGTAGTTTTCGTGACCTTTGCCCGCGATGAGCACCAGGTCTCCCGGTCTGGCGGCGCGGATGGCGCCTTCGATGGCATTTTTTCTGTCTGGCTCCACCTGGTAATTGGAATGTCCCGCCATTCCGAGGACGATCTCCTCAATGATGGCTCCTGGTTCTTCCGAGCGGGGGTTGTCAGACGTCACCCAGACCAGGTCCGAGAGCGTGGCAGCCAGGCGGCCCATCACTGGTCTTTTGGTGCGGTCCCGGTCACCGCCGCATCCGAAAACAGTGATGAGGCGCGCCGAGCGCGGCTCGGAGGTGATCGTATTTCGAAGCGTGATGAGAACCTTTTCAAGCGCATCGGGTTTGTGGGCGTAGTCCACGAAAACGTGAATTCCCTTGGAGTTTTGCACCCGCTCCAGGCGTCCGGGAACCACGGGGCACGCTGAAATCCCCCGAGCCGCGTTTTCGGCGCTGATTCCAAGACCTTCCGCGAGCATGAGAGCGGTCAAAACGTTTTCGGCATTGAAGCGTCCGATCAAAGGTGACTCCAAGCGGACATTCTGGAAGGTTCCCTGGATCCCGTGAATCCCGATGCTCCAGTCCTTGCCCTGATCGTCCAGGCTGAACGAAAGACTGCGGAACGAGGAGCTCGCAAGCAAGCGGCGGCCGTAGGGATCGCCGGCGTGGATGACCGCCACGGGCTTCTTGCCGACCTTCGCCGCGAATTCGAGATGATGGGTGAAAAGCAGGGCTTTGGTCTGGTAGTAGTCTTCCATGTCAGGATGGAAGTCCTGATGCTCGGGCGAAAGATTCGTGAAGGCGACCGCATCGAAGGCGATGCAGTCCACTCTTTTCTGAGCAAGCGCGTGGGAAGACACTTCCATCACCACAGCGGTACAGCCGGCCGCTTTCATATTGGCAAGAAGTTGTTGAAGTTCGTCGGCACCCGGGGTCGTTTGCGAGGCTTCCACTTCCCGGCCCGGGTAGCGGATATTGATGGTGCCGATGACTCCCACCTGGTGACCGGCGGATTTCAGGATCGATTCGATCAGATAACTCGTGGTGGTTTTTCCGCTCGTGCCCGTGATGCCCACCATCAGAAGGGCCTGCGAAGGGTGATGATAAAAATTGGCGGCCAGGCGCGCGAGTGCTTCCCGACCATCATTCACTTTCAGAATCGGGACCGTCAGACGGGGCAGCTCCTTCTCGACAATGAGAAGACAGGCTCCGCGATTGATCGCCTCTTCAGCGAACTGGTGTCCATCCTGGGAAGTTCCCTGAATGGCAACAAATATCCAGCCGGGACCGACCTGACGGGAATCCGAGGTGACGCCGGCGACTGACTGGTTCAGTAGTTTCGCGTGTTCTGTCTGCTGAAATGAATGAGGTAATCCGGCCAGGACGGAAGCGAGGGTCGTTTCCTTTCGCTTCGTATTCATTGTGGTTCCGCCAGCACCAGGCGAACCGAATCGTTTTCGGAAAGGAGTGATCCCTGAATCGGCTCCTGGCTCTGGACAATTCCGGAACCTTGAATCTCAAGCTTGAAGCGATGGCCTTGAAGAACGCGGATCGCCTCGCGAGCGGTGAGTCCGGCAAGACTCGGCATCCTCCAGACACTCTGGCCTTCGCTCGAAGAGCTGTTCCAGGTCAGGTGGGCAGGAGCGGTGGCTGCGGGAATTGGCTTCGCCTGGTTGAGGTCCAGCTGATCCTGAACCGCGGGAGCGGAGGACTTTTCAGCAGCGAGTACTCGCCTCGTGTCAATCTCTGCGGGCTCCGCGGGAAGGCCAAGTCTCACGGCTACTGCATTCAGGGACTCGCGGAAAAGCGGTGCTGCCGTTTCTGAGCCGTAATAGATCCCGCGAGGTTCCTCAATACTGGTCAGGATGACGACTTTGCGGTCCGTGCCGACGGGAAAACCGATAAATGAGGCGATGTATTTCGAACGCGAGTACGCACCTGTGTGGGGATCGACCATCTGCGCGGTGCCGGTTTTTCCCGCGACACGGAAACCTTCCAGCGCAGCTTTGCCTCCGGTGCCGTCCTTGCTCGTGACCGACTCAAGGGCTTCCGTCACCTGGTCGGCCACCTTCTGTGAGAGGAGTCTCTTGGGTGGCTCGGGCTTCGCGGGTTCCGGTAGAATGAAGAGCCGCGGTTTCACAAGCCAGCCGCCATTCGCGAACGCCGCATAGGCGCGAAGCATCTGCATTCTTGTGACAAGAACCCCCTGTCCAAAGCCGATATTCGCGAGTGTCAGCGGTTGCCAAGCTTTCTTGGGGGGAATTCTTCCGGAAATCTCGCCGGGGAATCCCACGTCCGTTTTTGATCCGAAGCCGAAGGCTCGGAGCGTGTCATAATAATGATCGGCACCGATCTTGAGGGCAAGCTTGGCGGAGGCAACGTTACTCGAAACCATCAGAAGCTTCTTCAGGCTAAGCCATTCGAACTTTTCATGCGATTCAGCTTCCGAAATTCTTTTTCCCTGGACGGTGAAGGTGCCGCGCTCGCCCCAGATCACGTCCGTGAGCTTCATTCCCTTCGAGAGGGCGCTCGCGAGCAGGACCGCTTTGAACGTTGATCCCGGTTCATAGCCGTCCGTTACCGTGCGATTTCTGCGTTTGTCGGCGGGCGTGCCCTTCAGGTTCGGGTTGAAAGAGGGCTCATTGGCCATCGCGAGAATGTCCCCGTTCACGGCATCCATCACGATGACGCTGCCGCTTCTTGCTTGCGCGCGTTCCACGGCAGTCCGGAGTTCCTGTTCAATCGCGAACTGCAGGGAAGCATCGATCGTCAGTTGAACGGGCTCACCGTCCTGTACGTCTTTGGCGGCTTCGGCATCAATGAAGGTGGGCCTTCCGAAAGCATCCCTGACGGCGCTGACGGAAACAACCTTTCCCCGTAAACGTTCATCCATGCGGAGCTCGATTCCCTCGAGTCCTTCAAGATCGATGTTCACATCGCCCAGGATATGAGCGGCGAGTTCCTTGTGAGGATAAACACGCTTGCTCTCCCGAACGATCCAGAGTCCTTCCACAAGATCGCCATCCGTATCAATGATGTGCCATTTGCGAAGTCTGGTCAGTTCCGCTTCCGTGAGGTGACGCTTGATCCAGATGAATTCGCGCTTCTCCTGGAGCCGCTGAAGCGTCTTCGCATAGGGGAGGTCAATCGCCTTGGAAAGCAGGCGCGCAAGGTTGCGCTTGTTCACGAGTTTCGCAGGATTTGCGGCGATGCTGCTGATTTCGGCATTGATCGCCAGAGGTTCGCCGTGACGGTCCAGGACCGTGCCACGTCGAGGCCGAATCAGGACTTTGGATTGGAATTGACGGCGCGCCATCTGCGCCAGCCGCGGGTTCGACGCAATCTGAACCATCGCGGCTTTTGTCAGGATGGCGCCGGAAACCAGCATGCACGCAACCAGTAGCAACGTCACGCGTAGTTTGTAGGGGTTTTTCATCAGATTTTTCCGGATGACTGCGGCTTTTTCGCATGCCCTTGCTGCTTCTTGTGCGACACCTTGGTTCGGCGGGGGGGCTGCTTTTCATGCCGGGTTTTTTTGGACTTCGGGGCCACCGCCGTTGAGGAGGTGAGCCGGACTTCTTTCGTTTCCTGACTCAGGCGAATGATCTGATCGGGGCGAGGCTGCGAAAGTCCGAAGCGGGTTCGCGCCAGAAGTTCAAGCCTTCTCGGTGATCGGAGCCCTGTGTACTTCACCGTCGAATACTCGCGGGCGAGCTGAAGCTCGCGGATTTCGCGATCTGCCTGGTTGATGTCGTAAGAAGTTCCGACGATTGCCAGGCGGAGCCAGACGGTGCCGACGGACATGATGATCAGGCAGGCAACCGCCCAGAGTGGCATCCATTGGCGCATCAGCTGGCCCCTCCATTTGGCTCTCCGGCGGATTCATCCGGTTGCCGCTCCGCGATTCGAAGCTTCGCGCTCCGGGCGCGAGGGTTGCGTCTGACCTCTTCATCGTCCGCTTCGATCGGCTTTTTGTGCAGTGGCTTGAAAGGCGCGGAACGGAACGCGTGCTTCACCATCCGGTCTTCCAGTGAATGAAAACTCAGTATTGCCACTCTTCCCCCGGGTTTCACTCCGAGTATAACACGCTTCAGCAGACAATCGAGCTCTTCGAGCTCCTCGTTCACGGCGATCCGGATCGCCTGAAACGTTCGGGTCGCGGCATGAATGCGTCCATGTCTCATGTTCGGGGGCACCGCCCTGACCACGACATCGCTGAGTTCGCGCGTGGTGGAGGGAGGTCCGTGCTTTCTTCTGTGTTCGACGATTGCGCCTGCGATCCGCCGTGAAAAACGCTCTTCTCCGTACTTGGACAGGACTTCTTCGAGCTCCCGCTCAGGAATCCTGGACAGGAATTCCCTGGCACTCTGACCACGACTCGGATCGAGTCGCATGTCCAGGGGGCCTTCCGTTTGAAAGCTGAAACCTCTTGCCGGGTCATTCATCTGATCGCTGGAAAACCCAAGGTCCGCCATGAGACCGGCCACGGGGCGGGATCGGACCAGGTCTGCGGCACTTCCAAAAGGTGAATGCACGATCTCGAGGCGCCCCGCCGAAAGCTCGGTTTCAAATCGTTCGGCGGCGCGAGCGATCGCTGAGGGGTCCCGGTCGATCGAGAGCAGTTTATGGCGGCGAAGTTTCGGATCACTTGCCAGCGCGGCCAGAAGCGCGGCCGTATGTCCACCGCCGCCCAAGGTACAATCAACGAGCCATTGCGGATCGGCCTCCTCGGAAAGGGCGCGCAGCGGCGCGAGCAGCGCGTCGATAATGGGCTCAACCAGAATAGGAATGTGAACGGTGTTGATCATATTCGAGTCTTCAACATGAAATCTTCAAAACTTTGCCACGGCGTGCAAACCCTAGCAAGCTGCTCGCGCTTTGACCTGGTCCAACGATGCGAGTAGAGTCTTTCACGTGAACGACTCGCGATCAACCCAGCCGGCCATCCATCTGCGCCAATTTCGAAGTGGGTGCTGCTGGTCTTATGTGCTCTGGGACAGAGCCCCCGGCGCATGTATCGTGGTGGATCCCTGCGTGGAGCTCATGAGCGATTATCGTGCCTTCATCGCCGAGCGTGGTCTCAAGGTCGTGATGGCCGTGGATACGCAGCTTCATCCAGATCGGCTTTCCGCCACCCATCTTTTTCACGCGGAATATGGCGCTCCCATCGCAATGTCAGAGGCGACGTCCAGTCAGAGAGTTCATCATAAGCTGAAGGATGGCGAGGAGATTGAGCTCGGAAGTTCGAAACTTCAGGCCCTGGGTACCCCGGGCATCGCTCCCGATGGGATCTCCATCGCATCATCCAGCTGGGTTCTGACCGGTCATCTGCTTCCGGTGGGGGGGCGGGCCTCCGTTTATTCCGGAACGGATTTTCCGGAGCTTGTTCGAAGTTGGAATGAAGTGCTCGTGAAGTTGCCGGACGCGACGCTTATTTTTCCGGGCCGTGACTCCGGAGATCTTCTTTTTTCCACAGTCGGGACCGAGAAGGCGAAAAACCGGTATCTTCGCCTCCGGAGTCCTGAAGAACTTCGTTCCTTGATTTTTGACCAGCCCGAAATCCCGCGACTGGGTTCAGCTGCTGACCAGGAGGCCTGCCTGGCGTTCAATCGTGAAGTGGCGCCGCAAGTGATTCCTCTTCTCGATCCGGCGACCGATGCTTCAGCACCGAACACGAATTCGATCCCCTCCATCAGTGTGGCAAAACTCGTCAAAAAACTCGGAAAGGCCAGCACGGAAGCCCTGATCGATATCCGCGAACCCGATGATTTTGCCACTGGTTGGATTTCATCCAGCCTGAACATTCCGCTCTCCGAGCTCCCGTTTCGCTATCAGGAGCTGAAGCGATTCAACAGGGTCTATGTCGCCTCACTTTCAGGCAGCAGGGGAGACTGGCGCGGGCCTGCAACGGTGCGAACCCTGGCTTACCTCGGCCTGCCCGATGTGATCGCGGTGGAGGGGGGAGTCCGAGGCTGGATTCAGTTCGGATACCCGCTTGAGGGCGCGAAATCGCGCTAAATTCTCGCCAGCTGCAGCCGGCCATGGTAACGGACTCCGCATGAGGTCGTACCAGTTTTTGTCCTGTTTACTGATGGCTTTGACGGCCTCTTCGGGGAGTGCTTTTTCTTATTTCGAACCCTCCGTGATTTACGGTGAGGACAGTCGCCTCGATTACTTCGAAATATCGAACCCCAGGGTCCGGCAGCTCACCGATTCGGTTCCGGCTTTTTTTCGTGCGTCGGATTTTGAACTGACGAATCAGTCCGCCAGGTTTTCTGCGCCGACTTATCAGAAATACCAGGATCTTTGCTCGGACCAGCCTTTCCTGAATCAGCCGACAGCCGCTTTCTGTACCGGAGCGCTGATTGCCAGTGACCTGGTGGTGACCGCCGGACATTGCGTGAAGACGGACGAGGACTGCCACGATACGCGCCTTGGCTTCGATTATCGCATGAACTCGCAGCAGGAAGCTCCCCAGTCGATTCGGCTGGAAAATCTTTATTCCTGCAAAAGAATCATCTCCCGCAAGTTTTTTCGGACCGGTGTGGATTACGCGATTATCCAGCTCGATCGGCCTGTTCGCGGTCGTGCTCCTCTCAAGCTGAATTTATCAGGTTCTTCTATGAGGCTGGGATCAGAGCTTTTCCTTCTGGGCTATCCTGTCGGGCTGCCGGTCAAGCTCTCTGATCGCGCGCGAGTTCGTCAGATGAATGCCGGGTTTTTCATCACCAATGCCGATGCCTTCTCGGGCAATTCAGGGAGTCCGGTCTTCAATCCTTCGACGCTTGAAATAGAAGGTTTGCTGGTCAGGGGTGATGGTGATTTTGATCTCGATCGAAGCCGCAGCTGTTTCGTGGAAAGGCGTTGCACCGAAACCGGGTGTGGAGGAGAAAGCGCGACCCTCGCTTCGGTTTTGAGATTCCCTTTATCCTGGAAAGCGCCTCAGCCGCAGATTGAAGAAGGCGCCGCGAACGGCTATGCGACCGACGGACGAGCCTGGCTTCGAACGGTCATACGGGTTCCCTCAGCATTGATCGCTCATCACTTTGCCCTCAGCATTGAAGTTTATTCACGGGCCGATCGGCGATTTGAATTGGTTCATCAGTTTTCATTGCCAAAGGAACCCTACGGCGGGCAGTTTGGTTTCGAAATTCCGTTTTCCATCGGAGACCCGGGTCTGCTCGAACTGGGAAGCGTGAAAGGTCGTATTACGTTATCAATGGACGGAAGGCCTATAGATTCCGAGGTCATACCCATTATTGCCACTCGGCCCGATAGAGTGCGATGAATCGTTCCTGGTGACACTTAAACCGTTGACACGCTTTGACGCACCGTGTAAGTCTCGATTCAGGTTAACAAGCGACTATGGCATCAACCCCAAAAACCGTTTCGGAAATCGTTCGCATGCTCGAGGAGCGCGCTCCCTCCAGCACAGCTGAAGACTGGGACAATGTCGGACTGCTTGCGGGGGATCCGTCCTGGAAAACGGAAGGCGCCGTGCTTTGCGTGGATCTCACGGCCGAAGCCATTCGTGTCGCACGCGAGAAAAAGTTTCGTCTCATCATCAATCATCATCCCTGTATTTTTCCCGGAGGGCGGGGAAGGGGTTTGTCGCGGATCGTGTCGGAAGGAGGCGAGGGTTTATCCTCTCTTGTTTTCGATGCGATCCGCGGGGGAATCGCCATCGCCGCTTACCATACGAACTTCGACAAATGTTCACTGGAGGTCGTGGATCAGGTCTCCCGTGCGCTTGGCGTCACGCCAAAGGGCCGGCTGATCGACCATGGGTCAGGCAGTCTTCTCAAACTGGTCGTGTTTGTTCCGGAAACCCATGTGGACGTGGTTCGAGAAGGAATCTGCGCTGCCGGAGCGGGTCACATCGGGAATTACGATTTTTGCACTTTTGGAGCGCTCGGCGAAGGTTCCTTTCGCGGGAGCGAGTCCACGAAACCGTTCATCGGACGCCCGGGCGCGCTCGAAAAAGCAGCCGAAATCCGCCTCGAAACGGTCTTTCCCAGGGGTCTTCGGAGGCAGGTGCTTGCGGCGCTCCGCGACGTGCATCCGTACGAAGAAATTGCGTATGATCTGGTCCCCGTTGAGCAGGCGCCCAGTGGAAATGGAATGACCCGGGGCATCGGTTATGGGTTTTGGGGTGATTTTACCTCGCCGCGACTCTTTCCAGATGTAACTAAAGATGTTAAACGCGTATTTCAGCTCAATGGCTATGTGCAAACGGACCCCTCGCTTCCGTCTCGTCGTCACCGGAAAACTTCGGTGCGGCGAATCGCTTTTGTGGCGGGAAAAGGGGCGTCTTTCATTGATGCCGCGGCGGACGCCGGATGTGATGTTTTCGTCACCGGAGAAGCCGGGTATCACTTGGCCTTGGCGGGAGCCCGCCGAGGGATGTACGTGATAGAAATTGGCCATCGAGAGAGCGAAAAATACTTCGTGCCGACGGTCAGTGCCTGGTGCCGTAAGCTTGGGCTTCGGGCCGTCAGTGCGGAAAGTGCCATTCAGAAATGGATATGAGGAGGATCGAAGTGACTCAACGGCCGATTTGGGAACAGCTCAAGACTTTGGAACAGCTTCAGGAACTCGATTTGAGACTGGATACCCTCAAGCGCAATAAGAACTCACTTCCAGCCTTGCTCAACGCGCTCGACACCTCCCTTGATCAGGTGAAGCGCAAAATCACGGAAAAGAAAAATCTGATCGAAGAGATTGAAAAGACGAACCGCCAGACCCGGGCAGCCCTGGATTTGAATAAGGATCGCCTCGCACGTTCCACCACTCGCCTTGAAAGCGTTCAAAACTCACATGAATTTCAGGCCGTGAGCAAGGAAATCGAACAGGTTGGTAAGATGAACCTGGGCCTTGAAGAGCAGATGAAGAAGGCCGACGTCGACAAACAGGCGATTGAAACTGAGATCTCCACGCTTTCCGAACAGCTTGCGACCTCTCAAGCCGAGCGCGACGCGCAGGCTTCAGCCGTGTCCGGTCAGACTGAGCAGCTGGATCAGCAGATCGCCGCTCTCAGCTCCGATCGGAGTGGGCTGGCCGGTCAGATCGAGCGCCGGATCCTGAGCCAGTACGACCGTGTCAGAGGAGTGCGCGCCGGACTGGGAATCGTGCCGGCACTGGGCGGCCGTTGCAAAGGCTGCAATATGATCGTTCCTCCGCAGCTTTACAATATGATCCAAAAGGGCCTCGAGCTTCATGCTTGCCCGAGCTGCCACCGAATTCTTTTCGTTCCGCAAACGAAAACAACCGATGAGGGTGCGAACACAAGCGCTACTGCCTGATTTCTTATTTTCAGGCAGCTTCCTTTTTGTCTTTCGCCTTTGCGTATTCCCTGAAGCCGCTGAAATCCAGGAGTTCACAAGGTTCGTTACCGACCACCCAGGCATCGTGACCGGGCGAGATGTAGAAGGCTTCCCCTTCTTTGATGGTGAATTCTTTTCCATCGTTCATCTTGATGACCATCTTGCCCTTCAGGCAGTAGCCGGTGTGCTCTGCTTCGCAGCTTTCCGTTCCTGCGAGCGGCTTGAGATCGTTCGTCCATTTCCAGCCGGGTTCAAAGACGCCCTTTCCAATCGATACGCCCTCTCTGCCGTTCTCGAATGAGAGGACGTCAAGATGGCCGTGCCCTTTGAACTCGCGCCGTTCATCCGGCTTTGAAAACTCCTTTGCGTACGAAACCGTTTTATCAGCCATAATGCTCCCTTCGCTTTTCAGGAACGAGGATGCAAAAGGCGTGAAAAAACAAAAGGCCTGAAGCTGCTGCAGCTTCAGGCCTTCTTTGAGTAGAGCGGCCGTCTGGCCGTTCACAAGCTTAGACGTTCACATGAGGTTAGAAATGATAAGCGTACGTAAACTGTGAGCCGATGCCACCCAGCTTCGATTTGACGCTGCTTCCGTTAGTCGCTTCGACCCCCGGTGCATAATCGAAGGCCAGGTTGAAATCAGACGACGCGTCCCAGGCGTAGCCTGCGCCGACGTGATACGCATTCTTCAGAATGGCCGGGAATATCGGATTCACGTACTCATCCGGAATCGGATTGTTCGCGAGGTTCAAGCCGCCTCGCAAGGTGACCGCCGGCGTAAGCTGATACATGGCTCCGAGTGCGAAGACGTTCTGGTTGTTCCAGCGCTGGAAAAGCTGAGCATCCAGTGCAGTTCCGCCGCCTGTCACAATGGCATTTGCCGTTGCATTGGCTTGCGTCGTGGCCGGTGTGAAGCCGATGTTGAAGGCGCTCATTACGTCCGCCCACCGGATCAGTTTGTAATCACCGACCAGCGTCAGGCCGTCCATTGGCTGATAAGCGAAGCCAAAGCCGACCATGTCCGGCCAGGCAAAATCCTTGACGGCCAATTCGCCTGTGATGGGCACGGAGCACGACACGCCGGCGCCGCCACACATCGGCCCAGTCATGTTCATGGAGAGAGTCGCGTCCTTGGCCATGAGACTTCCTAGTTTTGTTTTCAGATGGTAGGTGGCGCCCAAGGTGAGTTCCGGCATGACCTTGTAAACCGCGCCGAGCTTTCCGCCCATGCCGCTTCCGCTTGCTGCCTGGGTAAGCGCGCTATTGTCCGAGAAATCAAAGCGTACCCAGTTCACGCCCTCGATCGCCGTGCCCATGTTGCTGGCCAAGGCGCTCACGAGTGTTCCTGACGCGGTTCCTGCTCTTTGAGTGCCGCCCAGGGCTGCGACCATGTCGCCGAACTGCGCGCCTGTCATGGCGAGTTTCACATCCATTCCACCGCGGGCGTAATCCAGCGTCGCGCCGACCGTCAGATCGGAAGTGATATTGTAAGCGACCGGCACGACAGCCCTGAGAACCGCCATTTCCGAGCGGACAAGTTCACCTGAGCCTGCGGCCGCGAAGGAATCGGCCGCATATTCAGCGCCCATTCCGCCTGAGGGGAATATGGCCAGTCCATAAGTGAGGGGGCCCGACTTTCTGCCATATCCGAGCTGCGGCATGAGGAAAGTCGTGGCAAGCGACTCGGCTTCCAATGTCGCGGCGGTGGCTTTGACTGACGGCCCAAGATAAATCACGCCGCCTTCGACGTGATTGCCTTCGCGCATCAAGCCCAGGGTCGCCGGATTGTTCATTGCGGCCGACATCCCGTTATCGAAAGCCATTCCGGCGCCGCCGAGACCGGCGGAGATCGGCCCGTAAGCGTCGAGGCTCAGGCCGTTGGTAGCGAGTGCAGTGCAGGGCACGGCGCCTGCTAAAATACAGAGTACAATGCCATTTTTGAACTTCATTATTCCTCCCAGTTTAAAGCGTTTCGCTAAACGCTAGCTCTAGCCGGTCGCCTGGGCAAGAAAACTCTTTATGACTGTTTATGATGAGGTGCTGGCGAAGAGGTGGCGAAGCACTTCCGGAGGTGTTAAGCATCTGGATGCGCAGGACGGGCGATCGCCGGTCAGGAACTTCGGTTCCTGACGAGAGGAAAGTCCGGGCTCCACCTTAGCAGGATACTGGTTAACGACCAGGCGTCGGATGTGCTCTTGAGTATTTGAAAAACTGCAAGAGAGCCGCCATCGGGCGACGGAAAGTGCAACAGAAAATATACCGCCTCGGGCTTCATGAAAGTGAGGTTCGCGGTAAGGGCGAAACGGTGGGGTAAGAGCCCACCGCGTTTCCGGTGACGGAAATGGCACGGCAAACCCTATCCGGAGCAAGGCCAAATAGGGAAGCGCTTGAGGTCTGCTCGACCGATGCTTCCGGGTTGGGCCGCTTGAGGCCCGCGGTAACGCGGGCCCTAGAGGAATGATCGCCTCCGCCCCTTCATGCGTGAAGGGGCGAAGACAAAACCCGGCTTACAGTCCTGCGCAATTTTTAATTTCCCAGTTTTCTTTTCAGGAGGTCGCGAATTTTCCATTTCAGCGGCGATATGACCGGTCGACTGTAATGGAAGTTGAAATCTCCGCAGCTTCCGGGAAAACAGATATCAAGGCCGCGGAACCAGGGATAATGGAGCGAGTGTGTTTCGGCTTTGTACTTGGCTTTCACAATACGGGGCATGCCTTTTTTGCAGACGACCGTCATAGGCTTGCCGTTCGGCCCATCCAAGAGGTTCGTGATGAGCTGAACGTCGGTGACCACTGATAGGCCGTCATCGCCGTAACCTTTGGAGTCA
>Ga0209518_1002361_pt1 | contig 17819 bp, 14 predicted proteins | sample RifGroB1_FD_183993 | JGI IMG/M metagenome (GOLD analysis project Ga0209518, IMG submission 183993) | Groundwater microbial communities from Rifle, Colorado, USA - Groundwater B1 (SPAdes) (version 2) | ecosystem: Environmental > Aquatic > Deep subsurface > Groundwater | place: Rifle, Colorado...
CTCCTCCCGGCAAACCTGACTGCTGCCGTCGATCCTCCTCTCCCCCCCGTCAATTCCACCATCGGGACCAGTCTGCCGGACAACCCGGCCCTGTGCTGCATCTTCGGCGAGTGCGCGCCCTGCTGCACGGCACCATCCTGCGCCAGCCAGGAGGAGACCTTCCCCATCATCTTCCTCCACGGCCACGCGTTCAACAAGGCAAGCGCTCCCGCCTACTCGCTGGACGCGTTCAACCTCATCCAGTACGCGCTCGAGGAGGAAGGCTACCTCAACGCGGGCATCGTCACGCCCCTGACGGCCACCGAGGGGATCTCGGCAGGGGAATGGGGACTCTCCGGCAAGCCGGTCTCGGTGAAGGCAAGCTACTACCTTGACGCCTACCTGGAGGGGAAGCAGTACGTCATCATTCCCACGAAAAGCGAGAACATCGACACCTATGCCCTTCGCCTGAAGGACGTCATCGCCACCGTCAAGGAGCGCACGGGCAGGGAGAAGGTCAACATCGTCGCGCATTCCATGGGAGGCCTTGTCGCCAGGCGCTATATGCAGGCCTTCGGTGATGCGGACGTGAACAGGCTCATCATGATTGCGACCCCTAATCAAGGCATAGCGGGAAAAGTGAACGACCTCTGCCCGCTCTTCGGCGAGGAGAAGGAATGCCAGGACATGCAGCCTGGCAGCCTGTTTCTCAACAGGCTCAACGACCCCTCCCGGCAGCCGCAGCGCGTGCAGCTCTACACCATCGCCGGCATAGGGTGCGATACCGACAGGAAAGACGGCGACGGCGTGGTTGCCGCCGAAAGCGCCCATCTCCCGCAGGCAGAGCAGTTCAACGTCTCGGGGACGTGCGGCGGCATCTTCGGCGAGCAGCTCCACACGGCCTTGCTCGACATCAGCAGATACCCGCAGACGATGGAGATCATCAAGAGCGCACTTCGCGGGGATTCTTCCTGATGTCTTTCCCGCCAGCTCACAACAACCCGACAAGCAGCGCCAGCGGGTTCCCCCAGGCAAGGGTGAACGCAAAAGCGAGAAGGAAGCTCGGGATGAAGGGGATGCCCTGCTTCACCAGGACTTTTTTGACGAGGCCGCGCCGCTCATAGCCCCTGAGCAAGGCGATCTGCCTCTTTGATATCCCCAGATCCTTCGGCCCGCAGACGCGCGTTCCCCTGATGACGACGTCTTTCGCTATCCAGTCGCCTTCGGTGAGCTTCCTGACGGGCAGCGATACAATCATGCAGGACTTCTCGATGGCCTTGACCAGCAGCCAGACGTAATACATCAGCGGCACGATGACAAGCAGCCAGAGCAGATACCACTTGAACCATACGTTGTGGATGGGGATGATCAGGAGCACCAGCGCCAGGGCAATGAGGGCAAGAACGATGAACCGGGCAGCATGATGCATCTTTCCGCTCGTGAGCCGAGCGAAAGCCAATGAAAATCTCCTCCTGTTCCTGAAGACGAGGAAAATGCTCCACAGCAGCCCGTAGGCCGCGCCCGCGAAAAGGATGTTGAGCAGCAGCGCGAGCAGGAACGAGTCCCCCCAATGGAGAGGCATGCCAATCGTCGCGCCGAGCCCCATCAGCATCTTGGAGTCCCCACCGCCCCACTGCCCAGCGTAGAACATCACCCAGCCGATGCCGAAGCCTACCCCCAGCCCGAGCGCGGAGTTGAGGAGGAAACGGTAGTCCCCGGAGAGGGCACTGAGCAGGGTGTTGATGAAGATGCCGAAGAACACGAGGCCATAGTTGAGCATGTCCGGCACTTCCCTCGTCTTCAGGTCAGTGACCGAGGCGAGGAGCAGGGCGATGCCGCACACGCCGAGCAGCAGCATGCTCACCATTCCGTCGGAAACGGGAAGAAGCGCGATCTCCATCGTGTTTCCCGGCAGGGGAATGTTTATAAATATTCTTCTTCATTCCCTGCCCATGAAAACCCGCACCGCCTACCTCACCCTTGAAACGAAGAAGCGCATAGACTTCGTCAACATAACCTCCCAGGTGGAGGATGAAGTCGGGAAATCCGGCGTGAAGGAAGGGATTGTCCTGATCAACCCGATGCATATCACGGCCTCTGTCTACGTCAACGACGCGGAGTCCGGACTGCTGCACGATTTCGAGAAATGGCTCGAGAAGCTCGCGCCGAAGGACGTCGGCCTCTATAAGCACAATCTCACTGGGGAGGACAACGCCTACTCCCATCTGTGGCGCACCGTCATGGGCCGCGAGACAGTCGTCGCCGTCACCAACGGCAGGCTGGACTTCGGTACGTGGGAGCAGGTCTACTATGCCGAGTTCGACGGCCAGCGGAAGAAGCGGGTTTTAGTCAAGATTATCGGGGAATGAAGTCCTGAAAAATGAAAGATTTATATACTACTTTTAAGTACTAACTATTATGGACATCGTAGATATTAAAGCGTTCAAAAAAGGCACGACCAGATTAGTGGATTTGGTTGAAGTGCTTTTTAGGCAAAACGGCTTATTGCTGACGAGGCCCGGCTATAGCCTGGGTGTACATGATTGGGAAGTGCCAAAAGAGGAAGATTATCGGAGGCAGATTAGAGAAGATGGAGAAGCATTCGAGAGGACCCAGCCAGCAGAATACAGGAATGAGCCTTCTGTGAAACCACCTTATCTTGAATTTTTTAAATACCTTGAGGGGCACAACCAAGGGGTGAGAGGCGGGTTCCCTGTTAGGGTAGGGGACATTGTCGGCATACGGAGACTGGGGATAGCCGCATCAGCCGAGCAAAGCAAGTATATCCCGTCTGGACTCGTTGAAGTCAAACACAACAACCCGATGCTGCCTGAAGGATCAGAAATCAGGGCAGGATACCTTCAAGACACTGGCAAGGTAGCGGAAGCATGGGGAAAAAATCTTTCAAAGCCACCGTACATCGACCTTTACACGCATCTTGAAAATGGGGCGATGAGGAGCCCCTTGCGCATGGAAAGCGGGAATATCCTACGTTTGAACAGGTTATATATGGCAGAATCGATTGGTTTCAGCTGATTTCTGTCCTTTGATTTGTCTGACATTTTTTTCATTGTCAACCAACTTTGCAGTTATGTTTTGATTCTTCTTTTGTCAAGAACCACCGGTCAAACACGCAGAAATCAAAGATTTCTGGTGTCCTGAAAATCTCCGATTTTCATGAGACCGGTGGCATGGTGACAGCAAAAGCATTTAAATAGATGGTTTTCATCAATCGGTCAGAGGTTACTCGATAGAAATGCACCATCATCCGTGCTCGCTGGGGGAAGCTGCGGGCGCAGTCGCTTCCGTCAGAATTCTTGACATCAGGTAAACCGAGGTTCACGTGGCACCGAAAACCCCCATCAAGCTGCGCGCGATTTCCCCGCGCTACAACAGGAAGCGCTGGAGGCATTTCCTCTCGCAGGACAAGGACGGCATCCTCCACATCGAGGGTGTCTCCGTGCATGAGCTGCAGAAGAGGTACGGCACCCCCTTGTATGTCTTCGTCGAGGAGGAGATACGCTACCGCCTCAAGAAATTCAGGAGCGCGTTCAATTACCCCAAATTCAAGCCGCAATACGCGTGCAAGTGCAACTCCAATCTTGAGGTGCTGCGCATCGTGCGCGAGGAAGGATTCGAGTTCGACGCGAGCAGCGTCGGGGAGATCATCTTGGGGCTTCTCGCCGACTTTGAGCCGGACCAGATAACATTCACCAACCTGTACAAGACCGAGCAGGACATCTTCTTCGCCGCGACCGTCGGCGTGAAGGCCATCACGGTGGATTCCACCGAGGAGCTGGCCAAGGTCATCACCGTGGCCACCCGGCAGCGCAAGGAGATTCCCATCATGCTCCGCGTCAATCCCATGATTCAGGAAGGCAGATTCTCGACCAAGACGCAGAAGTACGGCATCCCATACGACTACATGCGCAAGGCCATCGACACCGCCGTGGACTGCTCCTACATCCGCCTGCGCGGCTTCCATTACCACGGTTCCTACGCGCATTCCCACCGCGGCTATTACATCGCCGCCAAGAAGCTGATGAAGCTCATCAAGCACGCCAACGAGCGCAATGTCACGATAGAAATGGTCGACCTCGGCGGCGGCTTCCCGCCGGAAGCCCCCAAAGTGTACCGGCCGGGCAAGTATTTCGAGCCCGAGGAATTCGGCCCGGACTTCGTGAAGTTCTTCACGGGCCTGTTTGACAAGGCGGGCCTGCAATTGCCGACGCTCATCTTCGAGCCGGGCAAGTCCATCGTCGCCACCGCCGGCGTCGGCATCATCAAGGTCATCGCCATCAAGAACCTGGGCAAGAAGATGGTAGTCATCACGGATTCCTCCACCTACTCCATGTTCCCGGACATCCTGGTGTCCCACGCCTCCTACGATATCCTGCCGGCGACGGACATGAACCTCCGGCGGACGCACAAGTACGAGATCGTCGGGGCGACGTGCGACTGCATCGACGTCATCGAGGACTACGAGAAGCTGCCCGTGCTGGAGGAGAACGATTTGCTGGCCATCATGGACTGCGGCGCCTACAGCTATGTCATGGGCAGCAACTTCAACAACATCAAGCGGCCGCCGATCGTCATGATCCACGCCGACGGCAGCACCAAGCTCATCAGGAGGCGGGACCGCTACTCCGACCTCTTCGACCCAGAGCTGGACGTGCTGAAGATGGCCGATCCTTATGAATTGAAGAAATACTACAACCTCACCCGCATCAACCTCGAGAGGCTCTGGGCGGGCAGCGACGCAGGCAACGGCAGGAAGGGCAAGAAAGGGAGGAAATAACATCATTCTAAAGAATGTTCGCCTGAGAACAATCAATCCAGCTCTGTCCCGAATGTGGTTAGCGGCATCAGTCGAACGCTGGCCATGCGAACATCAAGGGCGTCGTAGGGGATGCGCCAAACCTTTTTCTCGGCTCCCCTTCGCTACACGCGGGCATTTCTTTTGGTCAAGCTTTTCTTTGCCGATTCGTAGATAAGGCAAAGAAAAGGTTGCGTGGCATGCAGCCTCGTCAACAACGATAACGGAGCGTTCGAAGCCGCTAACCCGGAGTGAAACGGAGATTCGGGACAGAGCAAATCAATCCAAAACCTTTAAATAACAACTCCGCCTGAAAAAACCAAAAAGAGCGACCATGGCAGCAGGCAAAGACGCATTCATTCTCTGGTTTGATGAGCTGTCCATCGATGACGTTCCCCTCGTGGGCGGCAAGAACGCCTCGCTGGGCGAGATGTACCGGAACCTCACCTCCAAGGGAGTCAGCGTGCCAAACGGCTTTGCCGTAACGGCCCATGCCTACCACTACCTTCTGGAGAAGGCGGGCATCAGGGGCAGGATAAAGGACATCCTCTCTGACCTCAACGTCAGCAACATGAAGAACCTGGCCGAGCGCGGCCTGAGGGTGAGGGAGACCATCCTCCAGGCGGAGTTCCCGGAGGAGCTGAATGAGGCCATCATCGAAGCATATGGCAGGCTCTGCAAGCGCTACGGCAAGGACGCCGATGTCGCGGTGAGAAGCTCCGCCACCGCCGAGGACCTGCCGGACGCCAGCTTCGCGGGCCAGCAGGAGACCTATCTCAACATCCGCGGCAACAGGCAGCTCCTGGAGGCGTGCAAGAGGTGCTTCGCCTCGCTCTTCACCAACAGGGCCATCTCCTACCGGCAGCAGAAGGGCTTTGACCATCTCCAGGTCGGCCTCTCCATCGGGGTCCAGAAGATGGTGCGCTCGGACAAGGCCTGCTCTGGAGTGATGTTCTCCATCGACACGGAGACGGGGTTCCGCAACGCAGTCCTCATCAACGGCGCCTATGGCCTCGGGGAGAATGTCGTGCAGGGGGCGGTGAACCCGGACCAGTTCTATGTCTTCAAGCCCACGCTCCAGAAGGGCTACAAGCCCATCATCAGCAAGAAGCTGGGCAGCAAGAAAGTCAAGATGGTCTACAGCGAGCACGAGCACAAGCATACCACGGTGAACATGGACGTGCCGCATGAGGACAGGTTCCGCTTCGTCCTGCAGGACGGGGAGATCCTCACCCTTGCCCGATGGGCGTGCATCATCGAGGACCACTACACCAAGAAGCACGGCAAGTTCACCCCCATGGACATGGAATGGGCCAAGGACGGCATCACCCGGGAATTGTTCATCGTCCAGGCCCGCCCGGAGACCGTCCAGAGCCAGAAGAACCTGAACGTCCTCGAGGAATACCGGCTGCTCCAGAAAGGCCAGGTCCTCGCCCAGGGGCTGAGCGTCGGCACCAAGATAGGCGCGGGCAGGGCCCACGTCATCAAGAGCGTCAAGGACATCGGCACCTTCAAAGCGGGAGAGGTGCTCATCACCGAGAAGACGGACCCGGATTGGGAGCCCATCATGAAGATAGCGTCCGCCATCGTGACCAACAAGGGCGGCAGGACGGCCCACGCGGCCATCATCGCTAGGGAGCTGGGCATTCCCGCGGTCGTGGGCACGGAAGACGGCACCGAAACCATAGCGTCCGGCACCGATGTCACGGTGAGCTGCGCAGAAGGGGAAGTAGGCCGCATCTACAAGGGAAAGCTCAAGTTTGATATCCGCAAGATCGATCTCAAGAAGCTCGGAAAACCGAAGACGAAAATCATGATGAACGTGGGCAATCCCGACCAGGCGTTCGAGTTCTCCTTCATCCCCAACGACGGCGTCGGACTCGCGAGGGAGGAATTCATCATCAGCTCCTACATCAAGGCGCACCCGCTCGCCCTCCTGCACTACAATAAGCTCAAGGACGGGAAATCCAGGGAGATGATCGACGAGCTGACCGCCGCCTATCCGGGCAAGGTGGATTTCTTCGTCGAGAAGCTCGCGCAGGGAGTGGCCATGATCGCATCTGCCTTCTACCCCAAGGACGTCATCGTGCGCATGTCGGATTTCAAGTCCAACGAATATGCCAACCTCATCGGGGGCCACGAGTTCGAGCCAAAGGAGGAGAACCCTATGCTTGGATGGCGCGGCGCTTCGCGCTACTACACCGGCAACTACCGGGAGGCGTTCGGCCTCGAGTGCAAGGCGATGAGGAAAGCGCGGGACGAGATGGGGCTGCACAACATCAAGCTCATGATCCCCTTCTGCCGCACCATCGACGAGGCGAAGCAGGTCGTCGCGGAGATGAAAAGATACGGCCTGGTGCAGGGGAAGAACGGGCTTGAGATTTATGTGATGTGCGAGATCCCCTCCAATGTCATCCTTGCCGATGATTTCGCCAGGATATTCGACGGGTTCAGCATAGGCTCAAACGACCTGACCCAGCTTACCCTCGGGCTGGACCGCGACTCGGAGCTTGTCGCGCGGCTGTATGACGAGCGCAATCCAGCCGTCAAGAAGATGCTCTCGGACGTCATCCGCGCATGCAAGCGCACTAAGACCAAGATCGGCATCTGCGGTCAGGGTCCCTCGGATCATCCTGATTTCGCCCAGTTCCTGGTGGAATGCGGCATCGACAGCATCTCCCTCAACCCGGACACGGTCATCAAGACCACGCTTAAGATCCTGGAGACGGAGAAGAGAGTAAGGAAAAGGAAGTGACCTCCTCTTCTCAGCCGCTTTTGCTTTTTATTTCCCCCTGCCTTCTGTTTTTCGTTTAATCTATCCAGGGTGGGGTGAGCACCACAATCCTCCTCGTCAGGCTGCCGTGCACGTACTGCGTGAACTCCTTCTCTATCCGGAGACCGGCTTCGGCGATGATGCGCTTGTGGTCGACGAAATGGGGCATGACGATGACGGCCCTCTTGCCGAGAACCTGCTTCAGTTTCCGGAAAAAGGATGCATAGAACTTCTCCAGCTCCTCTTTTCCGGACATCCGCTTCATCGAGACCTTCCTGTCCTGGCTGCGGGCGGCCGAGTTGAGGCCGTAGGGCAGGTCCGTCACCACATGCGTCCATTTCCCGTCAAGGGACAGGGCATCCCCGACAGCGACATGATGCTCCTTTAGCCCCTGCTGCGCCATGTTGCACATGCAGCCCCACACCATCTTCCGGTTGACATCCTGGCCTTCCGCCCCGAATCCCATCAGCGCCGCCTCGATGAGCAGTCCTCCTGAGCCGCAGCAGGGGTCCATGATGGTCTCCCCGGCCTTAGCGCCCAGCAGGTTCACCAGTGCCCTCGCAAGCCGCGGATGCAGCGATCCCGAATGGGAGAAGGCGCGCAGGTGCGGCCTTCTTTTCCCGAACTTATGGGTGTCATGTGCCAGTTCCCTCGTGCAGACAACCGTTTCCTTGTAGCAGAAGAGATGGATGCCCGTCACGGCATTGCGCAGCTTGACTGCCGGGCTCCTGACCGCCCGCCAGATGTAACCGGCAAGTTCCTGCTCTGAGAACTCTTCCCTTCTCCCTGCATTTTCCTCTTGCCTGTTGTACGCGTATTGCTGGGCGATGGACAAGCGATGCACGCGCACGCTGAAATTCTCCCGGTATATGCCCTGCCAGGGATAGGATCCCATCTTTTCCGGCAATGCCGAAGAGGGGCAGGAGAACAGCACCTCATGGATGGAGGTGGTGAACGCCAGCCTGCGCTGGAGCGCTTCGGCGTCTTCCTTGCTCTTCGGCGTCACGACGAGGAGATTGCCGTGCATCCAGGAGGACTCGTGCCCGACGACCGCGAGAACTTCCTCTTTGGAAAGCTCTATGTCTGCTTTTGTCAATAAGAATGCCATTTGCATGTGATCAGGGAACAAAGGCAGTTAATAAACATTAATACATTCTTCATGTTCGCTATACCAAATCTTTTATACTACGGCAATCATCGTGTCATTCATGTGGGTCATGAAGCTGTCATTGGACTCCAAAGGCCAGTTCCTGGGCAGGATGGCCATCAGGCATCATGTGTCCATGACAGGCTACCCCCTTTCTTATTATAAGGACGGCAAATGGCTTTATCTGGTCGCATGCGGCTTCATGTTCGGCAGGGAGAAAGACAAGAAGGCCATGCTCAGGGACGTGAAGAAGCAGCCGGAATTCGTGAGGATGGAGACGAAGGACGACTTTGCCATCAGCGTGACGAGGCAGCCATTGTTCTCGGAACCGGTCTATGATGGAAGGATTATACGGCTCGAGCCGGTCATCATCAATCATAAGGAAAAGAGGCATATTTGGCATTTGGCTTCTTTTGACAAGAAATTATTGATGAACGTGCTGGTTTTTGCGAAGAAGTACCTTGGCGCTGAGCTGCTGAAGCTGAAAGAGGAGAAAATCTCCAACATCTCCATCACCCGATTGCTTCCTGAGCTGACGAAAAAACAGAAGCACGCCCTTGAAATTGCGATTAATAATGGGTACTACGACTATCCCAAAAAAATAAACATGGAAACGCTTGCCAAGATGATGCACATCTCCTATTCCACTTATCAGGCGCATCTGAAGAAGGCAGAAGGAAAGCTCCTGCCGTCCGTCTATAAAGAGCTATAATTCTTTGCTAAAACACGGCAATTGTCGTGGGAAAAATGATATAGTTGTCATTGACTACCATATAGTAATGACCAAAAATAACAATGCCGTTGTCCTGGACGAGCTATTCATAGAAAAAGCCAGAGACGGGTTTCTTGCACTTGGGGAGAAGGTACTCTTGAATGATGAAGAGCTGTGGACCCTTGTCCAGGCCGCCGCCCAGTACATTGGTGTGGTTGAAGCACACAGGTATCTGAGAAAAATTGTCGGCGAGACAACAGAGAAGATTGCTCAAGCTGATTCTAGCTTTGACCCTGTTGGTCTGATGTCTGCATTATACCTGACAAGCCAGATCATAGATGTAGTGGGTGAAGGGTATAACCCGATTAATATAGAATCGATGGTGCTGGACGGCAAACCCGGTGAAGGTCCCTACAAAGAACTGGTTGATTCCCTCTTAGCATCCATAGATGATGTGGTACAATACCGGAGTATATCAAAGAAGCCCCACTATTGGCTCTTGGGATGCGGACCCCACAGGATTGTATTGCCTAAGGGAACGAAGGTAGTCACCAATGTCGCGGAGTTGCTTTATGGGGGAAGGCTGGCTAATGATAAACATGTTCTGCTAAAAGCTCAAGTCGAACGCCCTTATCAAAGAGGAATCATAACAAGAGATGACCATGCGACCGAGATCCAAGTTCTGGAATGCATAAGCAGATATTCGCACATCACTGAGTATTTCAAGTGTTCCTTGAGCGAACCTGATCTGCGGGAAGCTGCCAGAGACAGAAAACATCTCGTAGGACAGAAAAAAGAAACAATCCACAATCTTTGGATTGACCTCAAAGAAAACCCAAAAACGCTCAGACAAGTTGTTGCGTTCATGGCCCATGATGAGTGGCAGTGGTTTGTGGAAAGCAGAGGGGGATTTAAGCGGGAGACGGAGAGACCTCTTTATGGGAATGGCCGTGCCTATGTGATTCCGAAAGCCAACATCTTTCGTTAGTCAAGAATAACCGACTCCTATTTTTAAGGTTAGTAAAGGGTGGCGTCCATGAGCCTAGGAGAAAAAGTCGCGGTCTGTTTTTCGGTTGAAGGAATCAGCGAGATATACCCTGGATCCGTGCCCATCACTGATTTGAGCGAAATATTCGGAACGCCGGGGCATATCCTCGCCATAAGAGGGGATGAGGCCTGCGCTGACGAGCTGGGAGAATTGCGGCACTGGGCCAGCCCGAAAATGTGGTTGTATCAGAAGCAAATAGAGGAAGTGCGGGAACATCTGCGGCTATTTCAAAAACACAAGCTTTTCGACGGCGTTGGGTTTTCCGGCCTAGAGGCAGTGGCTTTCCACGCGCACCGGATTGGGAGAGAAGCAGTCGTTGTCATGCCCCGGGAAATAGTCGTTGATTCGGATTTTTTCAAAAGATATAGTGTTGAAGTCATATATGCAGATGCACCGGCAGAGCAGGGATATGTCGAGAAGCAAAAAGAAATCCTCCATCAGAGAGGAAGCGAATTGGTCCTGCTTGACCAGGCGAAATGGGGGGCGCATGCGACGGCTCCCATAGGGAACAATGTGGTGCGTCAATTAGAGGAGAAAGGAATAATCCCACATTTCACCTTTTGGTGCATAGCGAGCGGGTCGAATCTTTACGGGATCGGAGCAAAAATAAAACAACGGTTTCCGAGCGCAGAAACTGTCGTCGTTGAGCCGGAGAGATACCGGACAATCGACCCAGGGTTAGATTTATCGAGTCCTTCTAAAGTAAGGGCTTTTGCCGAAGAAAAAATCGACAGCTACATCTTGGTTGGCTGGGACAAACGGGAGCCCAAAAAATATGCGCCTCCATTGCACTTCTCTCATCCAAACTTGTATCTGCTCCATTTATGGAAGCATACAGGAAATCTGGGCTTTGACGAGACTGTAGGAGTTCCCATGGACGAAGCTTTGCGGGTACAGCAATATCTCAAGGAAAAGAATCCGGCATTTCACTGGACAGAAACGACCGCATTAGCCTTGGTTCCTGCGATAGAAAAGGCAGGGGAAGGAATGAATGTTATGGTTATGGTCTATGGCAAGCATAGAGAACGACAGATGAATTATAAGGATTAATCACTCATCAATGCCTCACGACACCGAGAAATCAATCGCCTTCCCGTCGTAGAGGATGCCCGTCACCACAGCATCCCCCTTCCAGACGGCAACCTCGATGAGGAGCCTGTCGAATTCACGCAGCTCATCCCTTGTCCCTTGTCCCTTGGGCACGAAATAGGTGTTGATGGGGTAGTCGATGGACATCTCCGTGATGCCGGGAGTGACCGCGGTAATCGTGCCCGTCCGGTAATCCGGCTCCCATGCTTCCTTCGGCCTCGGCCCCTGTGCGGAGGGGCAGCCATTGTCGCAGGGGTTGGCGTACATGACCTGCCCGTTCGAGAGCATGAATTCCACCTTCTGCCCGTCCCTGAGCTGCCCTTGAGGATACCCTCCCCCATAGTCATAGCCGGAATAGGCATACTCCCCAGAGCCATTCTCCTCCCTGATGGTGTAGAGTATCTTCTGCTGGATGCTCCTGACCGTGCCCTTGAGGTACAGGTCGCCGACAGGCTTCCCGCTCACGCCGGCAACACCCCAATATTCAGCCACCTTCTTGAGCCCCACATACACCCTTTGCCCGACGACGAAATCAGGCTTCTGGTCGGGAGAGAGCTCGATGGTGGAGATGTCGTAGCGGAACGTGACATAGTCTCCCCTGAACGGGTCCGTCGGGTCCACCGGCACCGGCTTGAGCAGGACGCGCTCGCCGAACGCCAGCGTTGACTGCTTGAAGGCTATCATGAGCAGCAGGAATGCTACCTGCGCGATGACGATGCCGTAAAACAGCATTTTCTTGTTCATGGGGAGGTTGTTGCTCTGGTCATGCTTTTCTTCATGATGCGGCTGTCCCGGCAAACCGGCCGACGATGGCCTTCCTCTTCCTTTCGACGAAGATGGCGAGCGCGATAAGCAGGATGCCGCCGATGATGAAGAAGAGATAGCCGTTGAGCACGTCCCACAGGTATTCGAAATACCGCGCGACGACCGCGATGCCGAACGCCAGCATGCCGAGGTTGACCAGCGTCTGCTCCTTCTTGAGCATGCCGAGGGAGATGCTTGCGAAAATGGCAAGGAAGAGGATGATGTTGAAGATGACGGGGATGAGCCAGAAGTTGACAGTGGCAAACACCACGGAGAGGGGGGCGAACACGAGGAGAACCGCAGGGTAGAACGACTCGTAAAAATCGACCGTTGACTTCCTGTCGCGGGAAGCGTAGCTCAGCACCAGGGCGATGGCTGCGATAACGGAGACGGCGAGGAAAATGATCCAGAAGTGCGAGGAGAGCAGCAGGTCGCGCTGCTGGGTCGCGAGAGCGCCGGTGGAATTCTCATCGTAGCCGAACATCTTGAACGACATCATGAACAATGCTCCCAGGATGAGGATGGCGCCGAGCAGATGGTAAGGGTATCGCAGGCCGGTGAGCTGCTCTTTGCGCTCGTGGACCGTCCCCAGGGAATAGAGCGCGATGCCCACCGAGAGGAAGATGAGGAAGAACGAATACGCGAGATGATAGGAGGAGGGGATGAGGCTGAACCAGTATTGGCTTTCTGAGGCCACGTAGGCGCAGAGCGCGATCACCGCGACGTACAGCGAGGAGACCGAGCGCACCGCGTACGCCACCACCGCAGCGCCGGCGGCCCAGTACAGGAAGCCCAGCGGCCAGTGGGAGCTGATGTTGAATATCTGCGCGATGAGCCAGATGCCCGCCCCGAAAATGATGGTCCCCAGGAAGATGAGGGATTCGCCCACCCGCGGGAATGTTCCCCTGGAGAATCTCATGACATAGCCGATGTGGTATGATGCAATCATCGCCGCCAGGATGGCGCCGACCTTCACCCATCGGGGGATGGTGGCCCAGTTCATCGCGAAGAACAGGATGATGCCCGCGCCGATCATGATGGCGCCGAAGATGGCCATGAACGGCACCAGCCTGCTGCCGGCCTCTCCCTGCTTCACTTTGCCTGCGCCGTACATCTCCCTTATCTTTTTGGCCTGCGCGGCAGAGACGATGCCCCTGCTCTGCCATTTGGGGATTTCCTTGAGAATGATCGTACTGGTGCCAGGGTCTTTGGGCATGGAAGATAACTCAATCAGTATCCTATATAAATGTTATTCTGCCAACTGCCAACATCAGGATATGGGCTGCTTTTTCGTGCTGTCATCACTCCCTTGGTGCAGGGCAACCTTTAAATACAAGATGCCTTACTCTATGGCATGGCGCGACCTCAATTATCCGACTACAGGATTGCGACTCTCGGTTCTCATTCTGCGCTGCAGATACTCAAGGGGGCGAAGGACGAAGGATTTTCCACCATCGTCATCTGCAAGAAGGGCCAGGAAAAGCCCTACCGGATGTTCAATGTCGCGGACGAGATTATCTCCATCGGTTCCTTCAAGGACTTCCCGAGGATAGAGCAAGCCCTCATCAAAAAGAACGCCATCATCGTCCCCCACGCGAGCTTCGTCACCTACATGGGCTTTCAGGAAGTGGAGAAGTTCAAGGTCAATTACTACGGCAACAAGCGCATCCTGCGCTGGGAGTCGGACAGGAACGCGGAGCGCAACTGGCTCAAGGCGGCGGGATTGTCCCTGCCCAGGATATACCGCAAGCCGAGCGAGATCGACCGCCCTGTCATCGTGAAGTTCCACGGCGCCGGCGGGGGGAAAGGCTACTTCCTCGCGCGGGACGAGGAGGACTTCAAGAAGAAGATCAAGCCCTATAATCTGAGGAATTACGTCATCCAGGAGTACATCATCGGCGTCCCCCTCTATGTCCATTACTTCCATTCCTCGCTGACCGGCGAGCTGGAGATCATGGGCTTTGACAAGCGCTACGAGAGCAACGTGGACGGCATCGGGAGAATCTCCGCGCGCGACCAGATGGTCCTCAACAATGTCGACCCGAGCTATGTCATCGTTGGCAACACGCCCATCGTCATCCGGGAGAGCTTCCTGCCGCGCCTGATCGAGATGGGGGAAAACATCGTGAAACGCTCGAAGAAGATCGCTCCACCCGGGCTTTTCGGCCCGTTCTGCCTCGAGACCGTCCTCACCCCCGATGAGGACATCAAGGTATTCGAGATTTCCGCGCGCATCGTCGCGGGAACGAATCCGTACACTCACGGCTCCCCCTACACCTGGCTCAGGTACAACGAGCCCATGTCCACGGGCAGGAGGATCGCACGGGAGATAAGAACTGCCATCGAGCAGGACCGGCTCAAGGAGGTGCTGGCATGAGAAAAACAACCACCGCATTCGTCATTATCCTTTGCCTTCTTTCTTTTTCGGCGGCTGCCTATGACCTGAACAATTACCCGAGGCCGTTCGCCTCATCCGGGAAGGTGGACAACATCATCGTCGTTGGCGACAAGGCGCCGGCAAGCCACGTCATCGCCCAGACGAACCTCGCGCTGGCCCTCGGCCAGGAAGCGGATGTGCAGGCATTCGGCGTCTCCAAGCTGGCATCGGAAGTCACCGACCTTGAGCAGAACATCATCAGCATAGGCAATCCCTGCGACAATGCGGTGTCTGCCTCCCTCCTCGGCAATCCCAAGCCGTGCGACAAGGACTATGCGCCGGGAAAGGCGTCCATCATGGTCAACGAGAAGGATGGCAAGGTCCGCCTGATTGTCGCCGGCTTCACGGACAAGGGGACGCAGGCAGCGGCGAACGCGCTCAAGAGCTACGGGAACATCGGCCTGAAAGGGACACTCTACACCATCGACGTCGATGAGCCGACGGACATCCCTTCCCGGGAAGCTGCCCAGAATGCTTCAGATGCCGGCGATCAACAGGAAGAGGAGCAGACGGAAGCGCCTCAGCAGGAAGAGCAGCAGGAGCAGCAAGGGTCTGCACCTGAAGAGTCCGGAAATAACACCGAAACAGTCCAGTCATTCACGCAGGACAAGGAAGGGAACGTCTTTGCCAGGTTCTTCCACTGGCTGACGTCATTGTTTGGCTGAACGGGGAAACACACAATGGGGTGGGTACGCACCATGCTCGGACGGAAAATCACGCAGAAGGATGTCGCAAAAATTCTTGAGGGCTACACTCCCGGAAGCCTGACCATCGGGGTGTTGGGGGGGCATTCCGCCCTTGACGTGCTCAGGGGGGCGAAGAAGCGCGGCTTCTCCACGCTTGCGGTCTGCCAGAAGGGCCGCGAGCAGGCCTACGCGAAGTATTACCGCACGAGGGACGGGAAGGGCGTGGTGGACGACGTCATCGTCGTCAACAAGTTCTCCGACATCGTGAAGAAGGATGTCCAGCAGCAGCTCCGGGAAAAGAACACCATCTTCGTCCACAACCGGTATTTCTGGGTGTACTGCGATTTCGAGGACATCGAGAAGAAATTCGAGGTGCCCATCTTCGGGACGCGCGATATGGTCAGGCTCGAGGAGCGGGACGTGCCGAAGAACCAGTATTACCTGCTGAAGAAAGCGGGCATCCGTACGCCGAAGATGTTCGAGTCCCACAAGAAGATCGACCGCCTGGCCATCGTCAAGGTGGCCGAGGCCAAGCGCGGCTACGAGCGGGCCTTCTTCCTCTGCAACTCCGAGCAGGGCTACAACGAGAAATCCGCGGAACTGCTCAAGAAAGGCACCATCTCCAGGGAGGGCCTGAAGAAGGCCGTCATCGAGGAGTATGTGGTGGGGGCGCAGGTGAACCTCAATTTCTTCTACAGCCCCCTGACCGGTGAGCTGGAGCTGATGGGCACGGACATGAGGCGGCAGACGAACCTGGACGGCTTCCTCCGCCTTCCCGTGCCGGAGCAGGTGGAAGCGCTGAGGTACCTGAAGCCCCGGATGGTCGAGACCGGCCACGTCGCCGTGACGGTGAAGGAATCCCTGCTGGAGAAGATATTCGCCCTTGGCGAGAAGTTCGTCGAGGCAACCAGGAAGGAGCATCCCGTCGGCATCATCGGGCCGTTCGCCCTGCAGGGCGCGGTCGTCGCGGAGGAAGGCAGGGAGGACATCGTCATCTTCGACGTCTCCATGCGCATCCCTGGCAGCCCCGGCACCATGTTCACGCCCTATTCCGCGTACCTGTACGGCGACGCCATCAGCTACGGCGAGCGCATCGCGATGGAGATCAAGAAGGCGTCCGAGACCGGGGAACTGGGCAAAATATGTACATAAAATCGGCTTTCACACCATTATCCACATCAACGTTAGCGCTCATCGTGCCTTCGGCAAACAATGGGCGTGCCACAACGCCACAGTGCGCGCGTTCTTTTCATGGAACCAGGCCACTGCTTTTGCGAAGCAAAAGTCACGAACGAGCGCAGCGAAGTGGGAATACAGGCCGGCTAGAATTCGCGAGCCGCAGGCGAGCATGATTATCGTAATGATGCACAGATACCCCAATAAAAAACAAGCATGATAGCGATACTCAACTTCGGAGGCCAGACCTGCCATCTTATCGCCCGCAGGGTGAGGGAGCTGGGCGTCTATTCTGAGATATTTTCCCACGACATCCCCGCGAAAGCGCTCAGGAAATCAGGGCCGGAAGGCATCATCCTCAGCGGCGGCCCAAACTCGGTGTATGAGAAGGATTCTCCCCATCTGGATAAGGAGGTATTGGAGCTGGGCATCCCCGTCATGGGCATCTGCTACGGGTTCCAGCTGCTTTCCTATTATGCCAAGGGAGAAGTGCAGGGAGGGACGCAGAAGGAATACGGCAGGAAGATGCTCTCTGTGGAGCGGCAGGGCACCCTCCTCAAGGGGCTCTTGGGCAAGGAGCAGGTGTGGATGAGCCACGGGGATCTGGTCAAGGCGCTGCCCCGGGAATTCACCATCCTCGCGAGGACCGAGCACTGCCCCGTCGCCGCGTTCGAGAACCGGAAACGGAAGCTCTACGGCGTGCTGTTCCACCCGGAAGTCGCGCACACGCTGAAAGGCATGACGGTGCTTGGGAACTTCGTCTTCGGCGCCTGCAGGGCGAAGAAGGACTGGGATGTCTCCTCCTTTGTGCCGCGCCTGGTGAAGGACATCAGGAAAGAGGTTGGGGGGAGCGGCGTCATCATGGGCGTCTCCGGAGGCGTGGACAGCTCGGTCGCCGCGACGCTTTTGCACAAGGCCGTCGGCAGGAACCTCCATTGCGTCTTCATCGACCACGGCCTCATCAGGAAGGGCGAAGCCAAAGAAGTCGCGCGCTATTTCAGGGACCATCTCCATTTCGAGCATTTCCACATGGTTGATGCGTCAAAGCTGTTCCTCTCCCGCCTGAAGGGCGTCACTGACCCGGAAGAGAAGCGGAAGATCATCGGCCACGCCTTCATCGAGGCCTTCGAGAAGAAAGTCGCGGAGCTGGAG
>Ga0209518_1002362_pt1 | contig 17811 bp, 17 predicted proteins | sample RifGroB1_FD_183993 | JGI IMG/M metagenome (GOLD analysis project Ga0209518, IMG submission 183993) | Groundwater microbial communities from Rifle, Colorado, USA - Groundwater B1 (SPAdes) (version 2) | ecosystem: Environmental > Aquatic > Deep subsurface > Groundwater | place: Rifle, Colorado...
CATTGCCATAACGGATGCGGATTGCGTTCCCGACAAAGACTGGCTGGAAAACATTACAGAACCGTTCAGAAACGAAAGTGTGGGGATATCGGCGGGATTTTACCGAATGACCGGGGAAACCCAGCTCCAGAAAGCTATGGGCAGATTTCTGGGAACCCTTCCCGATAAATTCGACATAAGCTTTTTACCTTCTACCCGTTCAATGGCCTTCAGAAAAAAAGTTTGGGAGAGCCTGGGGGGATTCCCGGAAGAATCCAGAAATTCGGCGGAAGATACTTACTTTAATTATTCTGCGCTCAAGGCAGGCGTGAAATACGCACGCGTGAAAAGCGCGGTAGTAGAGTGGGGGATGCCCGAAAACCTAAGAGCTTTCTATGAGAAAGTAAAAAATTATGCCGAGTGGGACGCCAGAACAAAAATATTCATCTTTCCCAGAAAAGGTCTTGCGTCGCACAATATTAAAGCATTATCTGTACTCCTCCGCTACCTTTTAGGCATTATTTTATTAACTCTCTCCTTTAAATTTAACACACTCCCCCTTCTGATAATTTTATTGGGTCTTTACTTATTTTGGGCTTACCGGAAAGCCGGCTGGTGGGGTCCGGTTCTTCAATTATCCGCCGATTTTGGCGTCATTAGCGGCTTTCTGAACGGGCTTTTCACTTGATTGGACGGGTGGAGTCGCTGCGGCGGACCTAAGCATGTTCATTCTGAATTGATCTACAACAGCAACTGCATGCACCATTTCAGCCGTGTCTGTAATAATATCTCTTAAGGTTCCAATTAAATTATTGAATCCTTCCGATAACTCCAGTGCATGATCTCTACGACCGGCAATTTTACCCTCAGTATAAGAGGTCTCGACCGCCACTTTAAAGTTTGCTTCTGCTGTCATGGCCGTGATTGTACCTCTTCATATTTAATATTTCAAGTTTTAAGCTAAAATGGGCTGATGGGGTATTTTAAGGATACTTTAAGAGGCTTGGGATGGATGACGGGACTCCGGGGAGTTGTCAGAATCCTGGGGGTTGTTAAAATCGCCATCTTAGCCAGAATTTTAACTCCTGCTCAGTTCGGCATTTTCGGAATTGCGCTTCTTATTCTCGGTCTTTTAGAGACCCTTACCGAAACAGGAATCAACATATTCCTGATTCAGGAAAAAGGAAGTACTGAGGATTACCTTGACTCCGCCTGGGTAGTCTCCATTCTTAGGGGAACTATTATTGCGCTTCTTATTTTATTTACGGTTCCGTTTGTTGTTACCTTTTTCAAAAGTCCCGCTTCAGCCCCGCTACTTTATTTAGTTGCCGGAGTTGCATTTATCCGTGGTTTTATAAACCCTATGGAAGTTCAGTTTCAAAAGACCCTGCATTTTAAAAAGGAATTTTTGTTTCAATCGGTACTTTTCCTAGTTGATGCCGGGGGAGCCATAGCTTTAGGATTTCTGACCAGATCAGAATCAGCTCTTGTTTACGGAATGCTAATGGCTGCGGTCTTTGAAGTAATCCTTTCATTTACTGTTTTTAAGAAAAAGCCAAAATTTGCATTCGAGTTGGAACGGATCAAAAAAGTAATCAATGCGGGGAAGTGGGTGACGGGAGCGGGAACATTTAGTTACCTTTTCCAGAATATTGATAATATTGTTGTAGCCAGAGTTTTGGGAACCCCTTCCTTAGGGCTTTATCAACAGGCGTATAGAATTTCGACTTTACCAGTTTCTGAAGTCGGACAGATTTTTAATAAAGTAACTTTTCCCATATTCGTAAAAATTTCCGGAGAAAAATTTAGACTAAGGGTTGCCTACATTAAAACCCTGCTTCTTGTGTTTGGACTGGTACTGCCATTCGGACTCCTTGTAATTTTATTTTCAAAACCGATTATTCTTTTAATTTTGGGTCCGGGTTGGCTCTCCATCGAGCCCGCTCTTAAAGTTCTTGCCGTATTCGGAATTCTTAAAAGCGTACTCAATTCTTCATATTCGCTTTTCCTTTCCCTGAAACTTCAAAGAGTTGTAATGTATAGCGAACTAGCAGGAATAATCGGAATAGGCGCATTAATAGTTCCCCTGACAACCCAATTTGGAATTTTGGGAGCGTCCTACGCGGCCCTCCTCGGATCACTATTAAGTATCCCCGTTATCATTTACAACTACCCTAAGATTTTTAGAGATGAAAAAATTTAAAGTTCTTCTCCTTACAATTCTCGGACTTGCAGTTTTTCTCCGGCTCTATGGAATCCTTGATAATTATTATTTTTCGGGGGAACTCGGCAAAGAACTTTTGTATATGCGTCATTTTTCCCTTACAAAAACCCTTCCCCTAACCGGAATGACAACTTCCCATGAATGGCTTAGCTACGGCCCAATCTATTACTGGATTATGATCCCGGTATTCAATCTCTTAAACGGAAATCCCTTGATACTTTTCTATTCGGCCCTAACGGTCTCCATTCTGGGCCTGATTTTAAACTTTGTGATAGTTAAAAAAATTTCAACAGAAAAAGTAGCAATTATCTCAACAGCGCTTCAGGCGATTTCCCCCCTTTTAATCTGGCAAACCCAATCATCCAAACTTCACACCTTCTTTTTTATTTTGTCGCCTATATTAATGTATCTCCTTTACCTACTTTGGAACGGGAAAAAGAAATGGCTAATTTACACAGGAATTGTATTTGGCCTGATGTTTAGTTTCCATTTCAGCCAGATTCCGCTTCTTGGAGTATTGGTCTTACTTTTCATGATAAAGAAATACAAATTTACCGACTACCTGAAATTTGGAGCGGGAGTACTAATTCCGAATTTAACACTTCTCTGGCAGGATAAAAATTTATTAATATGGATTCCCTACAGGATTATTACTTCGGGCGGGAGAGATCTAGTAGGAACTCTTAACTCCTTTAATGAATTTATGGGAAGAAATATTTTCTGGGATCATAAACTCTGGGTTCTTGCCTCCATAATTTTCCTGACAGTTTTGATTCACTTTATTTGGTCGAATCATAAGAAGATAAAAAAGGATTTTCTGATCTTTTACCTCACCTCCTCAATTTCTTTCATATTCCTTGCAAACTTTTTGCATAGTTCTCCCCCCGTTCATTATTTTCTTCCCGTTTTTACAACAGTTCCAATTCTTTTCGCGCTTTACCTTGATAAACAAAAATATTGGTGGGTAGCCTTAGTATTAATATTCCTGATTAATTTCAAAGGCTATTTTAATTTTCAAAAACCGAATGACTTTGTCCCACTGGCCACTCAAGTAAGAATTGCCGATTCGATAGTTAAGGACGCAAACGGAAGCGAGTTTTCCATTAAAAGAATCGGACTATATGATTATTTCCCCGAAACCTACTCGCAGAATTACAAGTATTTGATTCTCTCTCGGGGTGGTAAACTTACGGACAAATCAAAAAATATATATACCATAAATGATTTCACAAACTCTTACTCTAAAGAAAAATAACATTACCGATTTTGCAAAAGAAAGGAACACCATTCTTAAGAAAGCAAAATCAGACTGGGTAATATTCCTTGATAGCGATGAAGTCCTGTCAAACGCCCTAAAAAAAGAAATCGAAAATCTTGATCCGGGGGACTTCAACGGGTTTTATATTAGAAGAGAGAATTATTTTTTGAGACAGCATATCGGAACCGATAAAATTCTAAGGTTGGGGAAAGCCAATTCGGGCAAATGGGTACGCCGGGTCCATGAAACCTGGAAGATTAAAGGGAAAGTAGGGGAGCTGAATAACCCTATCATTCATAATTCGGCAAAAAGCCTCCATGAAATGATTGCGAAGATTAATAACTATTCAACTCTGCATGCCCTGGCAAACAAAGAAGAAGGAAAAAGATCAAACATATTTAAAATCATATTTTTCCCGAAACTTAAATTCTGGGAAAGCGTCCTCATGGGCAGGGGAGTAACATTCAGCATCCTACAGGCGTTTCATTCATTCCTTTCATGGAGCAAATTATACTTTTCGCGTTCCTAGCCCTCTACCCTTTCGGGCAGATAATTAAAATCGGAATTATAAGTCCGATAGATATTATCGTTGGTATTGGGGCCTTTTATGCAATTATAAAAAAATACAAAAAGCCCGAAGTATTTAAATATTTTGAAAACTTTCTGATTCTTGCAGTTTCCTCCTCCCTTTTTGGCATTTTCCTCTTTCCCTCCTCCCAGGTTCTTTACGGGTTTCTATATTTAGTTCGTCTTACCGCATACTTCTATTTTTTTCTTTTGGTTTCAAACTTTGCAAAGAAAAATAAACCTCTCTTACTAAACAGTCTTTTAACCGTGGGTGCCGCATCTGCTTTATTCGGCTGGATTCAATTCTTCTGGGTCCCCGATATTAAGCCGTTCTTTGTCTGGGGCTGGGATGAACATTTATTTAGATTGGTAGGAACATTTCTCGACCCGACATTCTTGGGCCTGATTATAGTTTTCGGCTCAATTATTGCGATTTACAAAAAGAAATGGCTTCTGACATTATTCCTGATAATCTCACTGGCTTTCACCTATTCGCGTGCAAGCTATCTGGCATTCGCAGCCGGAGTCCTTTCAATCGGATTTTTTGAAAACAAAATAAAAAAACTATTACCTCTATTATTGGGTCTTCTCATTCTTGTCTTTCTTTTACCAACATCAAGAAATCACTCAATTGAACTTTTCAGATCTTTTTCGGTTCTGTCCCGCATAGAAAATTACGGGCAAACCATAGAAATTTTTAAAACCTCCCCGATTTTCGGAGTAGGGTTTAATAATATCTGCCTTGCCAGAAATAAATTTATCGGCTATGAATCATTTTCCTCACACGCCTGCTCGGGGTCTGACTCAAGCCTCTTACTAGTTCTTGCTACAACCGGGCTTGCCGGGCTATTCGTCTTTTGCCACCTCATATATAACCTATGGATAAGATCCACGCCGATCCTTAAGTCAACATTGATTGCACTTTTTGTCCACAGCCTTTTTTCAAATTCCATTTTCTACCCCTGGATAATGGGCTATTTAATTATCCTCTCCGCAATAACGTTAAGAAGAAAAATTGAGGGTTAGATTCTTTTCGGTGGTATTTCCTGCTTGATCTGTCGACTTTATATTAAATCTATTTTCCCCGTCGCCAAGACTTGAGGTATATTGAAACTTGCCGTCGCTATCTACCGCTACAATCCGGTCATTTACCGTTACCTGGCAATTGGCTTCGGTTGACCCCTTAATATTTACCTGCCTCTGGTTTGATCCGAAGAACTGGGTGCCGTCACCGGGTGAATCAATATTAAGATCGGGTTCCTTTTTATCAAAGATTATCTTGTAGACCTGGGTTTTTTGACTCAAGTTCCCCGCCTGGTCAAGCGCTTCCCCCGAAAAAGTATTTTCGCCATTATCTAAATCAAGACTGAATGTAAACTTTCCCGATTTATCGACAACATTTTCAAGTTCCTCTCCGTTAAAGGTAAGTTTTACCGTAGCCCCAGCTTCCCCGGACCCTGAAATATTTACATTTTCTTGATTTGTAAAATCGGAAAAAGTATCAAACCTGGGGGGAGCCGGAGGAGTTTTGTCATTGGAATCGATTGCTTTATCGCTTTTGGCAATGTCCGACACAAAGGCCGTGAATCGCCCGAGAGCGGGAATACCTATAAAGAATAGGAGGATGAGAGCTAGAATTGTCAGGAATATAAAAAGAACCGCACTTCTAAAGTTCCGTTTTTCCTCGCTTAATATCGATCTTGAATATTGTCTCATATTAGGGAGCCAAGAGTGGGGATCGAACCCACGACCTGCGGTTTACGATACCGCCGCTCTACCAACTGAGCTACCTTGGCGTAACGACAATTATACACCGAGAGCCTAGTACCCTGTGAATTTTTCGGAGTGAACTTTACCCGAAGAGATATTCAGTTTGCCGAGGACCTGTTCCATGGCGTCAATCATAAGGGGCGGCCCGCAGAGCCAGAAGGTGCAACCGGCAATTTCCAATTTCCACTCCTCGAGAAGCTTCTTAATCATAACATCATCAATTCGTCCGGTTAGCCCCGTCCATTTTTCCGTTGATTCCTCGGGCTTAGTTACCGTCATTGCAACTTTGATATTGGGATGAGCGGAAGCAAGTTCCTCAAGCTCGGCCCTGAAAGCAATTTCCTCGGGGATGGAATTTGAATAGATAAGATAAACAGGATTTGAAAGTTTTTTATCTGCAACATATTTAAGCATGCACCTAAAAGGAGTAATTCCGATCCCTCCTGCAATAAAAATATGGACTCCCGATTCATTCTCGTCAAAAATAAAAGTTCCGCTTGGCCCCTCTCCTTCAATCTCGGTTCCAATGGGGAGCGCATCCAGAGTTTTTTTAAATCCCGACTCTTCCCTGATTCTTGTTGTAAGTCTTAATACGGGGCCATCCGTGGGGGATGAGGAAATAGTAAAGTGGCGGGTTGACCCTTTGGGATCGGGGAAGGCAAGCTTTGGAAGAGTATAGTAGAGATATTGCCCCGGAAGGAATGTTATCGGTTTATCAGATTCCCAAAAAAAAGATTTTGTTCCTTTGGCTTCATCAACCTTCTTAACAAGCTTAAGCTTCATACCAGATGATATCACACTTTACTTTTGGCGTTTGAAGAATTCCACCTGACGCAGGCGCTTCAAGGCTTCTCCCCGGGACTTATATGGCCCGCCCAAATTCCTGCGGGTAACCTTACTTAAAACATGATATCCATCTTTTCTTTTAACGATCATAATCAACATAACAAGCTTTGCTTATCATTAATTAATTGTATAATAGCTAATCAATGAAGAAAGTGATTTTTCTTCTTCTTTTTCTCGGATTGGGTTACTTTGCCTGGAAAAATTACTGGGGGATTTGGAAAGCAAATGCTCCCGCTAAAGAAAGTATCGCAGATCTAATTCAAACTGCGCTTCAGACTCCAAAACCCGGTGAAAATAAAACTGATTTCCCTCTGAAAATCCCCGACGGCTATTCAATTTCAATTTTTGCCAAAGATCTGGAAAACCCCAGGGATCTTATCCTTGACCCAAGCGGAGTTGTTATAGTAAGCATTCCGAACCAGGGACGGGTTGTTGCCCTTTTTAACGGTGAAGTCGAAGAAGTTGTTGCCGGACTTAATAAGCCTCACGGCCTGGCATTTTCGGGCAACAAGCTTTACGTCGCCGAGACGAACCAAGTTTCGGTCTACGATTACGACACAAGAATTTATAAAGCCATAAATAAAAAGAAGATTATTGATCTTCCATTCGGTGGAAGGCACATCACCCGCTCGCTACTCATTAAAGAGGGAAAAATTTATGTTTCAATCGGTTCTTCCTGTGATACCTGTGTCGAAAGCGATAAAAGACGGGGCGCAATCTGGTTTGCCAACCTTGACGGAAGCGACTTTAAGCCCTATGCAAGGGGTCTAAGGAACTCGGTTTTTATGACTCTAAGTCCCGCAACAAACGAAATCTGGGCCACTGAAATGGGAAGAGATTTCCTGGGAGACGATATCCCCCCCGATGAGGTAAATATAATAAGAGAAGGAAAGTTTTACGGATGGCCTTTCTGCTGGGGAGACGGAAGTCCCGACCGCGATGAAAACAAAAACGGGACTAAATTTGACTGCGCCGGAAGCGTCAACCCTCAAATAAAACTTCAGGCCCACTCGGCTCCTCTGGGACTGGCATTCCTGGATAATGATCTTCTGGTCTCATATCACGGTTCCTGGAACAGGAGCATTCCAACCGGATATAAAGTTGTAAGGTTCAGGAATGGAGTCCAGGAAGATTTCATAAGCGGTTTTACCCGCGGAAGCGAAGTCTTGGGGCGCCCCGTTGATATTCTCCTTAAGGGAAGTGATATTTATATATCAGACGACAAAGCAGGAGTTGTTTATCTTCTAAAAGCTATTTAGATTTTTTACCTTCTTTTTTAATTGTGGCCCAGTGGTATTTATAAAGAGGAATTCCCACAAGAAGCATGGCCAGAGAGCTTGAAAGCTGAACCTGCCTCTGGCGGTTGGTTTCTTCCTCCTGGATTTTCTTCTGTTCTTCCTTTTCTGTATCAGTTAGAGGCGTTTCCCTTCCGGAATTATCAAATTTACTGACCATGGGAATACTATATTTGTCAGCTCCCTTAAAAACATAGACTTTAATCCCGAGATCAAGGATCTGAATCGACCCGATCACAGTAATAAGAAGTCCGATAAAAGAGAAAAGATAGAGATAGAGAAGTCTGATGCTAAATTTCATAATTAATTATACTACGATTGCAAACCGGGGTACCTTTTTAACCCGGTTTCAATAATTTTAGTTAGTAATTCTTCGTAGTCTATTCCTTTGACTCTCGCTTCCATGGGAAAATATGAAGTCAGAGAAATTTCGGGAGGAATCAATCCCGGGGGAGAATTTACATCCAATACAAATAAATTACCATCATTATCCATTCTTAAATCAATTCTCGCAAAGTCCCGGATTCCCAGTGCATTCCAGGTATCTAAACACATTTTTTCTATTTTGGATTTTAAGTCGGGATCAACCGTTGCGGGACAGGTGAAGTAATCTTCCCCGAGCTCTTCCTCAAACTGCCATTTAACTTCAAAAGAATCAATCGGATAATATCCTTTTGGTAATTTATCATGTCTGGGCTCAATGATAGGGAAAAGTTCAGGGGGATTTCCGAGCATGGCAACAGAAAATTCCCTCCCCAGAATAAAAGGCTCAATTAGAGCAGGCTCCGAGAATGTTTCTAAAACAAATTCAATTTGCCTGTATAGTTCACCCTCACTCTTTACAATACTTTTATTGGTAATACCGGCCGAAGACCCGCGGGCAATTGGTTTTACGATTAAAGGGAATCTTAACTCCGGATTTAACTTTTCATCACCCTTTTCCATCACCTGAAAGGGGAGAGTAGCGACCCCACTAGATAGTAAAACCTCTTTCATCTTGCCTTTATTGATTATTACCCGCTGAACGCTATTGGGGCACCCCGAGAAGGGGATACCGGTTCTTTCCAGGACTTCAGCCATATAAATTTTAGGGTGACTCCCGACAACCTCCTCCGAATAGTTCAGGACAAAACCGATATTAGCCTTTTCCCTTACCAGAGTTTCTTCCGCTTTGATGTCGGACTCAACCGGAAGAACGTCAAACCCTAAATTTTTAAGATGCTTTATAAAAGTATCTATTGTTTCCTGATCATCAAAATCGGTTTCCGTAAACGTCAAAGGGTTTTCAGGATCCGGATAGCTATGCCTGACGTTATATATGAAGGTCAATTTTTTTCCAGGTAGTAAATTTTGCATTAAAAAAAATGATACACCAATTCCAACGCATTCCCAAATAACGTGATAATATTCTTCCTGTGGGAAAAGACATTAAGTACCTTCTCTTGGCTTCAGTTATACTCCTTTCGGGGGAAGCCGTTTACCTTCACCTGATACGCCCCAAAATAGATGTTCTCGGAGAAAAAGAAGAAATAATTGTAACTCCGTCTCCTTCTCCTACCGATTCCCCAACCCCCGAGCCTACTCCAACTCCTACCCCTGTTCCAACTCCAAAGCCCACCCCAACCCCCGTCCCCCAACCCACATATTCTTCCCAGCAAATTAACGAGTTTATAGACAGATTTGCGGCCCAGTATAATGTCAGCCCCCACATTTTAAGACATATTGCTCTCTGCGAATCGGGATTTAACCCCGAAGCCTTATATGTCGGCTATGCCGGCCTTTATCAGTTTGGCCCCATTACCTGGAAAAATGTGAGAATCAAAATGGGGGAAGACCCTGATATAAGTCTGAGGTATAACGCCGAAGAAGCGGTTCAGACAGCAGCATATAATTTGAGCATTAATAACGCCGGAATCTGGCCCAACTGCGCCCCTTAGCTGATATAATCGCCACATGGGAACAGATGAACGGTTACATTTATCAAACAATATTGAGATTTACCCTGGGAAATCCGTGGCTGTATTGCAACACTCCAACTGTAGTTGGGGTTTGGGAACTGTAGAATTTGTTAATGGCCAGGATTATCAAATTCGCTGCGATAAATGCGATAAAAAAGTAGTTCTGGATGTACCTTCAATGCAATCCAGAATTTCGGAGTCCAAGAAGCTGTAAACTAATGTTGTGAGCTGATCTTTGAAAAAGTTAGAACTCGTTTTTGCGAACTCTGACTCCTCGCTCCGGCTCGGCCTTTGGCCTCGCCCCCGCTATTTTTTGCGATCGCGATTTTTCTTAGAACCTGCTGCAAACTCCAAGTTATTATACCAGAAAAGTTTTTTCTGTCTTCCGTTTCATATCCCACCCACCCAAGTAATGAGTTGGCGCTGCCCCCTCTGCACTCGCTAGGGCCCCCTATGGTGTGTTTCTTCAGTATTTAGGTAACGGGAATTGTATAATCCGGCGGTAGAAATGGGGTGATAAAAAGGATGGCTAAATCATATTACACAGATAAATACAGGTTGACAGGAAAATGGAGCCTGGTTGTGTCTGCATACGATGATTACAAAAACGGCAGGGATTCTCAATTTGATTCAGTTGAAGCAATTTGCAGGGCATACAAGGTGCACAGGAAAGACATAAAGAAGTATTACGAAAGGTGGACACACTCAGGCAAGAATCTTGAAAGTCTTCTGCCGTTAAAGAGAGGACCAAAACCTGGGAGCCTCAAGATTCTCTCCAAAGATGAGGAAAGAATAATTGTTAATATCAATAGAAAACTAGGCGCAAATGAGTTTGAGATATTTGAAATGATTGGGGAAAGTAAAAAGAATGGAAGTTCAGCTTTCAGGCTCCACCCTTCAGTCTCAACCATCTACAGGACTTTCAAAAGGTATCCGTTAAATAAGAAGCGTAAGGAAAAGATCAAAAGATATGAGAAGAAGTACCCTGGAGAGCTCCTGCACACAGACACAATGGTTCTAAGTAAGACGGTGTTCACCGACAGGCAAAGGTATTACCTCTTTGGCCTGATGGATGACTGCACCAGGCTTTGTTTTGTTGCAGTCATCAATAAACAAACATCGTATGAAGCAGCAAGAGCCTTCCTGAACGGGTACAAATGGTTCCACGCGCACGGGATAAAGGCTGAGGCAATTCTTTCCGATAACGGATCGGAGTTCACCTCTTTCACAAGCAGGAAGAATAGGAGTGACCATTTTTTTGAAACAATGATTTCGATGTTTGGAATAAAACATAAATACACAAGACCATATAGGCCCCAAACCAATGGGAAAATAGAAAGATTTTGGAAACTACTCAAGCAGGAGTGCATACGGCTTCTGCCAAGGAGCGTAAGCAAAGACGAACTGGTTGCTGAAATTAACGGATTCATGTATAGGTATAACTACCTAAGAAAACACGGAGGACTTAACTATAAAACACCGTTGGATAAGCTGAGATACGTTACCGAAATTATGAAGTAGTACACCTATGGGCGGCCTTTCCGATGTCTTTTCTGTTTTATTTTCCCATTCAGTATCTTCCTCGCCTCGTGCATTAAAACATTTACCGCTTCGCGGTTGCACTCGGCTCTCCTTTATGTGCTACTTATTTGGGTGGCTCGTTCCGGGGGGCGTTCCGTGTTTTCCGCCCCCGCGCTTTTATCTTTTCCCTTTTCCTGCGCGTGGTCGGCGGAAATGCGCTTCGCGCAAAGCGCCAATGCAAAAACAAACACAACGAACAGGAAACCAATCGGCCAAAATGGTGAAATTTGGCCGATTCTAGGTTCAGAATTCATTTTTTTGCCTTTGGAAACAAAAACAGGAGGGGTCAATCTTTTTCAAAACAAATACTTCGCTATAGTACAAGAGCGAAGTGTATTAGATTTTAATTTTATTATTAGCCTTAATCAACTTAAAAATGAGCAAAAATATTATCAAAATCGTTATACCAACTATTAGGATAGCTTGTGGAGAAAATAATACATTTTGTTTTTGTACTGTTACATTAATACTAAATTCTTTTATCCCAGAATCAGCAGTTAAATTAACAACCTTCTCACCTTTGTAATCATTGTATGTTATGAGTATTTTATGCTCTCCAGATTCAACATTTGTGAATCTGGCAACTCCATCTTTGTCAGTTACGGCGGTCTGTATTTTAGAATGAATAGTTACTGAAACTCCACCAATAGGGATTCCTTCTGTATCTTTCACTGTCACGTTTAAGAAATAACCCTCTTTTTCATCGATTTGACTTTCGGTACTCACCGGAATTGATTCCAAACTTGATCCAGGTAGATTTAAATTATTTATTAAACTAATACCTGAAGTTTTGGTAGACATTTCATTGCTCCAGGGTCCAGCTGCACAACCATTCCCGTTTCTAATTCTGAAATAATATGTAGTATTGGAATTGAGGGAGTTAACGGTATATACATTCGTTCCCCTACTGTCAATAATATTATCTACAGCATACATGTAATTATTAGAACTTGTTCCATATTCCAGAGCAAAATGGTCGACCGAGTTTGCCCAATTTGTAAATTTAAGTGTTGCTGAGTTTTTATTAGAAGTAGCTTGATAAAGCCATGGTGCAGACTCTGGTTTGGTATTGCTACATACGGGAGGAGTAGGGCAACCATTCGTTACATTAAATAGATTATCAGATCCTACCGTTTCATTCTGTGCACCATCAACTGATCTAATTCGATAGTGGTATGTTGAACATCCAATAAGATCCGCCAGATTTACCGAATGACTGGTAACTCCGGAGGAAGAATCCGATTGAGTCGTTGTATTACCATAGGCCGTACTTGTACCATATTCCACCTGCGAAGTAGTATTTTTATCAGTAACCCAAGTAATAAGACTGGAGAGGTTATTGGTGTTTGAGGCAACTGAAGAAACTACAGGCGAGGCGGGGTGAGTATTATAAACAAAAGCGCCCATATCCCATCCCGATCCGTAAAAATTTTGATTAAGGGTTGTTAGAGGCCATGAAGTTGATGAAGAATTTAAACCATATTGATGGCTGGTACCTAGATTTGTCGCAGTATCCGTGACTAAGGAAAAATCGGTACTCGCAGGATCTATTTTTAAATCCGTAGCAGATGAGTATGGTAAAGTTCCTGAAAATGATGGACCGAGAGTGCCAATTGTGAAAGATGTGTTTCCACCTCCACCTGGGAAATATACGGGTAGAACTCCTGTCCCACTATCTCGCTTGGCCCAACCAGTTAGTGTATATGTCCCAGCCGTCAAGGTTACAGATCGTTCAAATCGTGATCCACAGCCTCCAGCCTGATTTAATTTTTGAGAATTGCTTCCGCCGTGAATAGTTGATGTTTCTTGAGTACCAGTAGTACCACCCAAAGCACTCCAACCTGCAGCAACGCCCGACGTAAATGATCCCTCCATGTCACCATTTGTAAGTTTTTCTGCGCCTCCACCGATAGGAACGATGCTTAAATCATCCAAGTACCAGGTACCACCTGTTGGACTTGCACCACCACCACAGGTATTAAAAAAGGAGACATTGCCTCCACCAGTGACTGTAAAATCGTATGAAAAGTATGTCCACGGAGAGCTACTATAGGTATTTGGTGGCGCGTCATCAAGAGTAGATAGGTTTGGACCTCCGCTACCGGTGTAATCGGTACAGTTTGTGCATTTTGTGCTACTCCCAAAATAATTATTTGCAACAGTATTATTTGTAGGGTAGCTTGAACTCCCGATGTCAATTGCAAAATCAACAGTATTATTGGAGAAAATATTATTTTTGATGATGTTATTTTGAGAGCCACTCCGGTACAAATATATGCCTCCGAGGGAGCCATACCCGTAAAATGTATTGTTGTAGATGCTGTTATTCGCTCCACCGACAAGAACGCCATATGACCCTCTATTGGCACCACTTAACCCGTTAAACACGTTGTACCGGATGATAGCGTACGCAGGAGCGGTGAAAAGATGAATCCCTGCACCGGGTGAATATCCGAAGTAGTTGTACTCAAAAATCATTTCATTTCCGATTGTCTGGATGCCCGCCGGATAAACATCGTGATCGTTTCCGTCAGTACCAATATTGTTGAACTTCGAATTTTTTATCCACCATTTCCACGTTCCCTTTACTCCGGAATGCGAAAAGTTATCAAACGTACAATTATCAACCGTTATCAAATTTCCGGCTGCACTTTGTGATGAGTTTCCAATACCCATACCGTTAAAGTTATCTGCGAGGTTTATTCCGGGAGAAGTATACGTCGTGGCTGGATCCCCCACTGAATATGCATAAATTATTCCTGACGACCAAAAATATTGGTTGGCGGAAACAACCGCTCCAATACTTCCAACCAAAGAGCCGTTTATTGCGTCAAACCGTATCTGGTTGGGATTGTTAGAAAGCGATGCCTGCCATACATTACCTGAATAGTTTGTCCAACTGGTTATAACTTGATACGGTGTACCGGTGAAATGTAAATCTTTAAAGGTTATGTTTTTGGCAGACGCTCCCAAACTGAAGGTAGATGACGAAACTGATGAGTTAGTGAGAGTTACATTTTCGGAGTTGTATGCTTGTATGGTTGTTGTTGCGGCGGAGGAAAAGTTCACGGTAACCGATCCGTTAATCGCGTATGTTCCCGCCCGGATATTTATTGTGTCGCCGGCAGAGGCTGCACCCACCCCCGTACTTACAGTTATATAAGCATTACCGTTACTCCCCGTACAATTTCTTGATGAAACTGAATAATTTCCAGTACAGTCCCCTGACAAAGCTCCGTCAATATAGCTGGTTGCTGCATAAACAGAATGATGAACAGTGAGGAATAAAGTTGTGGCCAAGATAAAAGAGAAAAGAAGTTTTACAAAACCGTGGAGGTGTTTACTCTCTCTCTCTCTCTCTCTCTCGTGAACGCAGGCTAAATTTTGAAGGTTCATAGATCTAGGACAATATTATCATCTAGGCGTTGGATTTTAAAGGCAGTTGATGTAAATTGAATATATAACACGAAAATTTTTTGCGTTTTCGAATTTGAACACAAAGGGAATGTTCGAGCCGATGTTTGCGGAGGCTTCGGCCAAAGGCCGAGCCGGAGCGAGGAGTCAGAGTTCGCAAAAACGAGTTCTAACTTTTTCAAAGATCAGCTCAGAAAGAAAGTGCGCGCCCGCACGCTCGGATTTGGGAACTTGCGAAAGTTCAGAAAAAGCCGTATCAAAGCCCTTTTTATACACAGCCGTCAGATGCCGAATTAAAAAGAACAAACACGAAAACGCAAAAATTTTATTAAACCAACTGCCATGAAATACATTGGATACTGCAGAAAATCAACAGATGAAAGTGATCGACAGATTCTTTCTATTGAATCCCAAATTGCTGAATTAAAAGAGTTTGCAGATAGACAAAATGTGGAAATTTTAGATTTCGTGACAGAATCACGAACCGCAAAATCTCCAGGAAGGCCATTGTTTGCTAATGTACTAAAGCGAATTGAAAATGGAGAAGCACAAGGAATAATTAGCTGGCATCCTGACAGACTTGCCAGAAATAGTATAGACGGAGGTAAAATTATCTATTTACTAGACACTGGGAAGCTAATTGATCTAAAATTTCCCTCATTTTGGTTTGAGAATTCACCTCAAGGAAAATTTGTACTCAATATTGCTTTTGGACAGAGTAAATATTATGTGGACAATCTCAGTGAAAATGTAAAGCGTGGCCAGCGTCAACAGCTTCGTAAGGGAGTTTTACCTGCAAGATCACCAAAAGGTTATGTTTACAATGAATTAGAATCAAAACATGAGATTGACCCCATTAAAAGTAAAGTTCTCAAAAAGGCTTTTGAAAAATATGCGAGTGGAGCCAGTCAAACAGAAATTGCAAAGTTTTTGTTTGTTCATGGAATTACAAAGAGAAAAGGTGGAGTTTTGAGTTTAACAACCGTGGAGCGAGTCCTTACAGACAGATTCTATATTGGTTTATTCAAGTACAACGGCGAAGTGTATCAGGGGACTCACAAAACTTTTATTTCAAAAGCACTTTTTGATAATGTCCAAAAGCAATTAAGCCTTAATGTGAGAAAGACATTCCAAAAGAGAAATTTCCCCTTTAGAGGTTTAATGAAGTGTGGCGAGTGCGGAGCTTCAATTACAAGTGAGGAGCATGTTAACCATTACAAGAATGGGAATTCTCAAAGCTTTATTTACTACAGGTGTACAAAGAAATTAAAGCCTTGCACTCAGAAGTTTATTAGACAGGAAGAAATTGATTCTCAACTCAGGAAAATTGTGTTAGATGTAGCAATTCCCGTGGGTTGGCTTCCAAAATGGGAAAAGTTAATCGAGAATCAGGAAGTTAAAGACAGACTAAACCAGGAGTCAAATTCAGCAACACTTGAGAAAGAATCAGAATCTGTCGATCAAAAACTAAACTTACTACTAGATGGGTTTTTAGACAACACTTTGGACGCAGAAACATATAAGGCAAAGAAAAATGAATTGTTTGAGAAGAAACTCAAGATTCAGGAGAAAATCGCCCAAATTAGAACTACTGGTTCTGTTTGGCTCGAACCTATGAGGGAACTGATAGAAGTGTCGAAAAATTGCGGAAAAATTGCTCTCGCAAAAAATAATTCCGATGAATTAGCGTCCATCGGAAAAAACATCGGCTCGAACTACTTTTTAACTGACCGGCACCTGACGGCAGAGTACAAAAAGGGCTTTGACACGGCGTTTTCTGAACTTACCCGAATCCCAGTTTCCGAGCGCGAACGCGCGGATTCCGTTTCTGAGCGGGATACGGAAGTCGAATCCGTTTCTCTACCTTGGGAAGGTAGCGTTAGGCCGTTTAACTAATCCCGCATTACGGGACTAATTATACCATCCTGAAGAAAAAAACTATCTTGGTAGGACGAGTACATTTCCAGAGTGGATCAAATTGGGATTACCAAGGTTGTTTGCCTTGGCAACCTCAACCCATTTAAATCCGTCTCCATAAGCCCTAACCGAAATTTTCCAAAGTGAATCCCCGCTGGCCACTATATATGAATCCCCGGATATCACTTGCGAGGCTTCCGCAACCACTACTTTCTTTATTGCTGTCGGTTCCTTTATCGAAACTTCCGGCAAGGTTAATTTCTGCCCCACTTCTATTAAATCAGAGGTAAGGCTATTAGCTTCTTTGACATCTACCCAGTTATAGCCTGATCCGTAAGTGTCTTCCGATATGGACCATAAAGTTTCACCGCTAACTACAACATGCTCTCCGCCAACTTGATTTTGAGTATTAAGCCCCTCAAGAGTAGTTTGCACGCTTCTATCCTTGAAATAATTGACTACAAGAATTCCTACGATAACGACAACCAAAGCTCCGAGAACCGTACTGATATTATTCTCATTTAACTTAAAATTTTTAAGAAGTTTTTTTAAATCAAAATTCAATTATTTTCACCCCGTTTCTTCGGGCAGAAGTGGCCTCAATTTAGTCTAGGAAGCGACTGAAGTCAAGGGGATTATTTTAACTTTTTCTTTTTAGCTTCTTGTTCTTTAATATAATCGTCAATTGTCAGATCGGGCCTCTCTTTGACGGAGTCTGCGACCGTATCACATGCTTGAAGGAATTTTTGATGTTGACTTAGATCGCCCGTAAGCTGACTCAGGGCATCGGCCTTTATTTGCAAAGCAACATCTAATAGTGTTCTACGGCCTCTCCCTTCACTTGCCTCGTTTACGATTCTCGACACCAATCCCTCCATAATGAGGGTCTCTTCTTGTGATGGTTTTTTCTCAGCCATTTGGCGGGATCGACGCGATTCGAACGCGCAACCTCTTCCGTGACAGGGAAGCGCTCTAGCCGTTGAGCTACGACCCCAACAATGT
>Ga0209518_1002370_pt1 | contig 17774 bp, 15 predicted proteins | sample RifGroB1_FD_183993 | JGI IMG/M metagenome (GOLD analysis project Ga0209518, IMG submission 183993) | Groundwater microbial communities from Rifle, Colorado, USA - Groundwater B1 (SPAdes) (version 2) | ecosystem: Environmental > Aquatic > Deep subsurface > Groundwater | place: Rifle, Colorado...
CCGTTGCTGTTATTCCTGTTGACGGCAAGGATGAAGTTTGGGTTGTGGTTGCAAGACAAATTGCCGGAGTGTGGAAAAGGTACATAGAATATTTCTCTACCGATATGTGGGTGGCATCGGATACGTTCCAATGGACTCAGGCAATGACCGATAGTGCGCTTAAGTATAGTGGCGTGGCAACAACTGTAATAACAGGGCTGGGGCATTTAGAGGGCAAGCTTGTCACTATACTTGCCAATGGTGGTCTACACGCTCCTAAGACTGTTCTGGGTGGCATTGTCCCGCTTGATATAAGTGCTACAGAGGTAGAGGTTGGCCTTGCGTATTCATCGAACGGTCTTACTGTAAGACCAGAGCTTGATACTGCCACTGGAAGCATACAGGGCAAGATAAAGGGATGGTCGGCAATTACTGCCAGATTATATAAAACTCTTGGTGGGAAAATAAACGATGAACCGATAGAAACAAGAACATCAGCAGACCTGATGGACACATCGCCGCCTGTCTTTAGTGGTGATTTTACTGTCTATAATCTTGGGTATGACACAGAAGGCAAGATAAGTTTCAGCCAGCCGGAAGCATTACCTTTTACTTTGTTATCATTAGCGGGAGCGTTAAGTGTTGAATAGACCATTCTTAGTGCCGTTCCACGTGCATCAAGTGCAATACATGGACTTAAGAGAATTTGATAAGCGGGTCTTTCTGTCTGTGCCTAATAGTACGAAAGAACTGATGGCTTATGAACGTAGCGGGTACGCATGGACTGGTATCGTGGGTACTGAGATTATTGCGGCTGGTGGAATAGCTCCAATATGGGAAGGTGTTGCGTGTGCGTGGCTACTCAGTACGCCATTAGTGGATAAATATAAATTTTTCTTGCATAAAACGGTAAAAGATGCTATAATGCTTGTCACCAAAACGAAGGGATTGCATAGGATAGAAACGGCAATTCTTGCCGACCATGTGGTAAGCCAGAGATGGGCTGAACGTTTAGGATTTATAAACGAGGGGCTTATGCGTAAGTTTGACGCAAAGAAGAATGACTACTTTAGGTATGCCTTAATAATGGAGTAATACATGGCCCCAGCATTACCAATGATAGCACTTGCAACCACAGTAATCGGTACAGGGGTATCGGTGGCTGGCAGCATAATGCAAGGCAAGCGTGAAGCCGAAGCCGCAAAAGCGCAAGCAAAACTTTCCTCGTTCCAGGCCGATGCTGAAATAAAGCGTGGCGATAGAGAAGAGGACGTAATGCGTATAGAGGCCGCAAGGCTTGTAGGGCAACAACGGGCGGCCTATGCTGCTGCGGGAGTGAGACTGACAGGCTCGCCGCTTCTTGTGATGGCTCAGACAATCCAAGATAGCGAAAAGGATATTACGATGTTGCAAGAAGAAACCGATGCCCGTGCGCTTTCGTTTAGAATGCAATCACGTATTTTTGAGGATACAGCGACACAAGCAAAAACTTCTTCTTATTTTAGAGCTGGAAGCACGATACTCACAGGCATAGGGTCGGGGATTTCAACATGGAAGGAAATGAAGCATGGCTAGAATACCAGTATCCAAAAGACAAAAAGTAGGGCCCGGCGGTGCGGATTTTCCTGGTGGCAGCATGGATGCCGTGAGACTTGCCGGAAGACCATTTGAGAACTTACAAATGGCTGGCAATGCACTGGCTCAAACAGGAGCAATCCTGGGTCAATTTGCTGCAAAACAAAAAGAAGCTCAGGATGTAATAGACAGACAAAAAGCTGACGCTGATGCCAGCGTCCAGCTGGAAGAAATTTACACCAGAAACAAAACAGAAATAAGCGACCCCGCACTTTTCCAATCTGAAGTTGAAATTCAATCCAAAGCAGCACTGGAAAAAATAGCTGGAAATTATAGCGGCAATGTGTCTAAAATGCTACAGGCCGACAATGCACAGCAAATGGCTAAGGTGAAAGTGAGAGCAATGCAGGAAGGTCTGAAGAAGACCGTTGACAACGGGCAGGCTTTGCTGATTAGACAAGAAGAAATTCTTACTAATCAGGCATTGACCGATTTTAGGGGCGGCTCTAATCCAAGAGCAAGCAAAGATGCTGTCTTGAAATATAATATTTTAATTGCAGAGCAAATGAAGGCTGGTGTTATTGGCCCCGAAGATGCCGAAATTAAAATGCAGAAATTTCGTGATGGTGTTACATGGGTAACGTTTCAGCAGGCAGTATCTCTCAACCCTACTGGAATAGCAGGGGATATTGACAAGGCTATAGAAATATATGGCTTAAGCCCACAACAAGCTATAAAGGCACGGGCGGTCGCTGAGAATTACAAGGGAGCGGAATATTCAAAATATGACAGTTTGCGTGGCAGTAATATTGAAAAGATAATTACGGACGGCATCAGTATCCAGGGATTTGAGGAAAAGGCTCAGTTAGTATTTGGTAAGGATTACAAGGGTGTGTCGGAAGAAATAGCATCTGCGAAGGCATTATATCCGGTAGCCCAGCAATTTAAACAATTACCAGAAAGCGAAATTAGAACATTGCTTGATACGCACAATCCGCAAAACAAACCCGTGGGTGTTAATTTCGATGCGGACGTGAAAAGTTTTGCTGTCTTGCAGTCGTTGGCTGCTAAAGAAATTGCTGACAGGAATAGAGACCCATTTGCGACTGTAATAGATGATGTTACGCCAAATTCTGATTATCAGGCGGTGCTTGATGATGCACTTGCAAGGCAGCGCAATATGGGAATTATAAATCCAAAAGTTATGGGAGAAGGTGATAGAGATAAATTTGTTTCTGATTATATCAATGCTGTGTCTGCTACCGACAGAATTGCCGCTATGTCTAAATTGCAAACTCAATATGGCAGGCATTACCGTAAGGCGGTTTCTGAGATGGTCTCTAAGGGACTTCCTGTGGAAGCAACTCTTATGACGGAAATAAACTCCCAGGTTGCGTTATGGTTGGGTGAGACCTCTGTTATGAAAATACCACAATTAAAAGAAATGCTTGGCGATGATAAGAACGGGAACAATATCATGCGTGAGACTATCAAACAATACCAGGAGCAATTCGGCAAGACTATCATTCCGTCAAACATTAGACAGTCTCAGGATTACGCCGAAGCTGTCTCTAAACTGTCTTTATTGTATGCCGCAAAAGGATACAAGAATCCATCAGAAAGGGCAGTGAGCGACCTGTATGGGCAGTACAGCTATGCTGGCACGTTGCGTATACCAATGGGATACGATAAGGCTAAGGTCACGTCTTTTGCCAGTTATATGATGAATGAGGGCATACAAAAAGATATTGATAAGATAGATACGGGTGGTATAACAGAACCCGACTTATGGTTGTCGAGATTACAAAATAATGGAGAGTGGTATATCAACGAGAACGAGGACGGCATGGTGCTTTACAATGAAGGTGTTCCGGTAATGACAAAGTCGGGATATGTGGTAGAGTTTCCGCTTGGTGTGGCTCAGTCCATCGAAAAGAAACAAATAGGAATTGATATTGCGGGCTATCCAACGACACAGATAACAACGGGGGCAAGAGTGAAATAATGCCTATTCCAACGAATGTTATAACGCCAGAACCGCTTATTACGTCTACACAAGAAAGCAGATTTCGGTCTACTGGTCTTGAATTGTTTGGTACGGGTGTCGGTGAGGGTCTTCAGTATTCCACGCCTGGGGCGGTTGGCCGTCTGGCCTCCTGGTATGGTGCTGGCAATGACGAGAAGATTGACGAGGATACATGGAAGGCTTCCCCGCACCATAGAGAGGGGCTTGCTTATGACCCATCAATGACTATGGCACGGGCTGAGATACTGGCATATCGAAAGGACATAGAAACCAGACGTGAGTTTATCAAGGCGCACGCTGGCAGTTCCGGCTCCGCAATGGTTTTGGGATTTTTGGGGAATATCGCTGGCAATCTACCAGACCCTATTAATTACATTCCTGTTTTAAATGTGGGGGCCAAGGCATGGATGATAAGTAAGGTAGGCCGTATCGCTGCCGCCGCCGCAAAAGGGGCAGCCGAAGCGACTGCTGGGTCTGTAATAACCCAGCCGCTCATAATGGCTGCCGAAAAGCAATCACAGGGTGACTACGACCTAGCAATGGCAATGCAGAACGTTTTGGCATCCACTGTCTTTGGTGCAACTTTTGGGAGTATCGCCGGACAAATAGAGAAACTTAAAACCAGAACACATGCCGATGGAGTATCTAAGGCTGTAGATGACATGACGGGCGGGAGACCTGTAGACACTGCACTCGTAATTCGTAAAGAATTAGATAGAATACGACAAGAGAAAATCTCGTTGCTTGACAATCTCAAGAAACAAAAATCAGATATTGAGACAAAGCTTAGCACTGAGCAACCATTCGTAAGACACGAGGACGTATTGAATGCAATCAGGCAGGATGTCGAAAGGGGATACGCCGGGGCCCGCCTTCCAGTCAAAGATGAATTCGGTGTGATAACAGACTATAAAGGCGTTGCTTCTGGATTCCCTGAATATTTCAGGAATAAGGGATATAGAAAAGAAGAAGTTTTAAATATTATAGACAAGGCTGCTAAAGGTGAAAAACTTACAGAAAAACAAAATAAGATATTGTCTGATATTGTGGAAGGGAAAGTAAAAGAATTTGAAAGCGCAAGGCATATAATTGAAACTGAAAATGCCTCGAAAGCCAGACCCAGTGCGATAATCCAAGATATAGGGCTTGAAGCTGGCGATAAGTTTAAGATTTACGGGGAATCGTATACTGTTAAAAGTTTTGACGAAGAAGGAAATATCGTATTGGGAATGGGTGATACAGAAATAAAACTTGACACGCTGGATAAGTTACCATTGCCAGACGAAGGCAGTATTGTTAAGAAAATTACTCCTGAGCTTGCGGCGGTAAATAAGCAAATATCTGATTTAGATGCAGAGTTACAAGAACGACCAGTTGATTTTTCCACTAATGAAGAACCTTTCGTTGCACCGGAAGAAGCGGTAATAAAAGAGAACGAACTAACAGGGCAGGCCGACATGACTGACGAGATACCTGATTTGGAAGCACAAATAAAGGAAATGGAATCAGAGGCAATGCTTGTAGATGAAGATATTAAAGCTATCGAGGATGCTGGGCAGTTAGAAAAAGAAGCGGGTATGTGGGGCAAGGCTTACAAAATGGCGGTCGATTGTATATTAAGGGGTGAATAATGGGGTGCAAAGAAAGATTACTAGAACAATTCAAAGACCTGAAGCCTAGTGAAATACAGGCAATTCTTGACGAACTCGATATGAAACAAAAAAAGCTATATCTGCAATCTGAGCGTGGGGAATCCATACCGGAACTAATGAGAGAAGCCGCCCTGATTAAGCAAGAAGAACTTAGCGTGGCGGCAGTAGACCAGAAAAGACGGACGCTTAAGAATATCATAGCAAAGCGTGAACGCATTAAAACCATAGATACGTTCGATAATGCCTATGATGGAATAGAAGCCAGCCTTGTCGGCAATCCAAAGAACGTGGCACATGCCCAAGAATCAGCCGATGCGCTTGGAAAATCAATTGAAGCTAAAACGCTCGGCGACTTGCATGTAGAATTAGAAAAAGACCACGAAGGTATTTTTAAATTATTCAAATCTGATAAATTTGATGATGATGTGGGACGTGAGCTTTTCGAGCTTAGGGAAGGCGGCGAATCTGGCATTACTAAGAATCCAGATGCGATACACGTTGCTAAAATTTACGATAAATATAAAGAGATATTGAGGAAATCCGCAAACAAGGCGGGTGCGTCTATAAAGAGAATGTCTGGACATATTATCGCACAAACGCACGATATGGTCAAGGTGAGCAAGGCCGGAATGAACAAATGGATACAAGACATTTTGCCGCTTCTTGATACCGAAAGAACTTTCGGTGATGCAGACCCCGCCAAATTCCTTGAAACTGTATATGCGAATATCAAGACCGGAATACATGGGACAATAACAATGAGTGAACAAGCGGGTATTAAGACTGCCGCCTCTCTCTCTAAATATTTGAGTCGTGAAAGGCAATTGCATTTCAAGAGTGCGGATGCTTTTCTTGCTTACAACAAGCAATACGGTATGATTCCGTCTGTAATTCAAGGCTTAGAGTATGGTCTTAGTCGTATGTCTAAAGAGATTGGTCTGATGAAAATGTGGGGAGCTAATCCAGAGGCCAATTTTGAAAGCGTTATGGCTAGATATGCCAGAGTAACCAGGAAAGGCGCAGACGTGCTGGATAAATCTAAGCAGGCCGCATTAAAAAGACGATTTGATGTTGTAAGTGGAATGGCCAACGTGTCTGAAAACCCAAGATTGTCTCATATTTTCAGTTCTATTAAACATGCTAATTCAATGGCATTCCTGGGATTCTCACAAATAACATCCATTACCGATATACCGACCGCCGCCTCAAATCTCAACTATCACGGCGTAGGTTTGCTTAGTGCTTACAGTCAAATATTTGAGAGAATTTTCAAAGGTCGCCCGAAGGGTGAGGAACGAAATATTATAATTAAATTACTTGGGGAAGCCTTCGATGGTATACGAGGTTCTGCTGCTGCCAGATTTTCTGCGCTAGATAGTACGACCGGAAGGATGGCATCCCTGGCGAATACTTTTTTTAAGCTGAATCGTTTGCAATGGTGGACAGACCTCATGAAAGAAGGTCACGCTATGATGCTTTCGTCTCACCTTGCCGACAATATGAATGCAAAATGGGCAGACATGGATATTGGTATTAAAGGTGGTTTGCTACGTCACGGCATTACGGAAAGCAAATGGGATATAATTAAGCAATCAAAGACGATGCTGGCTAAGGGTCGTGAGTATATCACACCGGATGCGATACGAAACCTACCGGATGAAATATTTCCCAGCACGATGTCTAAGGATAAGCTGGGAAAATTCAAGGAAAGCCTTGAAGATAACCTGAGAGCGTTCTTTGTCACAGAGGTTAATTATGGTGTTATAACTCCTGGGGCCAGAGAGGCTGCCAAATTTACAGCATTTGGCAAGGCGGGTACTATTTACGGTGAGACATTAAAGGCTTTCTTCCAGTTTAAAATGTTTCCACTGTCACTGGCTACCAGAATATTCCCACGCCTTCGAGAACAGGGCGTTCCTGGGGTTGCCCATTTTATTATTGCTATGTCTGTGTTTGGTTATGCTTCGACATCTCTTAAGGACTTGGCAAAAGGCAAAGGGCCGAGAGACCCACGCAAACCACAGACAATGATTGATGCGTTTCTTGCGGGCGGGGCGGCTTCAATGTATGGCGATTTTATACTGAAAGATTACAATAGATACGGCGGGGGTTTATTGCAGACGGTGGGTGGCCCAACATTCGGGCTTGCTGAGGATTTACTGAAAATGGTTTCATTCGCAAGGGAAGGCAATCTTGATGCCGCTTCTGATAAATTTATCAGAACGGTTACACAGAGAACGCCTTTCGTAAATTTGTTCTATACAAAGGCGGCGCTGGATTATATACTATTGTACGGGATACAGGAATCACTGAATCCTGGCTATCTTGAACGTACACAAAGAAAAATGAAAGAAGAATACGGACAGGAATACATCTTAAGACCTTCTGAATACGCTCTAGGAGTGAAATAAATGGCATTACAAACGACACACATAAGAAGAATTTATACTGCAACGGCAAGCCAGACAATATTCGTGTACGATTTTCTTACACTTAACGTAGCGCATTTGTCTGTGACTGTCAATGCAGTGCTTAAGCTTCTCACCACGGATTATACAGTTACAAATATAAATGACCCTGACGGTGGGAATGTTATATTTAATGTGGGTTTGAATCTTAACGATACTGTAATAATAACCAGAATCGTACCGCTCACACAAGAAACTGATTTAGTGCCGAACGACCCATTACCAGCCGATACGCTGGAAGCCGCTCTGGATAAACTTACTATGGCGTGTCAACAAATACAGGATAGCGTTGTTGTTGGTGGCGGGGGCGGGGCAGCCGATGCAGTATTGCAAGCTCTGGTAGCGCACGTAAATGATACTGCCGACACGGTGCATATTATTGGTACAAAAATAAGCAATCACAACGGACTCAATTCCGGTGTGCATGGCGTTGGGGCAAGCACCGTAGAATCTGCATCGGGAGCGCAAGCAAAGGTCGATACTCACAATGGGCTGGCAACTGGTGTACATGGTGTGGGGGCTTCTGTAGTCGAATCTGTGGCTGGCAGCCAGACTAAAGTAGACAATCATAATGCGCTTTTTGATAGACATGGAGCTACAGATGCAAACACAACGGGACGCATAGTAAGGCGTGACGCTTCTGGTAACGCTAAAGTTGCTGATGGTGTAGTTGCCTCTGATATAGCGACCAAAGGGCAGGTGGATACCGTAGGTGGTAATCTAACTACACATGCTGCCACGACTACAGGGATTCATGGCGTGGGTGCATCTACCGTAGAATCTGTAGCTGGCTCTCAGGCTAAGGTTGATGCTCACAAAGACCTTACCACTGGTGTACATGGTGCGGGAGCGTCTACATTGGAAACCATTGCGGGGTCTCAAGCTAAAGTCGATACCCACGATGGGCTTGCTGCGCCTCACGCTGCCGCTACTTCGGTAGGTGGAAAAACGTTGCCATCTGGCACGATTGTTGGGGATTCTAACGCACAAACCCTTACCAATAAAACACTGGTTGACGTGTCCACTTTCTTTGCTGATGATGGAGATGGTAGCAAGAAAATGCAAGTTCAATGCTCAGGCATTGCGGCGGCCACCACAAGGACACTCACCGTACCAGACGAGAGCGGAACGCTCGTTCTACAGTCAAGGCAAGTCAATGGCGGTGCTACCATATCTGGCGGTGGCGACCTGTCTGCAAATAGAACGCTTGCGGTAATAGACAATAGTAATACCCAAAAAGTAGAAGTATATAAAAGTTCCGTTGCTGTGGGTACAAGAAAGAGAATCAACCTTATACCTGGCTCGAATGTCACACTCACCGTTACTGATAATGCGGGGGCGGATAGAGTCGATGTCACCGTTGATTCATCGCCTGGAATTTCCTCTCAGGATTTATTTGGGAGCGTGGGACAGGATTCGTTTACCGCCACAGATACAACATTTACGCTCAGTGCTAACGCCGTCAAGGTGATGTCTGCTGCGTATGATACTGTGTTGAGAGACAATCCTTCCAACGTGACAAACAATATCGGAACTGCTGGCCCAGCCGCCAACGGGCGTGACCAGGCAGCGGCCTTTGCATCGAATAGCTGGATACATTTTTATTGGATATGGAATGGAGTGACACTAGCAAGTCTCTCTTCCTTGTCCGCTACATCGCCCACGCTGCCGACTGGATATACTCACAAATGCTATGCCGGAGCGGTTAGGTATCGGACAACCGCTCTTGATTATATATCTATCAGGGGTAGTATGATTTTTTACCGAACACGGCAGCTTGTGGTTATAGGTGCGGGCGGCACGACAGAGACACTTGTCAGCCTTTTGGCATACGTCCCGCCAAATGCTACGACCATGCTAATCAATTCAAGCCTAAAAATAGCAACAACGGCTGGCGGGGCTGGCGGTATGCAGTTCAACATAAGGCATACAAGCACGTATAATTACCTTGTGTGGAGTTGTCGCTGTCCGGTCGCAAGCAGTTCTGTATTCAACACCACAGCCTCATTAATACCTAACAAGTCTCAAAATTTTTACTATCTATGGACTGGCGCAACAACAAACATAAGCACAAAGGAAGCAGATATTGACCTGCTTGCCTACTCAGTCCCTAACAATGGAACTTAAGAAAGGAGTATATCGTGACAATCGCAAATTTAATTACAAGGAATGATTATGTGGCATCTGCAAGCCAGACAACGTTCCCGTATACGTTCAAATTGTTGAGTAGCGCACACGTTAAGGTTTACGTCAATGGCATATCGAAAACGCTCACAACGGATTATACGGTAAGCAATGTGGGTGTTGAAGCTGGCGGCAATGTGGTCTTTGGTACTGGTCTTACATTGAATGACGTGGTGGGCCTAGTGCGTTTAGTGCCGCTCACACAAGAGTCGGATTATGTGACAAATGATATATTATCATCCGATATGCTGGAAAATAGCCTGGACAAAATTACCATGACTCAGCAGGAATTGCAGCGTGACCAATCCGATAGGGTCTTAAAGCTTCCACTATCTTCCGGCTTGGCAAATGTAGAGTTTCCGGCATCAGCCAATAGGGCCGGGACTGTGCCACGCTGGAAAAGCGATGGCTCTGGATTGGAAGAAGTAGCGGTATCTCCTGGGGCGGTAGTGTCTGTGATAACTGCCAAAGGTGACTTAGTACAGGGGAGTCCGTCTGGCGTTTCTGAAAAACTTGCGATAGGCAGGCCCGCTCAACGCCTTGCTGTGATAAACGGTGCTTGTTCTTGGCGGCACGAAAAAGAAACTGTAACGAAATCATCGAATGCAACGCTGACCTTTGCTGATGCTGGCAAGCTTATTATGTGCGATGCGTCAAGTGGTCATATTACGATTACGCTTCCTGCGCCCGCAATCGCCGACAATGGTGCTGTGTTTGTGTTAGTTAAGATTGACACTACCTACAGGACTGTAACGATAGTCAATACTGGCGGTGCGGTAATTAATGGGGCAGCTTCGGTGGTATTGCGTAAACCGTATGATTACGTAGTCATTAGTAATTACGATGATGTGAGCTATATAACGGCTCAGAACTTTTTCAGACGTACTAAGTTTACTGGTGGATGCGTGACGAATGGTGGCTTTGATGATATAAACCAGTCGGTAAACCAGCAGGGTACGAATGACAGTGCATGGAAAACAGGCCAATCGTGGGCAATAGCAAACGGTCTCGCAACTATGAATGGCGGCTTGGATAGCACTTTATGGCAAACCGATATAATGAAAGCCAGTTCGACCTATCGGATTATTTATACTGTGTCCGGCCGGACTGCTGGAACGGTGCAAGTCGAGGCTGGTACTACGGTCGGCACTGTACGTTCTACCAATGGAACTTTTGAAGAAAATCTTGATAGTCTTACGAATGGTGATTTGACTTTCCGTGGATTGACCGCCTTCGATGGTTCTATTGATAACGTAAGTGTCCAGCTGGTTAGCACACTGAATGATACTTTTGCTGATGATACAAAACCCCAAAGCTCAGAGGGTGCAAAATGTCTTCAGTTGAAACATATACCATCACATGCCAACAATGTAATTCATATAAAAGGCAAGCTGTACGTGTCGATTGCAACTGCCGCCGCCGAAATATGCGCTGCCTTGTTTGTGGATGCGGGGGCCGATGCCGTTGCCGTGGGAGCATCCCTAGCAACAAAGGTCGCAGGCATCCATGTTATACCGATAGATTACAGAATGAAGGCGGGTGGTACAAGTGAAAAGATTTTCTATGTTATAGTCGGGGCCCCGAGCGGGAGCGGTGCTGTTACCGTGGATGGCGTGGGCGGCGTGAGACGTTATGGCGGTGCGATAATGTCAACCCTGGAACTCACAGAAGAGTACGTATAAAAACTCAATAGGATACACCAGGACACGACCTGAGATGCTTTGTGGTATCTCAGGTCGTGTCGTTTATACAGAGAGTAGCGGCAGTTGGTGTGGGGTAGCGGTAAGGCGTTTTGTTGCGATGTCTATGTAAGTGGGATTCGTGTCTATTCCGATATATGCGCGGCCCATCTCTTTTGCCGTAATAGCGGTAGTTCCGCTTCCCACGAATGGGTCTAAGACAATTCCTTTTTCGGGGCAGCCTGCGTTGATCAGGACGTTGACTAATTTTTTGGGATACATAGCAAGATGGGGAATTCCTTTTGGGGATGCGGTTGCAATATGAAATACATCTCTCATTCCTCTGTGGGTTGCCTGTTTTGGTTCTAGCTGTCCGGTGAATGCGTACTTTGCGTCTGCATTCCGGCGCCGATTTGCTCGTTCGATTGTGCTTTGTTTGACTGGCTCGAATTGTTTCTTAAAGTAATGCTTAGGATTTAGAACGAAAAAGTATATCGCTTCCCAGGACGGCACGAACTTATCGAGGGCGGGCTGTGGTTTGGCGTTTGGTTTGTTCCACACTATCTTATTCCTAAGTATCCAGCCTCTATTTAGCATTTCGACCATGAAACGTTCTGGTATACCACAAAGGCTTTTCCTTCTGACGGGTGCTTTGGCTTTGGGGATTACGCTGGGAATGTATTGTTCTAGGCATTTACTGGTATCCGTTCCTGCGCCTTTGTGACTTCCTGCGAACGTATCGTTCAGATTGACAAAGCAAGTGCCTTCTGGTTTGAGTACGGACATGCAATAACCGAAGATGTCGCATAGCTTGATTATGTATTCTTGTACCGTTGTCTCGTTGCCTAGTTGGTCGGGATGGTCGTAATCCCTAAGATTCCAGTAGGGCGGCGATGTGATGATGCAATCCACGCTATGGCGTGGCATAATATCCCTAAGCACTTCTAGCGCATCTCCGTGTATGATTTTATTCATGACAGTCTTGTTTAACAGAGAGACTCTTCAGCTTTGAATGCGGGTGCAAGCAGGGAGAAACTTCTCCTTTAATAAACAGGGGATTACCCTCTTTGTCTTTCAGAATACTTATTTCTCTGTTAATGTAAGTAAGGGCTTTCGACAGGTCTTTTATTTTGTCGCTCAGTAATTCCTTGTTGTCGTATCTCGAAATATATTTGAATACGTTGCCAGTGTTAAAGTTTAGCTTGAATGTTTCTATAACGTCCCATGTTTCTATGCCGCCGTGCTTGTAATGTGCAGGTCTGATTTCTTCAGTCATTCTATTCCATCCTTTCTTTTAAAAAACTTTTCTGTATTGGTTGTGGTTCTTGTGGCAGTACTATTTCCCTTGCCTGTACATGCTCTATATGTATTGGGGTACGTCTGTAGCATAAAGCAAGGAAGTCTTTGGTTATGGATTCAACTTCCATACCTTTGTGCTTTTTCATATTACGCCACCTCGAAATGATTCATACTAACATTACAGCGATGTCTCCCATGCCCTAACGACATACCACAACGTGGGCAATGGTCATCACGTTTGTCGTCACTTTTGAATCTACTGCATTTCTTCCAACCTCTGGCCTTGTCTCCTTTAGCTCCGAGCGTGTCGCATTTCTTACAGACCTCGAAATCCTCAGTGCATAAGTCCGGTTGCGACAGTAATGGTTTTATTTCTATTTTAAAGTTCATGCGTTTCCTTTTTAATTACACCCCGCACGCCTTTTAAAACGTGCGGGGTGAGATGGTGTATATAAATACTATAGAAACAAATCCATGTTTGTGGCCGTCTCCATTGCAGTCGGAGTTGAAGCTGAACTATCCAGAGGTACTGTTACTAATTGTATTGTTTGGCTATTCCCTGGCGAGGGGCAATATAAGACTGTAGAGATAACCCTATATTTAATGATTGCTCCATCGAAAGACGGGCCGGATTCGTAGAAACTCCTGTTGATTTTTCTATCACACAGTATAACTTTGAATGGCACGGACTGAGGAAAATAGCTGCTTCCTCTCAGCCGAAATTCATAATAGCCGTTTTTGTCGATGCAGGTTTGCAACACCACCTTGCCTATTCCTTGACTCATATCCACAAAGAGAGCTTCGGATAATCCGTCTGAATAATCACTTCCGGCATAACCCCAAACCTTGAAGCAGCCTTCAGGTAAAACCTTATTGTATAATACGTCCAAATTGCTGACATAGTCTTTCCTGTTTTTATCTACCCGCAAATTTTGTGTTTCACCCATCGAGTTGTTGGTTTTGTGATTTCCATATCCGGTTCCTTGTTGGCCGTCAACTACGTGGTTGAATCCCAAGACATGGCCCAGCTCGTGCATTATGGCACTTCTTAGTGTGTTGTAACTACCGGCAATAACAATCCTCATCCCTACCCATCCGGCATCGCTTTCGGATATGTTGTACTTGTATGCGTAAGTGTAGGCATCATTCCCACCTTCTCCAATGAATTCAATCCCATTGTACATTGACGTGTTTTTGTTTTTGTCGTAAATCCATGTTAAGTCGCTGCTGCCAGTCAAATCAGAGTAAGCCATCGTATTTACATTAATAGTTATTCCGAGATTTAAATTGTTGAAATGACTCTGAAATATCTCTGCCACCTTGCTTAGGTATTGTCCTTTAGTCAAATAAGAATAACTGTTGTCTGAGTTTTGGAAACGAATAGTATTCCCAGTCTCGTTAAACCTTAAAGAGCATTTCTTCGATGGGTCGTCACTGCCTTCGTAATAAAAAATATTAAGATTGTACGTTCCGACCGGCATACGATGATAGTTAGCAAAGGCCTTATTATCTCGTATTACATTACGCCACGCAAAAAACAACTCTGCCTTTGCGCTCTGGACGGCAACCGTACCCACTCCCACGCACACCATCAACGCTAATAAAAATTTCTTCAACATTTTATTTTCTCCCTAAATAAATCAACATTCCAAAATAAGACACAAACATCATTAATACTTTTATCTCAATCCACGTCACATATTCCAGAAGACAATCACCCCCTTTCCGGTTAGCACGCCAACACCAACAAAAAAAACGAAAGCGTGAAGAGAAGACCAGACACAAATATAATATTATACAGTAGATTTTTTAGCTTCACGAACTGCATCTCCCGTACTTTTTTCAAGCATCCATTCTTTTGTTTTGAATTCAATAAGCCGTCTTATTAAAGCTTTTGTCTTTTCGCACTTCTCTATTCTGTCGGTATACTCAAGCATTGAAAACATTGTTAAGGTTGTATTAGAGAATGATGCCTTGAGTGATGAAATATTTGTTTCGCATATTGCTAGATTATGAAACAATTTGGTTTCAGTTCTGATTCGCTCGGTAATTATAGAGATAAGCAACTCGTCTGCCTTTTCGTTTATTTTCCCCATTGCATTTAACTCTCTTTCGTTTGTCGGTGTGAGAGACACAAGCTTGGAGTTCGGATGGTATCCAAGCATTGCTTTTTCTTCTGTGGTAAGATGCGTTTTTGCCATTTGATTTCCTTTCGAGATATAAATTATAACAAATTAAATCAAGTTTGTCAAGAACGAAATATTATATTATTCTATTTTTAGTTCGTGGATGACCACGAGTTCTTGAAGTTTAGCATGATACAGCTTGCTCAGTATTTCCCTTCCAAAGATGACATGCATTTGGGAAATCAACACCATGACATCAACGATTTCGTGAACTATGTTATCGGCTGTAGCCTCTTCAGAGCGCATCAATTTCTTTGCTGCAATCCTGGAAAGTTCATTGCATTCTTCTATAAGTTTCAAGAATTGCGCATCCACTCCGTATTTATCAAGCAGGGCTTGGCAAACCCTAAGACTGTAAGACCTATTGTTTAATTCTTCTGTGTCTGTTCGGTGGCTGTTATCCATGTTACTTAGCCGCCTTTCTTGTCTTCCCGGCCTTCTTTTTCTTGGGTCTATTCCAAAGATACGAATGGCACGCTGGGCATACCACAGGGAAGGGACATCCTTGCCTGGGCTTGCTTGTCCATTTCCACTTACATCTCTGGCATTTACATTTTACGGGTGCTGGTTCTACGGCTTCGTTTACTTGTCTATCTTGCATTGTTTTATTCCTTCCAAATTAAAAAGTGTTATAGGGATTGCCTAGTCTGAGTTTTTCGCAAACTCTTCCAGCCAGGCACTTACCAAATTAAACTTAGATGCTTCTATATCTTTTGTGCTTGTTACCTTAAAATTGTCATGCAGGCAGGTCTTGATAGTTTCCATGTCGCACTTGCCAGGCTTGACAAATAGATTTTGAATCTTGGTCATTATAAATTTCAACTGAGCGGGCTGTAGCTTCTTTTCGCCTGCCGGGGCTGGCGATGCGGGTGGCACTGACGGTTGCACTGGCGGCGTGATAGGCGGTTGCGCTGGCGTTTGTGCTGGTTGCGCTGACGGTATTGTTTCCGGCGTAGACTTCTCGAAGGCTTGAGCAAGCTCTTCTTTGAGTTCTTTGGCGGGCGTTGGTAGTTCTGGTTTATTGTCATATCCCGACCAGTCCTGCGGCTTTTCTGGTGGCCTTTCTATTTTCACGGCATCTGGTATTTCCGTTTCGCTTTTACCCGACATCATCCATTCAATATATTTCTTCCCTGTCTCAGGAGATACCTTGAAATACAGTCCGTCAAATTGGGTTGTTCTGTCTTTCGATGCGTGTGCTATGTGGCTTATTTCGATGTCTAAGAAGACCGTGAATTCATATTCCATTCCTTCTCTTTGTATTGGGGCCATGCCCAGCTTCTCGACTGATACTTTTCCGGTAGCCTCGTCTTTCGTTTGTGCATATTCCTGCTTCGAGCGTACTGTTGCTATAATATGTGATTTAGATAGCAGCATTGCATCAACCAGTGCATTATGCTCAGGCGTAACAGTTCTCCATGCAGCCCAGGAGTTTTTTGATTTAGAAGCATCGGTAAGCCTGCCATGCTTATCAAGCAAGCCGCCAGACCCAGCCCATGCGTGAGTAAGACTATCTATTATTATGACCTCGATACCTGCTGCCTCCATCTCTTTAATTGCATCAAGATATTTTGTTGCATTGTAGGGCGGGTCTATCCTTATATAATTATATTCTCCAATTGTTAGGTTTAATCCTTTGACCGCCGTGCCTACGTACAACTCGCCACTGCCCATTTCGGTATCCACCATTCCGATTTTATTCCAGTCTTCTACCATGCCATACGCCGTAAGTAATGCAGACATGGTTTTGCCTGCACCGCTCGGCCCCGCAAATCCTATGCGGGCTTTTGTTCTTTTACGACTTGCCTTTCTCATCGTTACCATAAATACTCCCTTCTGTTAAAAGTTGGCGGGTCGGTAGGGATTTACACCCATTATTTATGAGGCACTGGCCTTGCTTCCGATGCCCTTACGCCTGTTACGCACTCCCCGCAAATTGATTATGCAATCATTATAAACTATATGATTATGAATGTCAAGCAAAATATTTCCCTTGACATTTAATATGATTTTTGATAGAATGTTTGTATGGGTAAAAGCGAAAAACAAAAATATTCCAAAGCATACTATATCACTCATCACAAAAGAATACAGAATCGCTGGGCTGTTTACTATAAGAACAACAAAGAAAAGGAAGCGAGGAGAAAAAAAATATGGTATTTGAAAAATAGAAAAAAGGTGCTTTTGCAACAAAAAAAGACAAAGAAAAATTATTACGAAAAATATAAAAAAGGGGGAATCTTTAGTCAAGGATACCGCAAGCTAAGCCTTAAGAACTATTCAAAAGAATACAAAAAGCAAAACGGGAAATGTTTGATTTGTAACAAAGAAACAAAGCTATTCCAAGACCATTGCCATAAATCGTTGAAATATAGAGGGCTTCTCTGTATTAAATGCAATATCGGTTTGGGACAGTTCAATGACAGTGTGGAACTTTTACAAAATGCCATAAAATATATTAATTTATCTTGTTACGCTGTAGTGTAACGGTAGCACACAAGACCTTGACTCTTGGAGTGGTAGTTCAAATCTATCCAGCGTAGCTAACTTTAACAGAAAGGACGGAATATGCCAGCGTATAATAAGGTAATGTTGATGGGGCATTTAACGAAAGACCCTGAGTTGCAGTACACGCCAGGAGGTACGGCTATTGCAATTTTTACGATAGCCGTTAATCGAAGGTGGAAGGGTAAGGATGGCGAGGTAAAAGAGGAAGTTGATTTTAT
>Ga0209518_1002372_pt1 | contig 17755 bp, 27 predicted proteins | sample RifGroB1_FD_183993 | JGI IMG/M metagenome (GOLD analysis project Ga0209518, IMG submission 183993) | Groundwater microbial communities from Rifle, Colorado, USA - Groundwater B1 (SPAdes) (version 2) | ecosystem: Environmental > Aquatic > Deep subsurface > Groundwater | place: Rifle, Colorado...
CACTTTTTTCTATTTTTTCATAAGTTGTGAATCTTTTTTTGCACTTAAGACACTCTCTTCTTCTCCTTATCCCATTTGGAGAGCCCCTTTTATCTGTTACTTTAAAATTTGTGTGTGAGCAGTGCGGACAGTTCATTGTTTTATTAATATACAATCCCTTGTATAGTTGCTTATTACTGATTACTACTAATTGTATATAGTAAGTTTTTAAAATTTATTTTATATTTAAATGTTTAGAACTCTTTTTAAAAAGTGACAGGATTAAAAACATTAATTTATTTAATTAATGATATGAAACAAAAATGGTTTGTTTATCTTCTTGAATGTCTTGATGGTTCATATTATGCCGGTGTAACAACTGATGTGGATAAAAGAATGAATGCTCATGCAGAAGGAAAAGGAAGCAAATATGTTTATGGAAAAGGTTTCAAAAGATTAATCGCCGCGATTCCATGCAAAAGTAAATCTGAATCTTGCAAAGCTGAATATAAAATAAAACAATTATCTAAAAAAGAAAAATTGGAATGGTTTAATAATGGAGATGTCTAAACTTTTAAGTAAACATACCTTTAAAAACCATCAATCTTTTAATATATTATTATAACAATATAATTAGTCCTTGGGCACTGTCTTTTAGGGCTGGTGTTTCAAGAAGATTTATTTCTTGTATCAATATTGAATATAAAAAAATTTAAGTTGAAAATTTCCTTAATGGAATAGTTCTTCTTTGATTTTAAAAAACAAAAATGGAAAAATTTAAACAGCTTGGATTAAGCCAAGAAATATTAAATACACTGGAGAATGCGGGTTTTAAAGAACCTTCAGAAATTCAGGAGAAAACGATTCCCTTAGCATTAGCTGGGAAAGATATTATCGGAGGTTCTGCGACGGGAAGCGGAAAAACTTTAGTATTTGCCTGCCCCATAATTGAAAATTTAATTCCTAACAGAAATGTGCAGGCATTAATTTTAACGCCGACAAGAGAATTGGCGGAACAAGTTGCTGATTCAATAAGAAAGTTTTCAAAAAATAAAAAATTAAAAGTTTTGGCGATTTATGGCGGAATTAACATTGAATCTCAAATTAGAAAAATTCCTTTTACAGACGTGATTGTTGGAACGCCCGGAAGAATTTTAGACCATCTTAGAAGAAGAACATTAAATTTTAATCAAATTAAATTTTTAGTTTTAGACGAAGTAGACAGAATGTTTGACATGGGTTTTTATAAAGATGTTGAAATGATTTTAAAACAATGCCCTGAAAAAAGACAAACAATGCTCTTCTCAGCGACGATTTCACAGGACATTGATTATTTGGCAGACAAATATACTAAAAATGCAGTAAGGGTTTCTGTAAATTCATACATTGATCATTCAAAATTAAAACAACTTTATTATGATGTTGAATCACATATGAAATTTTCTTTATTAGTTCATTTATTAACGAAAGAAGAAAAAAATAATTTAGTTATGATATTTTGCAGCACAAGAAGAAATGTTGATATTGTTGCAAATAATTTACAAAAAACAGGCATTAATTCAAAAGCGATACACGGAGGTTTGTCCCAGAATAAAAGATCCAGAACTCTGGATGAATTTCATAATGAAGCAGTGAATATCTTGGTTTGCACCGACGTGGCTGCTAGAGGTTTGGATATCAAGGGCGTGAAATCTATTTACAACTATGATCTTCCCGGCGAAGCTAAAGATTATATTCATAGAATTGGAAGAACAGCAAGAGCAGGAAACGAAGGAAAAGCAATAAATATTTTATCAAGCAGAGATTATGAAAATTTTGGAAAAATAATCAACGACAAATGTTTAAATATAGTTCAGGAAGAATTGCCTGTTTTTAAGACGATTCATTTAGAAATAGAACCTAATAGAAACAGATTTAGAAATAATTATAGAAGAGAAGGGAATAGAAATAATCAAAGAAGAGAAGGAAATAATAGAGAAAGAAGTTTTGGAAGAAGAAATTCAAGGTTTGGGAATACCCCTCGTGGCATAAATAACAATTCTGGCAGAGGAAGATTTGGAAGAAGATAAATAAAGCATTAATTCTCTCCACAAAACATTTTTAAATTCCCCATATTTAATAATTCTATAAGAGGTGAAAATGGTTTCAAATTATCTAACAGATCTTGCATCACAATTCGGAGTTCCTATCTGGCTTTTTATAATAATTTTTAGTTGGATAATTGTATGGAAATTATTAGCATTATGGAAATCTGCAAGAAATAATCATATCGTTTGGTTTATTGTTTTAGCAATACTAAACACAGTCGGAATTTTAGAAATATTATACATTTATGTTTTTTCTAAAATGGGGAAAAAATCTCAGAGAACAAAATTGGTCAAAGTTAAGAAAAAGAAAAAATAAATTACAATAAATTCTTTATTGCGCTCTCAAGTTCTGAAAAAGGAACAGCGCCTGAAACTGCTTCTGTTTTTTTGTTTTTGGTATTTATAACAACAAAATAAGGAGCTCCTTGCCCTCCTGCTTTTACTGCCTGCTGGCTTTCTTTTGAAACTTCTGAAGCTTTTTCATCTCCGTCTAAGCAAGCATTAAATGTTGCGCTGTCAAGTCCAAGCTGCTGCGCATAAGATTTCAAACTTGTTTTGTCAAGTGTTTGTTGATTTGCAAACAACAAATCATGATATTCCCAGAATTTGCCTTGGTCACCGGCGCATAAAGAAGCTTCTGCTGCCTTTTGAGCATAAGGATGTATGCTTGTTAATGGAAATTGTTTGTAAATAAAATTTACTTGTCCATCAGTAAAATAGCTGCTTGATTTAAAATCTGCTATTGCTCCAGAATAAGCTCTTTCACAAAAAGGACACTGAAAATCTGAAAATTCAACAATGCTTACTTCTGCATCTTTATTTCCTAAAACTGGGTCATTGGCTTCAATCTCAACTTTAAGATTTCCGCTTACCGAAGGAGCATTCTCGCCAGAGATAATTTCTTTTATAACTTTTCCACTTCCATTAAATGCCAAAAAAATAGAAAGTAAAAATAAAATTGCAAAAACAAAAGTTCCAATTTTCCAAAAAGCGCTTTTTTTTATTGTGATTGTATTTTCTTTTTTTTCATCTGGCATTTTTATTTAAATAAATAATTATCTGTTTTTTTAAATATTCCTCTTTTAAATATTCCTCTTTTAAATCTCACTAATAATATTTTCTTGTTCTGCCCCAAGTTCAATCAAAGCTTGTTTGAGTTCTCTAATCATTTTAAATGGACCGCAAACATAAAATTTTTGAGCAAAATCTTTTATTTTATCTTTTAAAAATTCTTTATCAATATGCCCATATTCATAACCTGCTTTTTTTTCACGGCTTAAAACAAAAATCGTATTATTATTAAAAAGTTTTTTTAATTCTTTTTCTAAAATAATCTCTTTTTGTATTTTATTTAAATAAATTAAATAATTTTTTTTATTTTCATCTTTATTTAAAGATTTTATTATAGAGAGAAATGGATTAATTCCTGTTCCTCCCGCAATAAATACCCCCTTGCCTTTATAACTTATTTTTCCTTTTGGCTCTCCAAGAATTAACTCATCCCCTTTTTTTAAATTGTTAAATTGCCGTGTAATTTTTCCTTCGGCATAAATTTTAATAATAAATTCCAGAAAATCATTTTTGTCTGAAGAGCTTAAGCTAAAAGGTCTTTTTTTATCTTTTAATTCTATTTTATTTATTGAAATAAGCGCATGTTGTCCGGAAACAAAATTATAATTTTTTGGCTTTTCAGTTTTAATTTTTTTTATATTTTCAGAAATCTTTTCAATATCTAAAATCTTTACTATGTATTCCATGAGATTTTTTAGAAAAATGAGTTTATAAGTTTGACTTTTGATTAAGAAAATTACTCTCTACTCCCAAGCTCACTCGATAATTGATAAAAGATAATTTACTCTCCGTGAACTTGCTCTACTCCCGACCCCGCTCGTGATGAATAATTAAAAATTACTCTCGCGAAGTCGCTCGGATTTGCCTCTCTCGTTATCGCTGTCCTTAATTTGACTTTTTCCCGAAGGCGAATTAATGGAAATTTCTTCTGAATTTGCTTTAATTTTTTGATTTATCATTTTCTCTAATTTTGGCCCGATTCTTTGTATTTCTTTTTCACTTACGCATCCGCTTAGACGTATATGTCTTGAATATTTTTCTCCTCCATGCGCCGAAAATGCTGGTCCCGGAACAAAAAGCAGAGGATCATAACCGGAATGAGCATAATTCATAAAATCGCCGAGATCTCTAAAAATATCCGGTATTTCCGGGAACAAATAAAAACCTCCTTTGGGCTCTTGAAATTTAAATCCATTTTCTTTCAGGATTTTTGAAAGATTGTTTACTCTTTTTTCATATTTTTTAATTTTCCCCTTAACATTGCACCCGATTTTTTGAATAACTTTTTGCTGTGTTGCTGGAGCATTTATAACTCTCGTTCTTAAATTAATAGCTAAAGCTTCTAAAAAAATTTTTCTATCTTCAGAATTTTCTCCTATTTTTGGATTAATCGCCAAATATCCGATTCTCTCTCCTGCAAGGCCCAAAGACTTTGAAAAAGAACTCGTGTAAAAAGAATGTTTATAATGCGGGAAAATTGAATTAAATCTTTTTTTTCCAAAAACCAACTGCGCATATGCCGCATCTTCAATTACTGCAATTTCTTTATTTAATTTTTTGTTTTTATTCTCTAAAAGATCCGCTAAACCGGATAAACTTTTTTTTGAATATACTGCTCCGGTTGGGTTATTGGGGGAATTGATAATAATTGCTTTTGTTTTTTTTGTAATTGCCTTTTCTATAGATTTTAAATCCAGATTAAAATTTTTATCAGAGTGAACAACTACTAATTCTCCCTGATTATTCATAATGTAATGGGGGTATTCTACAAAATAAGGAGCAATGCAAATAACTTCTTCTTTTTCAAAAAGGGGCGCATTTAGCGGTTCAATGAGGGTTTCTAAAATAATATCTATTGCGTTAGCGGAACCTACAGTCATATAAATGTCTTCTTTTTTAAGAGAGATTTTTAATTTTTTTGATAGGTCTGATGCGACTCTTGATCTTGTTTTGGGATAACCTGGATTGGGCATATAAGAATGAAGATTTCTTGAATATCTCTCACTTTTTTGAATAGTCTCTTTTAAAGCCGTATAATAACTTTGAGATGGTTTAATATCCGGATTTCCTAAAGAAAAATCAAGAGGTTTTTTTCCTTCTGCTTTAAACTTATTGGCTAACTCAAACATCTCCCTGATTTTTGAGCCCATTGCTATTACTTTTTTGGAATGTGAACTAGAGAGCATTTATTAAAAAAGAATCAATAATATTTAAGTCTTTCTAATGTCACCATTTTGTAATTTCTACATAAATAAATTTTCCCGTAAAACAAGATGAAAATAAAGTAATCAAAACCTATACAGATATTAAAAATTTTATTTTAATATGAAATATTTGGATTTTTATAAAGAATCTTTCTCTCTCTTTTATGGTTGTCTTGAGAAATTTGATTAATTGTATTAGATTTAAGGTCGTATTCAAAATAAAGATTCTGTCTTTCAAATTTCTTCATTACTCGTTCAAAAATCACTTTATCTGGATTTTTGGGATTTTCAATTATGTTAACTTCTAAATTCCCGAACAATTTTCTTGTCAAATCGCCTAAATTTTGGTTTGTCATTTTAAGTTATTTAAATTATTTAATTTTACCCCTGTTCCAGAAATTTTATATACTAAAGGGAGAGTATTAAAACTTCTTTTAACATTTATAACTGAATCATATTGTTCTGACATTTTTTTAAAATTTTTTTCTGCTTCAAAAACACCAAAAAAGGAATCTTTCACGATACCAAAATCCTTAATGGATATGTTTTTTGCCAGCTCTGATTCAGAAATATTTCTTTCAGTTGCCATTGAAATAATATAATCTTTCAGGCTTTCTTTGGAGTAATTTGTCATATTATATATAGAGAAACATTCTTTATAAATCTTTCTTTTTGTTGTCTTTTAAAAGAAACAACTTCTTTTAATATTTTATCTTGACAATTCCTTTTTTTATTTTGCATTGGCAGGCAAGTCTTTTTGTTTTATTCATGCCCATATCTTTTTCTTCCTGCGTTAATTCAGAGAGATTATCTTCTCCTTCAATTATATCAATCATACATGTTCCACATATTCCGTCTTCGCAGGAAAACGGGATCCCAAACTCTTTGCAGACTTCTTTAATTGGAGTTTTGTCTTTTACATTTATTGATTTTCCATTATCTGAAAAAATTATCTTTGCCATGTTTAATAAAGATTTATCTTCTTTAATTTATAAATTATCTTTTTAATCTTTTCCAAAAAATAATTAATTTCTTTTTTTGTTGTATATTTGCTTATTGAAACTCTTATAACGCCATTCATTTCATTTTCTTTTAATTCTATTGCTTTTAAAACATGGCTTGATTTATTTAAGTGAGACTGACAAGCAGAACCGACAGAAACATAAATTTTGTATTTTTCCAAATAAGCCATAATTGCTTCGCTTTCAAAATCTGAAAAAGAAACATTAATATTATTGCAAAGTCTGTTTTCTTTTGTTGCTCCATTTAATTTAGTGTTTGGAATTTTCAAAATTTCTGAAATTAATTTATCTCTTAAATTTCTAATCTTTTCAATATCTTTTTTATTGGAAATTTCTACAGCTTTTGCAAAACCAATAATTCCGGGAACATTCTCCGTTCCTGAACGTTTTTGAAATTCATGCCCTCCGCCGTGAATTAATGGAATTATTTTAATGCCTTCGCGAATATATAGTGCTCCAATACCTTTTGGTCCGTGAATTTTATGAGAATTTATTGTGGTCAAATTCAAATTTTGCTTTTTAACATCTAATAAATTTTTTGTGAAACTTTGGCAGGCATCTGTGTGAAATAAAACATTTTTTTCTTTGCAGAGTTTTCCAATTTTTTCTAAATCTTGGACTGTTCCAATTTCATTATTTCCGTGAATTATAGAAACAAGAAAAGTTTTTTTTGTAATTGAGCTTTCAAGTTGTTTCAAATCAACAAACCCTTTCTTATCAACATTAAGATAAGTTATTTCTGCTCCCTGTTCTTCAAGCCATTTACAGGTTTCTAAAATAGAATCATGTTCAATTTTTGTTGTTATGAAATGATTTTTTCCCGTCTTGGCTTGTTTATTATAAAAAAATAATCCTTTTAATGCAAGATTATTAGATTCTGTTCCCCCCGAAGTAAAAATTAATTCATTAGATTTAGCATTTATTTTTTTTGCGATTATCTCTCTGGAGCTTTCAACAGCGTCTCTAACTCGCTGTCCTGCTTCATGTTTTGACGACGCATTAGCATATTCCTTGCTAAAATAGGGAAGCATTGCTTTCAAAACCCTTTCATCAACTTTAGTTGACGCTGCATTATCTAAATAAATTATTTTGTTCATATACGTTTTTAGAGAATTAATTTTTTAAATGCTTTCATTCAATTAAAAAATATTAAACTATTTCATGTTGTACTTCCATACAATCTGCTTTCAAATAATCAATAGCCAAAGCCAAATTGTACGCCGCTTCTGCGGCATGCTCCCAAACTTCTCCATTTTTGCCCATTTTAATAACCTCGTCTTCCAATTTTTTAACATCGTCGTCTAAAAAATTTAGAATTATTTTATACTTAGGCATTCTTAGACATGGAAACAAAATTAAACTACTATTTGATTTATCAGTTTCATATACAAATTCAATTGCTTTTTTTAACTTATTTGCAGAGATATCAACATACTTTCCAACAACAGAATCATAACAATTTTCTGCATCTTTCTCTAGAAATTTTAAAATTCTTACATAGTTCTCTTTACGTGAACTTGTAGGAAATATCTGAGAGATTCTTGAGATTAGATTTTTCATAATTTATATCATTTTTAGTAATATTTAAATCTTTCTATTTTGTAACTACTTTAAAATAATTATAATATCCTTTTCAATCTTCAATTTTAATTATATTTACCGGACAGGAATCTGCAGCTTTTTGCGCATTTTCTTTTTCAATTTCATTTATTTCTTTTTGATAAATTCCTTTTTTATTTTTACCGTCAATTAGGTCAGCTTTTCCGTCTTTAGCGCACATTTTCCAGTTTTTAGGATCAAGTTCAACGCAGGAATTGCATCCAATGCAATTCTTTCTATAATGAATAATTTTAGGCATTTTGAATTATTGGAATCTTGCTTTTTGTATCTTGCATATAGGTTCTATCAACAACAAGATACAATTTGTCATTTTTTCTGATTTTTTCATTTAATTTAATTGTAATTGTCTCTCCTTTTTTTGATTTGCTGACCGGTTTTTCATTAACATACAAACTTTCAATTTTTTGTTTTATTATGCCCGTAGTTTTTCCAGTAATGATGATTTCATCGCCGACTTCTATCTCTCCGGATTGTAAAAGAAATTCTCCAATTTGAGTTTTTGGAAAATAATGTCTTGCAATTCCAGCAAAAACTTTTTCTTTTTTAGACTGGCTTCCATATCCTCCGCTCCATTCTCCTAATTTTTTTCCAAGATAATACCCTCCCTGCCAAAAACCCCGGTTATAAACATTTTCTAATTCTTTGTTCCAGGTATTAATTTTTTCTTTAGTATAAGTTCCATTTAAACAGCTCTCAACAGCTTCTTTGTAAGTTTTAACAACAGCATAAACATAATCCGGAGACCTTCCTCTTCCTTCTATTTTTAAAACACTGATCCCGGAATCTAATAATTTGTCAATAAATCCAATTGTGCATAAATCTTTCGGCGACATTACATATTTATTTTCTAATTTTAGTTCTTCTCCCGTTTCATCGTCTATAACTCTGTAAGCTTTTCTGCAATTTTGCAAACACGCGCCTCTGTTTGCAGAAGCATTTTCTGTTGCAAGACTCATATAACATTTTCCGGAAATTGCAACACAAAGGGCGCCATGGACAAAAATTTCTATTTTAACAAGATTTCCAGAAGGTCCTTTAATATTTTGTTTTTTAATTTCATTGCAGATATTTTTTATTTGCTGTAAAGTTAATTCTCTTGCTAAAACAATCGTGTCTGCAAATTTTGAATAAAATTTTATGGTTTCAAGATTAGAAACATTTGTTTGAGTGGAAATATGCACTTCCAAGCCAATTGAATTTGCATAAATAATTCCTGCTGCATCGCTGACAATTACCGCGCTTATTCCTGCTTTTTTTGCAGCGTCGCAGATTTTACGCATTAAAACAATGTCATAATCATATAAAATTGTGTTCAAAGTCAAATAAGTTTTAACTTCTGCTTTATCGCATCTTTTTACAATTTTTTTTAAATCATCTAAACTAAAATTACTTGAAGCTCTTGCCCTCATATTTAACTGCTCAATTCCAAAATAAACAGAATCAGCGCCAGCTTTTATCGCAGCTTCCAAACTCTCATAAGAGCCTGCAGGAGCCATAATTTCTATTTTTTTATTCATAATGAAAATAAACTTTTGATATTTTTAAGAGTATCTTATGTTGCAAATTTTACCACCCTCTTCTAATGCTAAATATATTTAAGCTCTTTTTTATAGAATAGATTATGTGCAGAATAAAAAATATAGAAATATGGATAATTGCTTTGCTTGTTTTAGCTGTTTTTCTAGTTGGAATATTTTATTATGAAATTCTTGGAGCTATTGTAAATGTTACTGCTTTTATTGTTTCTCTGACAATAATTATTTTAATTTTAATTTTAGTTATTATTTTTTCGCATCAAGACCATAAAAAGACAATGCCCGGTCTTGAAAAACCTAAAATAGAAATAATAAAAAAAGATGCTCCTGAAAAAAAATTAAAAGTTTCAAAAAATAAAATAATTAAAAAAGTTTCTAAGAAAAAATAAATTTTTTATATCTGTCCTGTTTGAGCAAATTTTCTCATTGCCTGTTCAAGAATTACTTGAGGGGCAAGACCTTTTCTACTGCAGATTTTAACAAACTCATCATATACACTTTGATCTACATTATATTCCAGCTTCCTTTTCTTTGCTCCAGGAGGTGTTGCTGCCATATTTTATTTAAATAAATTAAGTATATAAATATTTTTAAAATTAGAAAAATGGGACAAGAGGGAATTGAACCCCCAACTTGCGGTAACTCCAAAAAATTCTGGAGCCGCACGGTATGCCGTTTACCTATTATCCCGTATAATCAGCAATTATTGGAAGTTTCTTTAGTTCTTCCTTCTCCAATATAAATATCTTGTTTTTACCAATTAAAAATATATCTTTTTTTGGCTTATTATGGCAAATCAAAAACCCAAGATTGCATTCACAATCGTCTAAATATTTGTTTAATTGCATTACTTGGGACAATGAGATTTCTTTGTTTTTATAATCTTTAATTTCAATTATAATTTTTTTATCTTTTCTTTCAAGTATAATGTCGGCGAAGCCCCTCTTTGTTTTTACCAACCGATTTACTTTTCCATAGCCGGATAATTTTATTGCCATTTCATCCTCAAAACTTTTTGCCCGTTCCCGAATATTTTTTATTCCCACGCCATAAAGCTTCAATCTTTCATAAGGAAATTTAATTTCTGCTTTATCATAAGCTTCAAAAATCCCTTTCTTAAAAATAATCTGTACGTGTGTTTTACAAGCTTTATTTATCTCTCTTTGTGTTGCAAGAGGGTTTTTCTTAAGATACTTTATAACTTCTTGTTGTTTTTTTAATTTCCATTTATCTCTTTTTTTTATTGGATTAACTCCCGCTTCTTTATATATTTCGTTTATATTTTTAAATATTTTATACGGCTGAGTTCTAACCTTTTTTGTTATTTCCTCAATGCTGGTGAGAGGATTTTCCTGAATCATCTTTATTATCTGTTCTTTTTTATGCATCTTATTCCTCTTATCAATCTCTCTTGGATAGATAACCCCTGCGGATTCAAATGCTTCTTTAACATTCTTAAAAACATTAGAAGGATTTATTTTAGTCTCTTTTGCAATGGTTTGACCCCCAACTTTAGGATGTTTTCTTATATAACTCATGATAATTTTTCTCTTTTCTTCTTTTGTTTTCTTTTCAAAAGTTCTTGGGAGTTTTATTCTAGCCAATTTAAAAGCTTCTTTTAAAGTCTTAAAACATCTTTCGGGATGTAATTTAGTATCTCTTCTAATATCTTTATATGTTGCTTTTGGATTTCTTTCTATGTAATTTATTATAATTTTTCTTTTTTCTTTTAATTGATATTTTTGCTTCATATAATTTAATTAAGTGACGCTTCTATTTAAATCTTTTTATTTCTTCAATTTCTTCGCTTGAAATAGCGCATCCTTTAAACTTAAGTGCATAGAGCAGAGCATCCAAAATTTCTTTTCCTTCCCATCTTATTAAATTATTTTTATAAGCCAGATACATTAATTCTGTTGAACGGATTATTTTAAATCCTTTAAATTGTTGAAAATTGCTTTCCCTTAATTTTATTTTAGCATGCAATTTCTTTTCTAAAAGTTCCTTCAAATTTCCCGGCTTTTCAACCAGCATTCTTGTTGTTCTTTCGTCAATTGCTAAAACATTTTTAATTTTTCTTTCATTCATGAGTTTGCTTAATGCCAGACAAGAAGCTTCGCCTTGATGTATCAGTTGAATTTCGTTTCCATTTCCAACAAACATGGTATTTGCAGAATTCATTAGTTTAAACATTAAATTTGTTATTTCTTTGTCCTGAATTCCAATTTTCTCAGGCATATTTAAACAGCCTTCATCAATTAAATTTTGAATTTTCAAAGCTTCAAGTTCATACATTTTTATTTTTATTGGATCATCTATAACTTCTCTTTTAACTTCTTTTGTGATAATGAATTCTCCATTAAAAATTTTTTTTAATTTTTTTAATTCTTCCAATAAACCATTTAAAGAAATACTTATTAAACTGCTTGAATCAAAAATAAGGGCTTTCATTTGATATTCCTGTATGGTTTATCCATAAATTTCCTATTTAGCGAATGAATGGAAAAATTTCCTGTTTTTGCTTTTTTCATCATCCAAAAATTTCCTCTGCAAGTTTAATTCTTGATTTTGCGTCAAGAGTTTTGCTCTCCGAGACATCAGCTATTCCTGTTTTTCCGGCATAATCTGCCAGTTCAAACATTGTAATCCCAAGAAGTTTTGCTGTCTGTTCCATAGAAATTCCGTGTTCATAAATTCTGGAAGCCTTGTTTATCTGGGCTTTTCTAAAAACTTCCTGGATATATTCTTTTAATTTTCCTGAAATTTTTTTAAGGCAAACTCTGATATTCTCAAAATCTTTTCTAAAATCGTTCAAATTATTTTTTTCAAGGTCTTCTATTGAATCTTCAAGAGAGGAGATTATTGTTTTGCTGAGCTTTTTCCATTCAGGATAGTTTTTGTAATTTTCTCTTTCAAAAATTTTGTTCAATGAATAAACTATTACTGCAACATTAATATTGTCTGGGTCTTGTGTCAAAGAAGCAGTATTGATTGTCTGGTTGCTTAAATTTTTAATTTTTGAATAATTTGCTGTTTCAATCGCTATTTTTGTTTCTTCAAGAATTCTTAGGATGTTGTCTATTTCATGCATATATGATAATAGAAAACCTAATTAATAAATGTTAAGTTTTTATATATTCTTTTGCTAATTTAAATATGAAATCAGCATTATTAGATACAAATTTTATTTTATCGTGCATAAAGCAAAAAATTGATTTTTTTGAAGAACTTTATTTGTGGGGTTATCAGATTATAATTCCTGATAAAGTTATAGATGAACTTAAAAAATTAAAACAAACTTCAGCTCTTAAACTTTTGGAAAAAAATAATTTCAAAGAAATTATTTTGACAGGAAAAAATACTGACAATTCAATAATTAATTATGAAAATAAAAACCCGGATATTTTAATAGCCACTCTTGATAAACAATTAAGCGACAAATTAAAAAACGGGAAAATAATTATAAGAGGGAAGAAAAAGCTGGAGATTATTTAAGGTAATTTAACAAAGTACATACACCGAAGAACTTTTAGGCAAAAAATCAGATTTTAGCTTTAAACTTTTTTAACAAAAACTTTAAAGAGCAAGAACAAGTTCTTTCACTAAAATCTTTTGAGGACAAAAGACTTTTAAACCAATTTAATTTTATTTTATAGAATGTTCTATTTAGTAGATATGGACGATTATGTAAGAGTAGAACCAAAATGGTTTGGTTTTCCTACTTTAGAAGCTGTTGAAAAACAACTCCAGGAAATATATGCTGATTATTATAATAAAGAACTTGGAAAAACTATCGCAGTGGTTGAAGTTTTAAACGTTGGTGAAGGAGTAATTATCCCGGGCGACGGTTCAGTATATTATAATTCAAAATTTAAATTGTTAGTCTGGAAACCGGAGCTTCACGAATTAGTTTTTGGAGAGATTGTAGAAATAACTAACTTTGGAGCTTTTATTAATCTGGGAGCAATAAAAGGCATGATTCATGTCTCACAAACAATGGACGATTTTGTAAGTTTCAGTAAATCAAACACTCTTACCGGGAAGTCTTCAAAAAGGGTTTTAAAAAATGGAGATTTATGCTTGGCAAGAATCGTAGCAATTTCACACAAAGGCAACGAACCAAAAATAGGATTAACTATGCGTCAGCCAGGGTTGGGGAAACTTGAATGGATTAAAGAAGATACAATAAAAAGAAAAAAAGAAAGTGAAAGAATTGCAAAAGGAGAATCAAAAGATTCAGGAAAAAAAATAAAAAAGGAAAAAGTAAAATGAAACCAAAAGCAAATTCAGGAAAATTTTCATTTAATTTCATAGGAGGAAATCTATGAAACCAAGAGCATGCAAAATATGCAATACGATTTTTGAAAATAAGGAAAAGTGTCCTAAATGTGAATCTAAAGAGATTACTGAAGCATTTAAGGGAAGGATTGTAGTTTTAGATCCAGAAAAATCAGAAATAGCTAAAAAAGTAAATCTTAAAGAAAAAGGAAATTTTGCAATTAAAACCCGTTAAATCTTAAAATGAAAACAAAAATCATTGATGAAAAAAAGAACCCTTTATTTGACAGGAAAGAAGTTATTTTAGAAGTTGAATCAGAAATAACTCCAAGTCATGCTGAAGTTGGGAAAATTATTTCGGAAAAATTTAAAACTTCTTCTGAAGCTTTTCAAATAAAAAAAATTCAGGGCAATTTTGGTTCAAAAATTTTTAAAATTAGCGCAAATATTTATCCTTCAAAAGAGGAAAAAGAAAATACTGAAGCTAAATCTAAAAAAGAAAAAGATGCGGGAAAAAATATTGCTGAAGAAGAATCGCAGGAAGCGAGCAAAGATTTAAAAAAATCTTCTGAAGAATCTAAAAAAGCAGAAGAGAAAAAGACCCCTGAGGAGAAAAAATGAGTTTAGATAATTGTATTGTTAGTTATTATTAAAATGCCAAAAAAAATTATAAAAAAAGGAAAGAAAAAACATAAAAATAAGCCAACTAGTAAAAAATATGCAAAATATAAGCTTGATGGCGGTAAAATAACAAGGCAAAAATTTTGTCCAAGATGCGGACCAGGAATATTTTTAATGATAACTAAAGATAGAAGCTATTGCGGTAAGTGCCATTATACCGAGTTTGTTGGAAAGGGAGAAAAATAATTTTAGATTAATGGTTTGATTTTTTTGGATATGAAAATGCTCGTTGTGAGGCGACTCTACTCGAGCTTTACTTTTGAAATGAAACTAAAATAGTCAAAAGCAAAACTCTCGGATTTATTTATAATATTCGTCCAGATAGCTTAATTAAATTAGGTGATTAGGTATATTCCGCACTAAACTAACCTCCTTACACATATCTCAAATAATAGATTAAAAACATTGTTGTTTCTATTATTAAATCTAAATTCCATTTCTTTTAAATAAAATGGATAATTGTTTTTATTGATTCCATGATACTTGTGAAATCTTTCTTTTGCGAAACTCCAGAAGCCTTCAATTCCATTTATATGATTCTTTGCTTTTGCAAATTCATCTTTATCGTGTCTTATCACATTATGTTTTCCAAATTGTTCTAAACTCGCATAACTTTTCCAGCCGTCTGTGTAAAAAACAGAGCCTTTATTTGTTTTATTTTTTATTTCATTCATCAATGTTTCTTTAGAAACATTTTCAACAATTTTTGTGTAAATCTTGCCTTTTCTCTCGAGGATTCCAAAAACTATTGTTTTATTTTTTGCTCCTCTTCCCCTATTTCCTTTTCTTCTTCCGCCAAAATAACTTTCATCAATTTCCAATTCCCCATTTAATTTTTTTGCTTCTTGATTGCAGTAATTAAAAATTGATTTTCTAAATTGCATAAATTTATTATGAACTGATTTATAATTTAAATTTAATTCGTTTGCCGTTCTGCGGGCTGAGATTTCCAAGTAAAAATAATAAAGCAGCTCTAAATCTTTTTTTAATTTATTTATTGAATAATATTTCTTGCAATTTTTGCATTTAACTCTTTTATCTTTTAGTCTGTATAAATTATATTTGCTGCAAAATAGACAACTTTTTCCTTCAAAATACTTGCGTGCAAACCCCTTTATCATTAATATCGTCGTAGTTTTGCTTAATTATAAGCCTTTTTGGTGCTAAAAGTACTCAATCACCTAAATTTAATAAAAATCTTTTTTATAAATCTTTAGAAATAAAAATAGTCCCACTCGGATTCGAACCGAGGTCACGAGGTTCAGAACCTCGTATACTTGACCGCTGTACTATGGGACTATGGATTTCTTAAGAAAGTTATATTTATAAAATATTATTTCTTTGATATTTCATGGCTGAAAAAGATAATGACAAAATAATTTTTGCCTGGCTTGCAGTTTTCTTTACAATCATTGGATTTTTAATTGCAATTCTTTTAAAAAAAGAAAACAAATATGTAATGTTTTATGCAAAGCAGGGATTAATTTTATTTATTGGTCAGGTAATTATCTGGCTTTTATCTGGAATTCTTGGCAAATTAATTATTTTGTTCTGGATATTCTTGGCAATTCTTTGGGCAATGACATGGATTAATTCTCTTTCAGGAGAAGAAAGAAACACCTGGCTTATTGGAGATTTAGCAAGAAAAATAAGATTGTGATTTTTTTAAGGAAATTTAATTTTGTTTTATCGGAAACTTTCCATTTAACGCATCAGATGCTATCTTTTTTACATCATCTGTAAAATCTTTAGTTAGCATCCAATTAAGAAATCCGGATTCTTTTTTAGCAACATAAAAAAGAGATTTTCCTTTATGAGAACCAAAATTCATTATTGCTTCATCCCCTATCCAAATAAATTTACCTTTGCTGTCAATCCAGTTTGGAGATTTTCTTTCATTGCAAAAATCATGCAGTTCCTTGACGCTGTTGGGTAATTCTTTATACATTTCTAACTGGGATTTAAATATTCTAAGGGTCGCCTTAACATCTTGTTCTGCGCTATGCTGATTTTCAATTTCTTTATTGCAATATTTTTTGTAAGCTGCCGATAAATCACGCGGTTCAAATTTATGATAAATTGTTTGAATATCTACAATATGTCTGTTCTCTTTTGAAAAAGGGATTCCCGCTCTCCTGAATTCTGCCTCAAGAATTTCCAAATCAAATTTTTTTATATTAAACCCGCCTAAATCACATTTTTCTAAAAAATCTTTAAACTTTGGGGCATATTCTTCAAACGTTGGTTTGTCCGCTGCATCTTCATTATTTATCCCATGAATTGCTATCGCTTCCGGAGGAATAATTATTTTAGGATTTATCCTGGTAGTCATAATCTCTTCTGTCCCGTCGGGGTTAATTTTAATTGCGGATAACTCTACAATTCTGTCTGATAAAGTTTCCGTTCCCGTTGTTTCCAAATCAATAAATACAATCGGTCTATTCAGTTGAAGATTCATCATAGATTATATTCGTCAATCTTTTTAAATATTTATTTTATATACAAAATTTGAAATTAAGAAAAATAAAATACCTGCCCTCAATCAAAACAACAAATTATTTAAAGTAAAACAAATTAAATAAAATATGGAAATGATTAAAATCCCAAAAGAAAAATATGAAAAAATGGTAATGCAAATAGAAATGCTCAAAAATTAAAGGAAATTCAAGAAAGCAAGAAATTTAATATTGAGTCTGAAGAAAATAGTTGGAATAAATTGGCTCTGGATAATCCTTCTTTTAGATTTTTAAAAGAAGAGCCCGCCATATATACTGAAGAAGACATACTTGAAAAATGAAAAAAAGCAAAAAAAAGAAGTTTTTTCATGTTTTCTATTTTAACAGGAAATTAAAATGAAAAAAGGAGATATTATTTTAGTAAAATATCCCTTCACAGATTTTTCTGCTGGAAAATTTAAACCTGCTTTAGTTATTCTCACTGAAGATGAAGAGGGAGATTTTATTTTAGCGTTTATAACCAGCATGAATGTAAATAAAAATGTTTTTGATATTCCTCTCTCAAAAAATGGAACTGGCTTGCATAAAGATTCTATTTTAAGATTAAAAAAGATAATGACAATTCACAAGTCCCTTATTGCTGGAAAAATAGGCAATGTTTCTAAAGACACTCTAAAAATTATTGATAAAAAATTATTAGAAATGCTGAAGCCGAAGAATTAACTAATTAAAAAATCATCCAAACAATCTCTTCCAAAAATCTCTAAACCAATTCCCGCTTGAAACTTTTTCTGAATCTGAAATTACTCCTCCAGTCGGAGT
>Ga0209518_1002375_pt1 | contig 17725 bp, 20 predicted proteins | sample RifGroB1_FD_183993 | JGI IMG/M metagenome (GOLD analysis project Ga0209518, IMG submission 183993) | Groundwater microbial communities from Rifle, Colorado, USA - Groundwater B1 (SPAdes) (version 2) | ecosystem: Environmental > Aquatic > Deep subsurface > Groundwater | place: Rifle, Colorado...
TGGAGAGGATAATGTCGGTGACCGAGTTGCTCGCGTTGTTGGTCGCCTGGTGTATCGCCCAAAAATTGACGAACAGTGCGCCGATAAAAGCGATGATTGCGATAGGCGCTGAAAAACGGAAGTGCCTGTCGAGCCACGACTCGCGGTATCGCCCGATGACGATGTAAAACAGGGTCATATATATATAAGTATACTAAAGGTATGGACCTCGCCGCTATCATCCTGCTGCTGGAGCAATACCGCTACTTTATACTCTTTCCTTTGGCGTGTTTTGAGGGGCCGATGGTTGCTTTTGTGGCAGGCACGCTCATACCTCTGGGATACTTTAGCCCTCTGCCATTGTTTGTTGTTTTGGTGCTTGCCGACGTCATTCCGGACATCGCCTATTACTTTTTCGGCCGGTGGGGCAAGGAAAAGTCGCTTATCGAAAAAGTCGGGCCGAAATTAAGGATAACTCCAGAACGGTTTGAGTTGGTGCGCAATCTTTGGCACACGCATCCGTTTAAAACCATGGCGATTACCAAGTTTGCCTACGGGCTTTCGACTCCGCTCCTTATTACCGCTGGTTTGGCGCACCTGCCTTTTAACACCTTTTGGAGATACAGTGCGATACTCGCGGCGTTCCAGTACTCGGTTTTAACCGGGCTCGGATATTTTTTCGGCGGATATTTTGCCGCGGTCGAAAGCGTGTTTGTCAGGGCGGAAATATTGGCTGCCGCCGTAGCGGTGGTCTTTGCGGGGTACTACTTTATCGCACGCAAGGTCCGGTCGCGGTTTCTTAAGAAAGATTCCTGGGAGTAGCCTGCCGGTAAATCCGCTCCCATTCATCGGCGATTTTTCCGGGGGAGAATTTTTTGGCAAACGTTGCGGCGGCGGCGCCCATGGCCGCGCGCAATGCATCGTCCTGTAATAGCAATTTTATCTTTACCGCCAGTGCTTTATGGTCGCCCGGCTCAACCAAGAACCCGGCCTCTTTAGGCGTGTAATCCGGCAGTCCGCGTGCCCTAGCGCACACGGCCGGAACTCCGCTGGAGTACGCCTGCATGAGCGCGATAGATTGACTGTCGGAGGTCGACATCATGGCGAAGACATCCGCTGTTTTGTACGCGTGCGGGAGCGTCGCGCGGGAGAGAAATCCGGTAAATTTGACGTGCCGTCCGACGCCGAGATTTTGCGCAAGCGCTTTTAGACCGCCTTCGGCGGCGCCGTGGCCGGTAGCGACCAGCGTGATGGTGGGGAAGTCTTTAACTAACAGCGCCAGCGCGCGGACCACCACATCAACGCGCTTTTCCACGCCAAGCCTCCCGGCATAAAGCACCACCGGTCCGGTAAGCCCGAAGGAGCGCTTGTGTTCGGCGCGCTGCGCAGGAGTTGCCTGCGCAAAAGCAGTGAGTTCCGCTGGATTAGCGACAGCCCTCCCCGGTTTATTGAATCCCTTTTCGCCCATGCGGCGCAGGAGCGCGGCGTAGGGGGTTGTCACGAAATCGCAGTGATTGTAATACCACGCATCGTACGCGCGCATAACCGACGGGAAGGGAAAGAAGTCCTCTATCGCGGTGTGGTTTGTCCCGACAAGTGGGATTTTGTAGCGCTTGGCTGCGCGAAGAGCCTCCCAGCCGACTCCGTACGGGCTTTGGGTGTGGATAACTTGAGGCTTGAACGAATCCAGAAATTTGAAGCTCGCGCCGATTGGGAAAGCGAACCGCGATTGTCCTGTCGGCGATGCCGGCAATGGTACGGACGGCAGGCGCACAATAGGCATGCCGTCTATAGTGTCGTCCGCTTTTTTAAGCGGATACTGCCGCTTGGCGATTGCGTAATCTTTGTGAGAATAGTAAGGGCCGACGTAAACAATTTCGTTTCCGCGTACTTTCAGTTCTTTACCGGTCGTGATGATAGTGTCGGTAATCCCCGATAACTCCGGGTAAAAGTTGTCGCTGAAGAAGGCTATGCGCATGCCTCTATTCTCGCACGAACTTTTCTATCTCGTCGGCGACATCTTTGACGTTGTTGAGTACTAAAATGTGATTTGCTCCGGACAGCTCGATGAGCTTTGAGTTTTTAAGAACCTTGGCCAACTTGCGCGCGTGTGCGACAGGCATTATTGAGTCCCTGTCGCCGTGCACCAGGAGCGAAGTGCAGGCAAGCTCCGCCCAGTGCGGATTATAGTTTTGCTCGAACACCACGCGCAGCGAGCGCAAATAGGAGCGCAGTCCCATATTTAAAATGTCGGTGCCGATGCGCGCGACGCTATAATCGGGGGTTGGGTAGAAGCGCGCGTAATCGGTGCGGGAGTAGGCGCGCAGACGCAGGGGCGCCATGGCGAGCGCGGCACCGAGGTTGGCGAGTAGCTTGCTGATTTTAAAATGATAGACGCCGTATGCCGGTGCCAAAAAAATATTGCGCTCGACAATTTCGGGGTGGGCACGCGTAAATTCCATGGCAATAAGCGTGCCGAAGGAGTGGCTCACTATTGAGCAGCGCTCTACTCCCAACTCCATCAGCAGCGCACAGATGTCTTCTACAAATTCGCGCATAACGTATCCGCGGCGGGTGGGGCGGGAAGAGAGCCCGTGTCCGCGCAGGTCGAAGGTAATGAGGTTGTAGTTGTTTTCAAAAATCTTTTCGTATTGGTACCAAGCCGAAAGGCTCCCCGAAAGCCCGTGTACAAAAAGCAGAGTCTTGCGCTCTGGTATAAAAATATTAGTCCTGTAAGCAATCCCGCGACTCTTAAGAAAATACTCCTCCATGTATGATAAGCATATAGTATGAAAATCAGTTTTGTTATACCCGCGTACAACGAGGAGAAGATGATAGGGAAGTGTCTTGCCTCTGTTTTTGATGAAATTAAGCGAAGTCGGACTTCGTTTGTTCAGTTTGAGACAGAGGTCGTGGTCGTGGACAACGCCTCGACCGACCGCACGCGCGAGGAGGCGCTCAAATTCCCAAACGTTACAGTAGTTCGTGAGAACTTGAAGGGCTTGGTGTATGCGCGGCGCGCGGGCTGGGTCGCGACCACCGGAGAGCTGGTCGCCAACATCGATGCCGACACCATGGTGCCAGCGGGTTGGTTATCAACAGTAATGAGTGAGTTTGCTAAGGACAAAAATCTTGTCGCGCTCTCGGGGCCCTACCTCTATTACGACATCCCCGTCTGGAAGCGCGCGCTTGTAAAAATCTTTTACTTTTTGGGATGGCTCATACACCTCGTCAACCACCACATACTCCATGCAGGCGCGATGGTGCAGGGAGGCAACTTTGTGCTGAAGCGCGCCGCGTGGGACAGCGTCGGCGGGTTTGACACCAGTATTTCATTTTATGGCGAGGACACCGATGTGGCCAAGCGTATCGGCGCGGTGGGGAAGGTTAAATGGACATGGAAGCTCCCTATGTACACGACCGGCCGGCGGCTTGATAAAGAAGGTCTTGTTAAGATGAGCTGGCTGTATACCGTCAATCATCTCTCTATACTTTGGACCGGCAGACCGGCGACCAAACATTATTCGGACGTTAGAATAGACGTATGACTCCGTTTATAATCTTTGGCGCCAAATATTTAGTTGCGGCAATCATGCTATGCGGCGCTGTAGCATTGGCTTTTGCAGGAGAGCGGAGGCGGCGGTTTACGTACGTACTTGCAATCGCGCTACCTCTGGGATACGCGCTCGCGCGCTTGGCAGGACTCTTTTTCGCGCACAATCAGCCGTTTGCCGTTGAGGGTTTTGAACCGTTGGTGCCTCATGCGGTGGACAACAGCTTCCCTTCCGACCATGTTCTTATCGGTGGCGTTTTTGCGTCGCTCGCATTTCTTGCCGACCGCAAAGTAGGGCTGGTGCTATGGGCGCTCACGCTCTTGGTAGGCCTTTCGCGCATGCTCGCGGGGCTCCACTGGGGCGTGGATATAGCGGCGGCGGCTTTATTGGCGCTCGTCGCCGTGTTTGTAGCCCATAAAGTAGTGCTGTGGGTAGGGGGTAGACAGCTTTACCCGTAGTGTATACTGTCGTAGGGTAATTTATTAATATTTACTTTTAAACTTTGTATGGTTAGAACAGCAAATCCGGCGCTTCTTAAACCTCTCAATCTCTCTGCGGAGCTCGAGGCGGTCGTCGGCAAGGGTCCGATGTCGCGCGGTCAGGTGGTTAAGCAGATCTGGGTGTATATAAAGAAGCACGACCTGCAGAACCCAAAGAACAAGCGCAACATACTCGCGGACGCCAAGCTCAAACCGCTCTTCGGCGGCAAAGGGGAGGTGACGATGTTCGAGATGACGAAGCTTGTCTCGGGCCACATGAAGTAATAAATAGTTTCTTGGAAAGAAAAAAGCCGCGCAGGTCAGACCTGCGCGGCTTTTGTGTTTGCGGTATCGAACCGGCTAGAACTTATAGTTGATGCCGGCGCGGATGACGTTGGCGTCTTGCCGACCGCCCGGCGCGACGTAGAGGTACTCGGCCTTGATACTCCAGTTGCGGTCGAGCATCTTTTCGATGCCGCCGCCCGCCGTCCACCCGGCCGTGTTGCGGTGCGAGTTGAACGGCGGCGAGTTGAGCTGATAGGCCAGACCGCCGGTGCCGTAGATGAGCAGGTCGGGCATCACCAGATATCCGGCGCGGCCGCGCACCGTGCCCCACCACGCAGGCTGCTGGCTGTACTGCATGTCGGCTTCGACACCGACGACCCAGTTGCGGTCGATCTGGTAGTTGTAGCCAAGCTGTCCGCCGCCGGTGAAGCCGCGGACATCGGGGCCGGCGCTGTATCCGCCGTTGACGCCGGCGTAGAAGCCGGTCCAGTTGGTGGCTTGGACGGTCGAGAACAGACGGTCCATTCCCGCACGGTCGCGGGGCGGATAGACGTCGGCGGCGTTGGCGTCGGCAACTGCCAGCAAGGCAAAGCCGGCGGCAGCAGCCGCGAGTATCAAACGGTACATGGTTTTTCTCCCAGAAACGGGCTAGGCGGGATGCCAAAGCCTCTACCTGCAATGATAGCATACTATAGATTATTTGTCAAATCGTGAAAACGGCCTGTAATCTAGGCTAAATCTAAAAAATAGGGTAAGGTTTTTATGATACGTTCTTCAACAAGACAAGGAGGCCGCAGTGGCCAATTCCAATAGCCGAAATACCCAGCGCAAAGTTTTTGAGTTTCCTACAAAAGCAGAAGGAAAAAAACTTATCGTACTCGACACGAGCGTCCTCCTGCACGACCCGGGGTCGATGTTCAGCTTTCAGGAGCACGATGTGTTCTTGCCGAGGCAAGTGCTCGCACAACTCGACCGGCATAAAAAGGGCCAGACCGATGTGGCGCGCAATGCCCGGCAGGTCACAAGGACCATCGACGCCATCTTCATGGGCGACAAAAAGCTCTTGCGGGACGGCGCATCAATGAAAGAGGCGTCCGGCGGCTCTGCCACCGGCAAGCTCTTCTACCAGGTAGAGTCGCTAAGCTTTGCTCTGCCGAAGGACTTGCTCGATGACGAAGCTGACCGGAAGATTATCGCGGCAGCTTGCCAGCTGCGCCAGAAGCGGCTGGCATACTCGGAAGTCGTGCTGGTAACCAAAGACGCGAATATGCGCCTATCGGCACTGGGTGTCGAGCATGGCAATATCGCGGCCGAGGACTATCAGAGCGACAAGGTATTGCTCAAGGACTCCGACGTTCTGCCTACCGGCTATCATTCGGTGCCGGAGGACTTCTGGAACGGTCTGGATGTGGTAGAGGCCGGAAAAAGGGGTCATCATGATTTCTGGCGTGTCCGCGGACCTCTTTGCGGGCAACTGGATGTCAATGATTGCGTTCATGTCGATGGTCAAGATCTCGACGCGAGAGTAAAGGACTACTCGTCTACCGAGATGACCCTCGAGCGCATCACGGACTACAAGAACGACAAGCATAAGGTCTGGGGCATCAATGCTCGCAACATCGAGCAGAGCTATGCGCTCAACCACCTGATGAACCCGGACATCGACCTGATAATGCTGCTCGGAGACGCAGGCACGGGCAAGTCTATCTGCGCCCTTGCCGCCGGATTCGAGTACATCGCCGGCAAGCACACTCATGATGACGAGAAGATTTCCAAAATCATCCTGACGCGCGCCATGGTACCGGTGGGGGGCGAAGAACTCGGTTACCTCCCCGGCACCGTCGACGAAAAGTTCGGTCCTTGGATGCTCGCTCTTGAGGATACCAAGGAGGCACTGTTCAATAACGCCAGAAAGATGGGGCGCTGGAATGATGCCGCTCACACCGATCAGTTCAAGGATCAAATCCTGATCCAGCCGATCAGCCTCATAGCAGGACGCACGCTTGCCAACAGCTATGTGATAGTCGACGAAGCGCAAAATCTAACACCTGCACAGGCAAAAATGCTTGTCACCCGCGCAGGGTTCGGCTCGAAGTTTGTCCTCTGCGGGAATCTCTCGCAGATCGATACACCGTTCCTCGACGAGAAGAGCTCGGGTTTGGCAAATATCGCCATACGCATGAGGGCGCACGAGCGGGTCGCCCGCGTCATCCTTAGGGAATGCGTACGGTCGCGGCTTGCGGCACTCGCGGTCGAACGTCTATAAACTACAGCCGCCGCGTAACCGCGGCGGTTTTTTATTTTTATGCTAAATAAAAACCCCAGTAAGTCAGACTTACTGGGGGTGCTATGGCCAATTTCAGCGGACAATATGAAGCTTCGGCCGCTGTTTAGACAACAAGAGTTGCCCGGGATGGATTGAGCCAAACTCAGGAGGCGCAGGTAAAGCCTTGTTTGCCGACTCTGCTTCCAGCATTTTGAGCGTCTTTTTGCACGCGACGCCGAGCGCCGCGCAGACCGTCAGTGCCGCCTGCGTTACCCCGGTTGGTTTATGGGCAAGTTCAACGGCGCGCAGAGCGCTGTATGCAAACCACGCGTGCCTGCGGATAGAGCTGCCCTGCGAGCAAACCGGGCTTACGTAGTACGCCGCGTTGTCGGGGGAGCATTCCGCGAGCATCTCCCGGCAGAAGTACTCGACCGTAACCTCCTTGTTGCCCCTTTTTTCCAGGAACTCAAGCATGCACTTGAGTTCGTCGGCAAGCTCAGTGACATCGCTTCCGGCGCCGGGTTTCCACGGAAATTGTTGAGCATCTTCGCTCAGCTTCCGCAGTCCGCGGAAGTAGCTCTGCAAGTCCGATATATCCAACATGAGCATCCTCCGTCGGTACTCTGTTCCTCATCAACTAGAGCAATAAATATACAATTTTGCAAGCAAAGAAAAAACCCCGGCATTTCTGCCGGGGTTTCTGTAGGCGGTGTCAGGCGTCGACCAGCTCAGGCACCAGTTTGATGCCTTTTTTCGCGAGCATCATGTCGAGTTCGGCGCGGAGTCCGGCGCTAAGTCCTACTAGGCACACCTTTGCCGCGTTGTAGCGGATAATCACGTCGCCGATGCCGGAACTGCAGGCGATGTCCTTACCGAGGCCGCCCTTAAACGCGTATATTCGCGCCATCCAGGGGAAGGCGTTCGGCAGCCGCAACTTGTTTTCCTTGGTCATCCCTGGGCGGTAGGTGATAACCGCGTAGTTGCCGTCGGGCAACGGCTTATCGACTTTTGCCCAGTCTTGCATTTCGACGAAAGGAATTTCCTTCATCTTGCACCTCCAAAAGATCTACAAAAACATCTTAGCACAACTACGTAAAAATGTCCAGCTCATTAAAAACACATATTGGGCATGTCACTATTTTTAGGTATTACTTAATTTAAAATAAACTCTATGGAAGAAACAAAACCTGTCACTGCCGCATGCACCGCTTGCAATCACGAGCACAAAGAGGCAGACGGTTCGTGCTCGTGCGGATGCAAGGTCGCCACGAAATAATATGGCAGACACTATTGTAAATACGCCAGCTAACGACAGTGGGGCTGCAGGCTGGTTCGTCGCCCTGATTATCCTCCTGGCGGTCATTGCCGGTGGCTTCCTGTGGTACCGGTATTATAGAGCTCCGGCAGCAGCTCCAGCCACCAACATAAATGTCACTATCCCTGCCGCACCGGCAGGCGACACAGCTCCGTAAAAATTATGCTCTGGACAATAGTTGGTGTCTTGTTGTTTCTTTGGCTCCTTGGATTTAGTTTCAAGATAGGAGGGGGCCTCATTCATACACTGATTGTCATTGCTGTTATTGTGTTTATCGTTCAACTTCTCTCCTGACGATACTCCCTCATCTTTTGCTCAGCCTGGGACGGAAGTTCCCTGCCGGCGGGCAAGGAACCTGTTTGGCTGTTTAAATAGCAAACCGCCCCAGTATGGAAAACTGGGGCGGAGCGAACGGCGGTGTTCAACGGAGATCTTGTTGCACCAAGATGATTGCGATCATGATGATGCCGAGCGCGATTCCTATCATCCTGAACAGAGTAGCTTCGGGAGTGGTGGGGTCGAGCGCGTAGCTGACCGCAGTCCGCCATCGAGATGGCGGAGGACTACTGACAGCAGTCATCCCCGCGGCTTTCTTCCGGCGATATTCGTCCATGAAATCGCCAGCAGCAACCATTCCGATTTCGCAAGCGAGCGCTTCGGCGATTCCTTTCGCCTTCATATCCGTCATCTTTGCCCAATATTCGCGGGCTTTTCGCTTTCGTCGAACGGCGAGTCGTTTTCGAAGTGTGTCGAACATTTTTCAAGCGTCCTTCTGCGCATTGAGTGAAGTACGAAACTATAAATATAGTACCAGTTTCGATATAAAAAGTCAAGTATTTCGAGTCCTACTTACAGGTACCCAAAATGACCCTATTAAATAACGACTTTTGCGAGCTCTGCGGGTAGGGATCGAACCTGTTTGGTAGGGTAGTAGTAAAATAAAAAGCCCCGCGCACGTAGCGGGGCCTTCGACTCCTGAAGCAGGTAAACCGGCTACAACATATTTAGCTCGGTCCTTCTTCTTAACTGTCGCTCGGCTTGTTCCTTGCATTTGGCCCAGCTTTTTTGTCTGGGACGCCTGTAGAAACCTGTTGCCGCGGGCGGCAGGTGGACGGGCTTCGAGGACCCGGTGCCCAACGCCACGGTACATGCCTCGAAGGCACTGCGCACGAGGTGCTTCAGCGTCCATTCTTTTGCGGTTGAACGAATGTGCATTGTTTTCTCCCTGATTATAAGAATCAAGAAACCTTCTTCCTATATAATTGTCGGGGAATACTACTGAAGTTTAGGTTAAAGCTAGAAAACCAAGGGTAAGTTGTTTTAATCGAGCTTATATAAGCGTGTGGAAAAGAGCAGCCGATGGCGGTTGCGGTGATATTATTACGCAATGAATACATATCGGTCACGTGAGCGTGGACTCGCTCCAGTGTTAGCGATTGGAATCTTTGCACTCATCGTATTCGTATTCGGCGGTGCGATTATGTATACGGGAAGTCAGGAGCGGGTTACACTTTCCACCGATGCGGACCAAGGTGCGGAGCAGTCTCCCGAAAAAGCGCAAACCGCGAGCGCGCTACGCTCAGAGCTTGAGATGGCGGTCAAATCAGGAGGAATCCACCCGTTACGCTTTAACGACATTGAACTGGAAATAAACACGCTTGCCGCGACCGGCGCGGATGTCAGCGAGCTTCGCGCCTTGCTCGACAAGCTCGCGGTTGGATCGGAAACGGCTCCCAAACCTACTCCGCCGCCACCACCGCAGCAACCGGCAGAAGTGGTGCGTACGGAGACGAAGCCGTACTGGGAATATAATCCGTCGAAGACGGAGAACTGGCATTATTGGGCGCGCGAAGGTTCGCCGCCGGCTTGCACAGAACCAATCATTCTGGCGTCACCTGTGGACCTCTCCTTGGTAACTGCCATCCTCTACCCGGGACAAGTCCGCGGCGACGGTCCCAAAGATTTCAAACCGCACGGCGGCTTCACTCTGAAAGCAGGCATTAAATCTGTCGAGTTGCGCGCTCCGATGGACGGCTATCTAACGTCGGTCGCCAAATTTACCGACGATTTCGGCCTCCACTACGGGCTCACCTTCCAAAATCCCTGCGGCATACAGTTCGGAGGCGGGCACTTCGGCGCTTTGCCGCCCGACATTGCAGCGGTTGTTGATAAAGTGCCTCTCAAGGGATACGGCGAGTCGCGTACCGAACCGATACTTCCTCCGTACTTTGTTAAAAAGGGGCAAGTTATCGTCACAGGTTTGCAGGAAAAAGCGAATCCCGAACGCCCCGGCTTCGATTGGGGCGTTGCCGACCTGCGCGATGAGAACTCCGCCTCAAAGGACCCGCGGTTCCAATCACTCTACGGATATGCTCCTTGGAATACGTACTACGGCGTGTGTTGGCTCGACCTACTTCCGCCCGAGCAAGAATCCATCGTGCGGAGTTTCCCCGGCGGCGATGGCAAACAAGGTAAGAACAGCGAATACTGCAAGTGAACGATTGGAGACGGACAATGACAGTCGTTTCGTCGACTTGGTACGTTTGAATTTTACCATCCTCCAACTCTGGGCTCCGCTGGCTGGACGAAGTTCGAACCTGTTTGGTTGTGTAAGTAACTAAAAAAAGAAACCGCCAATCGGGGCGGTTCCCGATTGGCGGCTTTCAAACTTTTTCGCCGACCGACTCGAGCAGCTTTTTGTAGCGGTTGGCTTTGTTCAAAGCCAAGTTGAGACTGGGGGTGTGCGGCTCGAGGCGTAGAAAGTAGTGGACATCCACGCACTGCCATTGGTACATGGTGCGCCAGTAGTACACTTTGATGGTGTACAAGAGCTTTTTCAGCATCGTCCTTTCTCCTCAGGTAATGGGCCTCTGAGAACAGGATACCCTATTATTGAAGTACTGTCAAGTTTTGCTCCGCGGCCAGGACTCGAACCTGGAACCAACTCCTTAACAGGGAGCTGCTCTACCATTGAGCTACCGCGGAATAATGTTGTTTACTCTCAGCCAGCGCCGTCCCGCTCCTGACTTTAAGTACTTCTCTCTACTACGAGCCTCGCTAAGTTTATCGAACCGTTCTTGGTACACAACCCGCCAGGGACAGTGCCGGCGAGTAAAAACATTTTTACCGCTGTTATGCTCATTTAATCTGCGATCCAAATCTGTAGTACTGCCGACATAGGTAACCTCGGCTACCGTACTTTTCAAGACATAGACACAGGCCATACCATTTGAGCTACCCGCCTCGCCGAAGACGCCGAGTCGAGGCGGGCCGCGGAATGTACGAACGCCTCAAATTATACATATTTTTGGCCTAATTTCTAGTGTTGTTTTTAGTTCTGTCCGTTGAGCAGACAGGATTTTAATAGTGTGTTACAACATCTCTGGCTGATCTTTGGAGGCTACAGAGGAGAAGCGTTATGATGCGAACCTTGATGGCTCTTGTTATCGGTGCGGCGGCAATCGCGCCGTCGATGAGTGCGAGTGCGGCCGAGATGTACTGGAACTTCCGCAACAACTATCCGTATACGGTAGACATCCAAGTCTACGCGCCGGATCGGAACAACTTCTGGCCGACTGCCAGCACAGTCTGGACTCATGGTGGCAGCGATGTCAGACGCTATGGTATCAGTTGTCACGACGGAGAAAAGGTGTGCTACGGTGCGTCGCCCCGTGGCAACTATTCGCGGTATTGGGGATCAGGAATCCATAATACTCAATACTGCGATTCGTGCTGCTACACCTGTGTCGACGGCTTCGATACTCCCGTCATCAACCTCAACGATTTTAGCGAATAACTGAGACATCTTGTCGAAAAGTCGAAATAATGGTATATCGCTGTATATCCGTCACATCGGCGGAAACGCGGCAACGAATGGAGATGGAGATGGCTCGACTAGTTCTTTTTGGATTACTGTTCATCCTGCAGGTTGGCATCACGAGCCCATCGTGGTCGGCGGAGACAATCTCGCGGTCCTTGGCTCCCATGGCTCCCGTTTCGAGCTCTGCACAACCGAAGATGCTGCTTACGCAGTACCTTCGACCGGCCAACCGGTGCTGCCAGTACCAAAACCACTGTGCGCAGTACGCGTGGAGTTGGCAGCATGTCCTGCCGGGCGGCCGGCCGTTCCATGTCTGCGTGCGGTGGGTACAATACTGCGCCATGTGGTGCTGACTGCGCACTTGCACAACATTTCCGCCCCCTCCACGGGGGCGGTTTTTTCTTTTGGTACAATTTGTTTTATGTCCCGGGATTTTTGGCGGAGTTTTTTGGTTATAACTCCTGTTGCTTTTGCTCTCCACTTTGTTTGGGAGACTTTGCATATTCCTCTTTACACAAACTATGGAGATATTGGTGTGCTACCGCTCGCGCTGTACGCGGCGCTGGGCGATGTATTTTATACGCTTCTCGCGGTTGCAGGCGTCGCGCTATACAAGCGCGACGCAGGCTGGATGCGCCGCGCGCGAGGCGGGGATTACGCGGCTCTAGCGCTGCTTGGTTTGTGCGTTGCCGTATTTGTCGAGTACAAAGCGATGCTTCTGCATTTGTGGGAGTATGCGCCTGTAATGCCGACGCTGTTTGGCTTCGGGTTAAGTCCGCTTTTGCAGATGGCCGTTCTTCTGCCTCTTAGCGCATATATTTCGCGCTGTATACTAAAAAGGCAATGATGCGGAGATTATCCTGCTTGGTTTTATTTGTCGCATTTGCGCTCGCGCCGTCTTTTGCGCTTGCGGCAGGCACCGCGGCTGTCGGTGCGCTCGCGCCGGGCTCGACCGTCGGCGTTGGCACGCGCGTCACCTTTAGTATGATTGTCTACGGTTTTACCAATCCTACCTACTCGGTTATTGACTCCTTCGCCGGCGGAGTCAACAACTCCAACATCGACTACGCGGGCAACTTTTCCTGGACGCCCAACCAAGACGACATCGGCTCGCACACCATCGCTATTACCGTGACAGACAGCCTCGGCAACAGCGCCTCCGCGTCTCAGTCGATCACCGTGATAAAGCCAAGCGTGTCTATCTCCGGACTTTCTCCGGGAGCGGTGGTGCGGTACGGCAACCCCGTGTCGTTTAGCGTCACGAGCGTCGGGTTTGGCGCGCCTTCCTACTCGATTGACGACTCTTTTTCCGGCTCCAGCGTCTGGTCGTACAACCTCAGCGAGTCCGGAAGTTTTCGTTGGACTCCGCTGTTTAAAGATATCGGCGCGCACAACCTGACTGTTTACGCGCGCGACATGCAAGGGCATTACGCAACGGTACAGCAGAGCATTACCGTCGAGGGCGTTCCTTCCATAACAGTGCTCGGCGCGCCCACGAGCATTGGCGCCGGCAGTACGCTCACTTTTAGCGCGACGACCACAGGATTTTCATCGCCCGTCTTTACCGTCACCGACTTGTTTTATACAGGCACCGCCACCTCGACGCTCAAGCTCGACGGTAACAAAGTTTCGTGGACGCCCGTGTACAACGACATCGGCGTGCACAAGTTTGCAGTTTCGGCCGCAGACTCAGCTGGGCACGCGGCTTCTACTCAAGTTTCCGTCACAGTAGTGCAGCCGAGTTCTGTTTACGTACCAACCACTCCTGCTGTGATTGTTCCTGTGGCAAGTACAGCACCAACAAACGCCCCGATCAAAACTTCCGCTTCATATGTATTTAAGAGTTTTTTGACTGTTGGCTCAAGCGGTATTGCAGTTACAGAGCTACAAAAAAAACTGATTGTGCTCGGATATCTTAAAGTGGACGCTACCGGCTACTTCGGCCAGCTAACTAAAAAGGCCGTGCAGGCGTTCCAAAAATCAAAAGGGCTCGAACAGGTAGGCTTTGTCGGACCCGGCACCCGCGCTGCGCTCAACAAATAAACACATGAAAAAGTTTTTAACAATTTTTACTCTCCTGTTGTTTCTTTTTATGTTCGCGCCGCAGGCGAAAGCCGAGCTGACCTTCAAGCGCTCGTTGTGGAAGGGTATGTCCGGCTCTGACGTTAAAGCTCTGCAAGAGAGTTTGAGCAAGATACCCGGCATATACGATGGGGGGAGCGCCACCGGGTACTTTGGCGCCTCCACCGACGCCGCTGTAAAACGGCTCCAACTGCGAGAAGGGGTCGTAAGCACAGCGAGCGAGGCCGCGGGGTACGGCATGGTCGGCCAAAAAACGCTCGCAAAAATAAATGAGATTATGTTGCGTGGTAGTACGGCGGCAACATCGTCTCAAATAACATACAAGCCGGCGGCCACCTCCACCCCTGCCGCCGCTACCTCCACACCCGCTGTCGCCACATCTACCCCCGCCGCCCCAAAAGTGGCGCTTCCGGTCGCCGACACCACTGCGCCGGTCCGCTCCTTTGGGTCTCCTTCAAACACTCTTCCCACGGGCGCGGCGGAAATTAAGATCTCGCTTATGACAAACGAATCCGCCCGTTGCTACTGGTCAAACTCACCTAACACGCCTTTCGGAGAAATGGCAACCTCTTTTTCAATAACAGGTGGGTTGACTCATAGTTTTGTTATTAAAAATATTGCATCGGGCGATTTCGCTTTTTTCGTGAAGTGCCGCGACCAGTATGTCAATACAAATACATCGGATTACCCGATTATCTTTTCTATAGAACGCCGCTATTCTGGAAGAGACTATGACTCTCCACGGGTATTTATGAGTTCTCCCACCAATGGCGATTCTATTGCCGAAGGGCGTGTCAGTCTGTCGGCCGCGGCGGCCGACAACGCGGGAGTTGCCGGAGTCAGCTTCTTTCTTAATAAATACGATCTCAACGCCGAGGACACGACCACTCCGTTTGGCATCGCGGTCATGCTCGTACCAGGTTCTTACAGCGCTTTTGCAGTCGCCCGTGACGCGGACGGAAATCGCGCCACATCGACGCCTGTCGCGTTTACCGTTACGCCAAAGGTTAAGTCGGCAACCGGCTGGTACCAATCGTCGGCGGCCGGCGTGTTTTACGCGTTTGCGCAAATTTTTGAGTGGCTTTTCCGCTGATCAGACGCTTCGGCGCCGCTGTGCATAACCCGCCTTGACGTAAAAAATAGGGATACAATAAAAGCAATGGTTGACAATCGAGCTCTATATCTCGGCTCTCTCATCGCCTTGACGGCTGTCGCTCTTGCTATGGCAGCATGGTTTTTTTATGGGCAAAACGGGTCAAGCAAGCTAAGCCCCGATTCCGCTGCAAAACAAGCCGCGGAGGAAACTGCAAAGTCCGAAAACCCGTTTAAGTCTGAAAGTCCGCTATCCGCCGTGGAAGCAAATCCATTTGAAAAGACAAAAAAGGTGCTTAATCCATTTGAGATATGAAACGCGCGCTATTTGCATTGGCAGTCCTATTGCTTGCAGTGCAATTTGCGTCGGCTGACACACTGCCTGCGGGAGTCTCGCAGGCGCAGATGGATGCCGCGATGAGCGAGCTCAGCAAGCTGTACGGCTCTCCCGTGGTGCGCACAGACCAGGCCAAAGCTATTTGCAATCAGGAAAAATATCTCGTGGAATGCGCCGAAATAGGAAGGCGCAACGGACTATTTCCAAAAGAGCGCGCCGCGAAGGTTGATGTCCTGCTCGATAATTTAAAAGGTGAGATGGTCAACAAGCTAAAAGCATGCGACAGCGTCGAATGTTTGGTTGACGTTGCCCGCTCTGTATCGCAAAACCTGTCCGCCTCCAACCCGGCTCTTGCGCGCACCGTCGACCTCACTGTGCAAAAAGTTGAGGAAAAAAAGGTCATCTCCGACGCGGCAAAATCCGCGGGAGTTGACATCAGGCAGTGCCAAACAATGGACCCGGACACGGCGTCGCTCGAGCTGCTGCGCGGATGCGCAAAACTAGCTAAAAACAAGTCTATTCAAAAGTTTATTCCGGAAGACCAGCGCGAAAAAGCGGATAAATCCGACAGCACCATAGCGCTCAAAGAGGCGCTCTCCAAGGGGGAGCTTTCCTGCGGCGACGGCACCATCGAGGGGTGCGGAAAGTACTGCCTGAATGTAGGGTCGGCAGATGGAGCGGCGATTCCCGCCGTGTGCCGCGACATCGCGGAGAAGTTCTTTGGGCGAGATGGCATAGACGATCTGGAGAGGGCGCACGAAAACGTCCGGCAAACGTTTGACGATTATAAAGAAAAGTACCGTACTCCGGAAGAAAGCTTTGATGACAGAAGATTTGATGACAGAAATTTTGTCGGGACCACTTCTCCTCCCCGCGACATCTGTCCGGTACGGGCTTATCAGCCGTGTCCGGACGGAGAGTACCGGCAGGAGTCTGTAAGCGAGCTTGGTTGCCGAGTGCTCGGCGCGTGCATAGCTTTTGACACCAAGACACAGTCCGAACCGAAAGAGGAAGGGAGGCGGTTTATCTGCCCCGCGCTCCCGACAATTGACTCGTGCCCAAGCGGGGCGGAAAAGGTCATATCGTTTGTCTCTCCCGAGTGCGGCACCTACTACGCATGCAAGCCCTCGGGTGTCGATAAGCCACCACCGCCACCGCCGACGGTGCAAGAAAGGCAGTGTACCAAGTACGGCGGCGGCTGGCATTCGATGGACGAGAGCGGCAACTGCTTCAATCCAAGCATGACGGAATATGTAACCCTGGGAGGCGTCTTGCGGACATGCACCGAAGCTCCGGCATACGGATGCAGCGATACGGCGCGCCCTGTTCCTCCTACGTCTCCACAGCCTACGCCTTCTTCCGGCCAAAAAGAGCAGGTGTGGAACGCAAACGGACTGCGTTCATGGATCCGCGCCGATGCCTCGGCATCCCGCATCGAAACTCTTAAATCGACATGCGCAAACGTCCAGCAGAGCGCGAACATATGGATGTCTGGTGCGGGCACTCAATCGAGCGAAGACTTCGGCATGCCTGATCCGGAAAAGTGCCGGAGCGCCGCGGCGTGCACCTCCTCGCAGTATTTTAACGGGTCGCAGTGCGTTTCTTCCGGGTCAACCGGAACAAGTCCGTCCGCGTGCTCATCGGGTCAGTACTGGAACGGCACCGCGTGCGTCGCCTCCTCCGGCGGCGGATCAAACACGCTCCAGCGCTGTTTCTACCCCAATGCGACCAAGAGCGGCCAGTATGTAGGCTACACGGTGTGGTGCGAATCCGACTATGTCAATTGTCACGAAGGCAGCCCAAGCGGTGCGTCTATAAGCCTCTCGGAAGTCGCTCTCGGAGCGCCGTCAAGTTGCGACAGCGGCTGGAGCGGTGGGAGCGGAAGCGGCACAAGCGGGACAGGGGTCTCTGGCAGCTGTTCGTCGGAGTTGGTGGGTATTCTGGGGCAGGGATGCCACTCCATGGGCAACGCGTGGTTTGACTCGACGATGGCCAACTACGTTATGCCCAATACGACCCAAATCAAGAGTTGCGCTAGCGCGCCGATTTCAGGCTGCAGCGGAAGCGGTTCTGGCCAAACAACCTCATGCACCTCGGGCCAATACTGGAACGGCAGCGCGTGTGTGAGTTCTACGACAACTTCGTGCCAATCGGGCCAGTATTGGAATGGTTCCAGCTGCGTAAATACATCCACCACGGATTGCACTTCCGGCCAATACTGGAACGGAAGCGCATGCGTATCGTCATCGTCGGGCACGGACTACTCGAGCGCGCAGTCCGGGTGTACATCCGCGGGCGGCACGTGGAACAGTTCCAGTAATTACTGCAATATGCCAAACACATCTTCCTCGTGTTCATCTAGTCAATACTGGAACGGAAGCGCGTGCGTTGACTCCTCAACATCGCCGACGCCATCATCTACATCCTCGTCGTGCGGGTCTGGTCAGTACTGGGACACCCGCACCAATTCATGCCAGAGTATGCAGAGTGCATGTGCAGAAGCTGGCGGCACGTGG
>Ga0209518_1002376_pt1 | contig 17723 bp, 19 predicted proteins | sample RifGroB1_FD_183993 | JGI IMG/M metagenome (GOLD analysis project Ga0209518, IMG submission 183993) | Groundwater microbial communities from Rifle, Colorado, USA - Groundwater B1 (SPAdes) (version 2) | ecosystem: Environmental > Aquatic > Deep subsurface > Groundwater | place: Rifle, Colorado...
GACCTGATTTAACCATTCGCACTGCTTCCATGCGTAAGCGCGGCAGACGAGGATTGTTTTCATAAGCCATATACATAATTTTAGCAGGGGTGGTCACAAGCTATTGAACCATTACGCAAAATTGACAATGCCCTTAAAGATCTATATAAAGACAATGAACTCTTTACCAAATCATAGGAGGAAAAATGCCGCATAAAGATTTAAGAGAACACTTGGAAGCCCTTGAAAAATTCGGAAAATTGAGGCGGATAAAAAAAGAAGTGGACAAGGACTGGGAAATTGCCGCAGTCTGCCGGGAACTTTTTTACAGATTTAAACCCGAAGACCGTCCGGCGCTTCTTTTTGAAAACGTAAAAGGATTTAATATTCCCGTTGCCGCTGGAACATCAGCCGCCTCTCCGGATATCTACAGACTTGGAATGTCGTCTTTTTCGATGAAAGGAACCATTCAACGAAAATGGATTAGGGCCCTCGATCACCTAATCGCGCCAGAAATTGTAAACAATGGGCCGTGCAAGGAAAACATCACTAAAGAAGAAAATGTGGATCTGGGCAAATTGCCGGTACCAATCTGGACTTCCGATTACGATCCGGGGCCTTACATAACTTCTGCTTGTGTCATAACCAAAGATCCGCTCACAAAAATAAACAACGTGGGCACGTACCGGCTGATGATTCAGACAAAAAATAGAACCGGAATGCATCTGGGGCTCGCACAAGACGCCGCAAGACATATCGAATGGTACGAGAACCGCGGGCAAGCAACACCCGTAGCCGTAGCCATTGGCACTGATCCCGTTATCAATTATGTGTCATGCACAAGAAGTCCTGAACACATAGACGAATTTGCGCTCGCTGGCGCTCTAAGAGGCGCGCCCCTCCAGCTCGTCCGGTGCGAGACAATTCCACTTGAAGTCCCGGCAACCGCAGAAATTATTCTTGAAGGAGAAATACCCCTAAAAACGAGAGAACATGAAGGCCCCTTTGGTGAATTCACAGGATACATGAGTCCGCATGGCATGCGCAGGGTATTTAAAATCAACTGCATAACTTTCAGGAGCAACCCAATCTTCCACACCTTCATCAGCCAAATGCCTCCGTCAGAATCAAGCTGCATGAGAAAAATCGGGAATGAAGCGATCATACTTCATCATCTGAGAAAAATTCTGGACATGCCCGTCACCGGAATAAACATCAAAGAATCAAGCGGGGGCGAAGCCATTTGCGTGCTCGGAATAAAGAAACAATTCCCGGGGCAAGCAAAACAACTCCTTCATGGATTCTGGTCGATGAAAGTAGCGGTTGCAAAAATATTAATCATCGTGGATGACGACATCGACGTTTGTGATGATTTCGAAGTTGAACGAGCGCTCAGTTTCAGAATGCAGCCTGAAAAAGATGTTCACATTGAACGAGATGAGCGAGCAATCGTTTATGATCCCTCGCTCGCGCCAGCAAACGCGGACCAACACGATCCTAGCCGTTCGATCGGCTCAAGAATGGCAATAGACGCAACAAAAAAATTCCAGTTCCCGGAGGCTTCCTTGCCGCCCCGAGAACATCTGAAACGAGTTCGAAGCAAATGGGAAGACTACGGCATTTAAAAAAATCGCAAAAGAAAAAACGCAATAAGGCGAACGGAAAGCAACCCGTTCGCCTTATTTATTTTTATGTTTTAAAATGTCTTTATCAATATATGAACGATTTGACATGGGAAAAAATAAAATCAGTTCTAGCTTTTGGAATCGACAATTCGCATACTTCATTTTATCGAGAAAAATATAAGCCTTTTGGGTTTGATAAAATCGATTCGTTCAAATCGGCTGATGATTTTTTTAAACTCCCTTTCCTTGAAAAAAAAGAACTTACAAAGACTCCTCCTTTTGAGCGTCTTTTTTTGGAAACTTCAAAAGAGATACGCGCACTAAGCACATCAGGAACCACCGGAGACGAGCCGCTTATTATTTTTCGTGGATCCATCCCTCCGCCCTCCCACAAAGAGCATCTTCCTAAAATTTATTCCAAACTCCGCTGCGGACTTTTTTTGACAAGACCTCAAAACATGGTAAATCATAAACAGATAAAAAATATCGTCCGTTTTTTTGGAAATCCTTATCAAATGAATGAAACCGCCGCTCTCGCTTCCTCGCTAGGCATTGACTCAATATGGACTTCACCTGAGCTTCTCATCCACTTCATTCCGTTTTTGGAAAAAAATTATAAACTTGAAAAAATCAAACTGCTGCGCTTTTCGAGTTCAAAATTATCGGAACATTTATTAAAAATATTTCACGAGAAATTTCCGAATGCCGAATTTATCCAAGAATATTCCTTAACGGAATTTGGAAGTGTGGGAATACAATGCGCAGCACTCGCAAAAAAAGAAGAGCCCGCCTTTCATATTAACCAAAGAAAAATATTCTGTGAAATCCAACCGGCGGAAAATGACGGTGGCAACGGAGAAATTATTCTGACTAATCTAAGAAAAGAGCCTTCCCTTTTCATACGCTACAAAACCGGCGACTTGGGAGAAAGGATCAATGAACAATGCGAATGCGGGCTTGAGTTTCCGCTTATCCGACTTCTGGATAGAAAAGAATCTGACAAATTAAAAATTATGGGATTTGAAATTCGCCCGTCAAACTTTTCAGATGTACTCTACGACTTTCAACAATTGGAAAAAAGTTTTGAAGTTCATTTTTATCAGCATATTGAGAATTACAAGCTTATAAACGACATTATTGTTAAAGTTCAGTTAAAAGACAGGAACACCTCCCTTGAATTTACGAAAGTTATTTTAGAAGAAGCTTTAAACGAAAAATTCCGCATTTCAAACAGATTTAAATTTGCGGATCTTATCCAGCAGGGCTTTTTCTCTAAAATCAAAATTGAAATAAACGATAATATCGAAAAGGGACAAACATCTGGCTCAAAACTAATTTCGCATTTCTAATCAAAGTATAGGAATGGAAAAAGATTTTTTCCCGCAACTGCATTTTTGTCTTGATTCTTCAATCCCGATATTTGTTTGGTATCTGATTATGGGTGATGCTTGAAGCCGTGAACTCGTTATAATGGCTGATATGGCTGCTTCTATATGCACGTCATCGTAGGCGTGGAAGATTTTTTCTTTTTTTAATAAAAACTCCGGACAGGCATACGCAATTCTCCCGACCTCAGGAATATTCCAAATAAAATCAACTTTAATTTCCTCCGGCCATACAAGATCCTCGCTCTGAAAAAGAGTATCTATAATTGCGACATTTTTAACTGGAAGGGATAAATTAATCAAACCTTCCTTAAAGCTTTCGCAAGAGGCATGGTCGGTAAAAATCATATCAACGTCATAATTTTTCGCTGTCGCAAAAATGACAGACGGATTATTCACTTCTCCAATAAGAGGGAGAATCCCTTTTGAATAGAAAAAAAGGCATCTTTCTATCGCCTCATACATATTACTGAAAAGCATAATTGGCCGCGAGCCATAATAGGGCAATTGATCCTCAGAAATTTCATCAAGAAGCCTATGAATGAGAAAATAAGTATCTGCGCTTTCTGAGTGGATTAACTTATTAAGGCCTTCTCCTTCTTTATAAGTTCGCGATTTGTATGGAACTTGTGCCAACTCATTTTGCGTCAAAATTGGAAGAGATTTAAAACTGCTCTCATTAAAATTTTTTAAAAAAATTTCATCGAAACCAAAACTGCTATATTTGTCTCTATAAAAATTCTGCTCGGCAATAAAAATTTCTTCAAGAAGCTTTTTAATTTTACTTAAAAAATCAGTATCCATCGCATATTTATAATCATCAATAATAAAAACATACCATATATAAATAACCACGCGCCAGACCTCGAAAGATCTGGCGCGAAGATTAACTAGTTCTACTTCAATGATTTTTCCTCAATGATTCTTACTTCAGCCACATTGTGCGCATCCCGGAATTTGTTTCTAAGGTGTATTTCGCAACACATTTGCAACCTGGATCAACCCAATAAGTCAGTGTCCAATTTCCAACTGGCCCGCTGTCATACCTGACAATCTTATAGCAATTGGGAATTTTCTTTTTCTCTACTTCGGCGGTTTCAATCGCAACAACACTTATCTTAACGCTTCTCCACTGCCCTTTTTTCCCGCCTGGCACCCTAAAATGGTAGTCGGGTACGGACCAGGATGATCCAACTTTTAAGGGAAAGACGATATGCTTTCCGCCATAAGCCGATCCTTGACCGAACATTTGCAGAAGAATTTCACGCTGCGATTCGCTGACCTGCTCTTTTTTTTCGCCGTTGACTGAAAAAAAATCAAACCTTTCTGCGGAAAAAACGGCTTCATAATCTCCGCTCAAGGCTTCGGAGTTCGAGAGTGCCCCGAATTCCTCTGTTACTCTGAACATCCAGCGCTCACCGTCCTTATACTCAAAAGCTTTTATTTCCCCATTGGCAAGCGCTCCGGTCGGCACTAAAACAATCAACAAGGCCAAAACCAAAGATCCTCTAATTCTAATCATTGCAGTTTCCTCCTTTTAAATGTCAATTTTCAAAATAATCTTAGCAGTATTTTTTCTTTAGAGCAAACGATTGTACTAGACGGGTACATAGGTAACACTCGGTGATGCTTGTAATGAAAATTAATGGGGGTTGAATACCCAAGAGATTGGTGCGGTCTTCTGAAATTGTATTCAACGAGCCATTCGGTCAGCTTCTGATTGAATATATCACAATCGGTAGTGTAGTTGCCAAGAGCGATGAACTCTTCCTTGAGCGTGCGGTTGAATCTCTCATCGAAAGGATTGTCGGTTGGCGTCTTGGGACGAGAAAAGTAGTGTGGAAGATGAAAATTCTCCATGGCGTCTCGGAAGTGCTTGGCAAACTCCGATCCGTTGTCAGTTTGGATGTTCTCCATCTTTCCTTCGAGCAAGTAATGCATCCTTCTAAGGAAGTCAGCGGCATGTTTGGAATGTTTGGTTTGATACATTCTGGCAAATGCGATTTTGGAATAGACATCAATGGCAGTGAGAATGTATCGGCGCATACCAGCTCTCAGCATCGTGATCCCATCAAGCGCAATCAGGAATCCTTCCCGTCCCTGCCGCTTGAGCTCGGTGATGCGTCTTCTCGCTTGATTATGCCGCCTTCTGGCCTTCTGGCGATGAATTCTCTGAGGATGATAATACAAATCGTGTTTTTCAATAACTCTTTGAATTTTCCACGAAGAAACAGGTTCTCCATATTGCTCTTGGTAGAGAATTTTTAGTTTCTCTTTGCCGTAGCGGATATGAGCTCTGCGCAGTGTCATGATGCGCAGTTCTTGTATCTGCGATACTTGCCATCTTCTGGTATTCTTTGGTCTTCGTGATCGCTCCTCCAATGATTCAAGACGATAGGGCTGGTATCGTTTCTTCCACATATAGAAGGTTTTTCTTGGAATGCCGAAATAGCGGCAGGTCTTGGAGACATTCTTGCATCTACGATAGTAATCGAACCAAGCCAATCGCCTCTTAGCTTCTTTGGAGAGCCATGGGATATGAGCCAAGCTCACAGCCCCAGGCATAGTATACGCGTGATTCATATACCCTCCAGCATATTGCCCTCCGGCTCTATTATTTATTCTCTTCGAGATCATTAAGATGAAATACAGAGGTGTTACCTATGTATCTCATCTTTTGCAGAAAAGCCCGCTTTTGGCCTTCATAAAGTTTGAGTCGAGATTTTTGACAGGTTCTTTGGCAGTTTGCCTTTCCGCTCCGGTTCAAGGCGAGGCGGGCGGAAGGGGGGTGTGGGGGGAATTCCGCCCGCCGAGCCCAGCCAGTTCTGTTCGGATATTTTCAAACAGACACCGCCAAGTTTTTATCAAAAAACCGCCTTAGCCAAGGCGGTTTTGCTACCAGGGCGCTTTATAAAAGAGGGAACGTTTAGTAGAATGGCTTTATGAAGCTCGGCATCATTTTACAATCCAACAAACCGGAGCACGCGTGGAATACCTTCCGCCTCGGAATCACTGCGCTCAAGGCAAACCACCAAGTTGAAATCTTTTTAATGAACGAGGGTTCGGAGCTTGATACCATCCCCGACAGCAAAGATTTTGACATCTCGGTAAAAGTGGCGGAGTTTAAAGATTTGAAAGGTGGAATCTACGCTTGCGGCACTTGTCTTAAAGTGCGTGGCAAGGAAGAAAGCCAGATTTGTCCCGTTTCCACGATGCCCGATTTATTAAAAATGGTCGAGGAGTCGGACAAAGTTTTAGTTTTTGGCTAACTTAATAAATATAAAAAAATTTCTACAATATTTTGTTCTCGAGTTCGTGATTATATCCGTAGTCGGTTTGCTGGGATATTGGATTCTACGGGCATCGGTTAATCTTCCGCAAATTACTCTTACAGCCACAGTTTCCGGGGCGATAATAGCTTTCGCAATAGTGACATTGCGTGAAAATGATTAATAGATTGGAGTTCCGTTAAAAGCGGAACGAAAAACTTGAAATCGTCCTTTACGCTTCGGTTCAAGGCGGGGCTGGCTTCCTTAGTGTGGGTTTTGCTTAAAGAATGTTCGAACTTCGTCCAAAAACACCGCTATGACAAATTTAATATCTTTTGATATTGAAATTTGGGAATATCGCCCTTTCCAAATGATCGTCATCTTTTTGTTCTTGTAGTTTGGCTTGCTTGCGGATTCGCGATTTTGTATTTGGCGTTATAATTGGATAAGGTGGCTCGTAAGAGGAATGAATACATGCAAAGACAAAGCGGAAATTCTAAAACTAAATACGTATTTAGCTTATGCGCCATTTTGGCGGTGATATTGGGCGCTGGTTATTATATTTTTTCTTCGCGGCCGCTTTCTTTCCAATATGAGCTTTTTTCCGATGTATCTTTGAGTCTTGATGAAGAAGCAGACTTAACGCCGTATGCAAAAATCGGGGACAGCAAAATTTCTGTAGAGGTTGTGAAAGACAATGAATCTATCCGCAAAGGACTTTCCGGCAGGCTGTCCATGGAAGAGGATCGCGGAATGCTGTTTGTTTTTTCTATCCCCGGCATATACCGCTTTTGGATGCCGGATATGCATTTCCCAATCGATATTATTTGGATTGCCGATGGAAAAATTATCGGAGCTGAAAAAAATGTATCGCCTGAATTCAATCCTGCGTCTCCGCGCTTTTATACTCCCACAAAGCCAATTCAATATGTCTTAGAAACTAATGCTGGATTTGTAGAGGCTGGCAAAATTAAATCGGGCGACGAAGTTTTTTTTTATAACATTGATTAGAGGGCTTATGGAAATCCGCGATGCTCAAAAAAATGGGAAAGTGATTTGGAATGCTTTTATCAAGGAGCATTTTCCGCCAGTAGGCGCTTTTATGCAGACCTGGGAGTGGGGAGAATTTCAGAAAACTTTAGGCAGAAAAATAGAAAGATATTTTGTGGCCGATAATTTCGCAAAGCCGATTGCCGCGTTTACAATAGTTTATCATCCGCTTCCGTTTGGCTTTTTTTACGGCTACTCGCCCCGCGGTCCCATTATTGCCAATCATTTGATCGGCAGTGAATGTTATATTGAGGTTTTAGAAAATATAAAACATTGGGCAAAGCAAAATCTAAAACATTTGATTTTTCTTCGATTTGAGCCTCCACTTTCGCTTTCCGTTCAAGATGTTCAAAATATAAAAGGACAAGGTTTTAAAATTCCGTCTTATTATATTCAGCCTCGTCAGAATCTTTTTATTTCTCTCAAAAGATCGGAAAGTGAAATTGCCAAAGGTTTTCATTCTTCCACCAGGTCCAATATCAGCCGCGCAGTCCGGAGGGGGGTCAGGGTAGAGGCAAAAGAGGCGATTGATAAATCAGACATTGATAATTTTTTTTCAATGGCAGAGGACACAATTACAAGAAATAGCGGGAAGAACGTGTATCCAGATCGGTTCTATTTTGATTCTCTTGTCGCTGTTATACCCAAGGCTGGCAGGGAGTCTAAACCGGAACAATTAGAGCTTGGAATGAGGCGCGCTTATCAGAACGAAAATTTGGCCGCGGCCCAGTTTACGCTCTTTTTTGGCGATACGGCGACATATCTTTATGGAGCGTCATATACAGATCGGCTTTCCTCAAAGGCGACGACCTATCTTCACTGGGTCGAGATGCAAGAAGCAAAACGCAAGGGATTTAAATATTATGATCTTGGCGGCGTTGATGAAATTCTTTGGCCAACGCTAACGAATTTCAAGCGGCAATTTCGCGGCGAAGAACTAAATTATGTTGGAAATATTGATATTCCTTTACGGCCCAAAATATATATGGGATATAATTTTTTGAGGAGATTTTAACATATACAATTTTCACAAATTATGGTTAAATTAAAGTTAGTGCCTGTTAAAAATGTTAAGTTATTCGGCCCAGCGCCGTTTTTAGATACAAGAGCCTTGATCTGTTTTGAGAAATTTCATGCCTGAAAACGCCGTCATTGATTTTTTACTGCAATACGAGCAATTGGCAATTTTTGCCGGAGCTTTTATTTTTGGAGAAAATGTCATTATACCGGCCGCTTTTTTATCAGGGCAGGGCTTATGGACGCCTTTTAACGTTTTTTGGCCGGCTTTCTTAGGCACTGTTGTTTCAGATGTTTTTTGGTTCCTGCTGGCTCGCCGTTTTACACTCAAAATATCAGAATGGAGATGGTTAAGGACGGAGTCAGAGTCTCGGCGCAGATTCATAGATAAATTTCAGAAAGACAACTTTAGGATCGCATTTTTTTATAAATTCTTTTATGGGATGAGAATAGCGGCCATTGCCTCGTTTTCATTAAAAGGAATGACTTTAGACAAGTTCATCAGATTTGATTCTTTAAGTACGTTGATCTGGCTTTTTGTCATAGTGGGCATTGGCTGGCTTGCCGGAAGGGGGCTAGTTAATGTTCTGGAAACTTTTTCAAAATTGACATATTTAGTGGCGGCAATCGTTATTTTAATAATAGTTGTTAAGTTAATTACATTATGGCTAGCGAAGCGAGTAATAAAAAAATAGCCGCAGTCATACCCGCCTTTAATGAAGCTGGCAGAATAGAGAAAGTTTTGGATGTGGTGGCGAGCCATCCGGCATTTAGCGAAGTAATAGTTGTAGATGATGCTTCGTCTGATCGGACTGCTTTAATAGCAAAACGATATCCGGTGCGCGTTATCCAGAATAAAATAAATTTAGGGAAGGGACGCTCTATAGATAAAGCCATTAAATCCACTGATGCCGAGATTATATTTTTTTGCGACGCGGATGTGCGCGGTTTGAGCGCGCGCATTATCGATGAAATAACCGCGCCGGTTGTGAATGAAGAAGTGGACATGTTTATTGGTATGCGCAATAGAAAAATTTATTTTTTGAGATTTATCGTCCCGTTTGTTCCTCTTCTTGGAGGGGAAAGGGCGCTTAAAAAAACTTTGTGGAATAAGTTGCCTGAATATTACAAGGAAAGGTTCAGAATTGAAACCGCACTTAATTTTTACGCGGAACTCGGAGGCAGGGGTTATAAGTTTAAAGTTTTCAAAGGGCTTACGCAAACGATAAAAGAAAAGAAATACGGCCTTTATAATGGTTTTAAACAGCGGGTTGGAATGTATAGAGACATTCTTTCCGCGGAGTGGATGCTCCGACGCCAAAATGCCGAAGAAAACATGATGCCTTCCGAAGAAAGACAAATCGAACTAGGGCAGGATTAATTTAAAAACAAAAAAGAGTTAATCGCAGTTATTCGAGATTGTCGGGCGGCTTTTATGTATAATCCACGATCGTGGATTTTATATATATACCTTTTTGGGCCGCGTTTTTTGTGGTCGAGGCTTTTAATGTGATAAGTTGGTTAATATGAAAGAAGCAGTTTTTATTTACGGCTCAACCGATCTGGGCATGCCTGAATTTTCCGCAGATCTCCTATGGAGAGCCGGGGGATATAAGGTTCCTGACCAGGTGTATTTTTTTGAAATTGAAGATAAAAAAATTTTGTTTCTCTCGTCTCTGGAAATAGAAAGAGCGGCAAAAGAGGCTAATGCAGACGAAGTCGTCCATCTTGATTTGTATTTTGAGCGGGCCAAAAAAGAAAATATTTCACCGGCAGTTCTTTTCCTTAAAGAAAGGGGCGTGGCTAAAGTTATCGTTCCTGAATATTTGAGATTTAGGCTTGGAGTAGAGCTGTCGAAGCATTTTGAAGTTGCGATTAGAAATTCTCCATTTTATGAAAGAAGAGCTTTGAAAAACGAATGGGAGATTTCTGAAATCGAAAAAGCTCAAACGGCCGTGGAGTTAGCTTTAGGTATTGGAACGGACTGGCTTAAAAAATGCCGAGTCCGCGAGGGGTTTATATTCGATTGTGAAGGGGAAGGGAGGAAAGCTTATGCGGGTGATTTAAGAAAAATTATTGACATGGCGCTTTTTTCAGATGGGTTTCTTGGGGTTGATACTATTGTATCGCCGGGAATTGAAGCGGCGGACCCTCACGCTGTGGGCCTAGGCCCGCTTAAAGCCGGAGAGCCGATTGTTGTTGATATTTTTCCAAGATCGATTAAGACGCTTTATTTTTCAGATCAGACCAGAACGATTTTTAAAGGTGAGCCCGAAGACGATTATAAAAAAATGTATAATGTCGTTCTTTTTGCGCAGGAAGAAGCGATTTTGATGTTAAAGGATGGAGTGGATGGAAAATTGATTCATGATTTCGTTGCTGATTTTTTTGAAAAGAGCGGATATTCGCGAAATTTAAAATCGCGTCCGGTTTCAGGATTTATTCACGGACTTGGCCACGGGGTAGGCATTGATATTCATGAGCCGCCGAGAATAAACTCGTATTCTGAAATTTTAAAAAAAGGAAACATTGTTACAATTGAGCCCGGACTTTATTATCCGGTGTCCAAAGAAGGAATCCCCGCATGCGGCATCAGGATTGAAGATATTTTGTTAATTGAAGAAAGCGGGGCGAAAAATCTTACAAAATTCCCCAAAAAACTTGAAGATGTAATTATTTCTTAGTGATATATAATGAGTAAATGCCTTCACCTGTAGAAGATATTAAAGCACGTCTTTCAATAGTTGATGTGGTTGGCTCATACATCCGCTTGATAAAAGCGGGCAGTAATTTTAAAGCAAATTGCCCTTTTCATAACGAAAAAACCCCGTCTTTTTTTGTCTCGCCGTCAAGGGATTCCTGGCACTGTTTTGGATGTAATTCAGGGGGTGATATTTTTAGTTTTGTCTCCAGGCTCGAGGGGGTTGAATTTCCGGAAGCTCTCCAGATTTTAGCGGCAAGGGCGGGGGTTGAATTAAAAAAAGAGGATCCGAGGTTCGTAAATGAGCGTAAGCGGCTTTTTAATCTGTTTGATGAAGCCGTTAAATTTTATGAATCAGAACTTTCAAAAAGGGATGACGTTTTTAAATATTTGGAGATGCGCGGATTGTTAAAGAAAACGATTAACGATTTTAGGCTTGGTTACGCGCACCAGAGTTGGGATCGGCTGACTTCATTTTTAAAGTCAAAAGGTTATAAGCCGGAAGAGATTGAGCGAGCCGGACTTGCGATTCGCGCTAAATCTGCCGGATGGTCCGATTCCGGCGCTCGTTTTTACGACAGGTTCCGTGGAAGAATTATGTTTCCTTTGTCTGATTCGGCCGGACGCGTGGTCGGTTTTTCCGGAAGAATTTTTGAGCCAGATTTGCCGAAAAATGAATCGCCCGAAAACGCTGGAGGAAAATATATCAATACGCCGCGGACCGCACTTTACGATAAATCAAAAATTTTATATCTGTGGGATCGGGCACGGGGAGAGATAAGGAAAGAAAATACCTGTGTGCTCGTCGAAGGTCAGATGGACGCGCTCCTCTCCCATCAGGCGGGGGTAAAAAATACCGTAGCGGTGTCCGGAACAGCTCTTTCAAAAAATCATTTGTGGCTTATAAAGCGCCTTGCGTCCGACCTTTTTTTGTCTTTTGATACGGATGACGCTGGCCAGTCCGCAACCATGCGCGGCGTTGATCTTGCTATTGCGAGCGGGCTCGAAGTAAAAATCATAGCAATTCCACAAGGCAAAGATCCGGCTGACACTATAAAAGAAAATCCGAAAATATGGACCCAAGCGGTTTCATCCGCCAAGCCTGTGATTTCTCATTTTCTCGAGCGCTCTTTGAAAAAATTTGGAAGCGATCATCGTGGTTTGCGTCTCGACGTTACCTCCAAAGTTCTGCCTTATGTCGCTTTACTGAATAATGAAGTCGACAAAGCTCATTGGATCGGAGAGATATCAAGTTTTCTCGGACTTAAAGAAGACCCGATTTTGGATGAAGTTAGAAAACTTTCTAAACTGGGTCGGGAAGTTTTAATAGAGGACAAGCGGCCGAAGTCGGAAAAGATGATCCCGAAAACCAGAAAGGACTTGCTGGAAGATAGAATTTTAGGTATACTTGCGTGGAGGAAGGATGAATTTCTAAAAAAGCTCAATGAGGGTTCTTATGAGTTTTTCTCTTCGCATAGAATTCCGCTTTTGGAGTGCATTATAAAAGAAAAGCCGCCTAAGGACGCGGAAGTTTTGGAAAAGAACCTTGAGAAGCTGGCGTTTGAAGCCGAACTTCTTTACGGAGCAATGGAAAAAATCCACGAAGAATTTCACGAACTTCTGGCGGAGCTGGAAAAGGAGCATTTTAAAACCAAGCTTGAATCGTTGGCATTTGAAATAAGAAGAAGTGAGACGGCAGGGGAAACCGAACGTCTCGGCGGCCTTCTAAAAGAATTTAGTGATTTGTCAAAAAAAATAAGCAAATAATGAAGAAAAAAATAAAAAGTAAGCCAAAACGGCGGGTTTCGCGTTCTAAAAAGGCAAAAAAGAAAGCTTCGGTTAAGTTAAAAAAAATAAAGCCGGTTTCTTTAAAAGCCAAAAAAACTGGAAAAAATGAATTTGCTCCCGAGCGCATTGACCAGCTTTTAGAAAAAGGCAAAACGCGCGGGTTTGTGACTTACGCTGAAATTTTGCATATGTTTCCTCACATTGAAGACAATGTGATTTTTTTGGATGAGCTTTACACGCGCTTTCAAGCCGGGGGCGTGGATGTTTTGGAAGGGACTGAAATGCTCGAAGTTAAGGGAAAAAAAGAAGGAAAAAAGGCGCCGGACGAACTAACTGAACAGTTTACGTCCGATTCGGTGCAGATGTATTTAAGAGAAATCGGCAAGATTCCGCTTTTGACAGGAGACGAAGAAAAAGAGCTGGCGAAAAAAATTGAAAAGGGGGATCAAGACGCGAAAAACAAGCTGGCGCAGGCAAATTTGCGTCTTGTTGTTTCTATAGCAAAAAAATATGTTGGCCGTTCGCCCAACCTTACTTTGCTCGATCTTATCCAAGAGGGCAATCTTGGACTTTTCAGGGCGGTTGAAAAATTCGATTGGAGAAAAGGTTTTAAATTTTCAACTTACGCAACGTGGTGGATCAGGCAGGCTATAACCCGCGCTCTGGCTGATCAGGCAAGGACAATACGCATTCCGGTGCACATGGTGGAGACGATTTCGAAATATCAGCAGGCGGTAAGGCGACTTACTCAAGATCTCGGGCGCGATCCTTTGGCTGAAGAGATTGCTTCGGAAATGAATTTGGAGGTTGATAAAATCCGGCACATCCAGAAAATTTCGCAGGATACGGTTTCGCTTGAACAGCCCGTAGGGGAGGACGATGAGGATTCTTTGCTCGGTGATTTTATTGAAGATGAAAAAATGCTCTCTCCTTCGCAGGAGGCGGCAAGAAGATTTTTGAGGGATCAAGTTCGGGAAATTTTGCTAGATCTCGCGCCAAGGGAGCAAAAAATTTTACAGATGCGCTTCGGCTTAGATGACGGAATTCCGCATACGCTGGAAGAGGTAGGCAAGGAATTCGGTGTAACCCGGGAGCGCATTAGGCAGATTGAAGCTAAAGCCCTTATGAAAATAAGGGAGCATGAGAAAGCGAAGAAACTAGAAGGGTATTAAAACACGCTTGATCGCTATCCGAATTTTGCGAACTGATCTCTGCAAAAGACAAATCATAGTCATCTCCTGACGAAAAAATGTCCGCACTCGCCCAAGAGTCGCGTGCACCCGCCATTTTTTCTACTCGATTCCTTGATTTGTAACTTTTGCTCCAATATGTTCGCAAAATTAGGATAGCGAGCAATAATAATATCTCACACTTCTTTTTTCGAAAGCCTCAAAAGATACGCGCTGATGACCACTATGATAACTGTGATTATTAATGCGTAAATAAATTTCGCTAACAGCGAATTTTGGGATAGAGGAAAGAAATATTCAATAAGGGCTTTAACCGCCTCGTTCCAAGCAAGACCTGCAACTAAACCTAAGGCTGTAACTATATAGCCTAATGTTCTTTCGCGTATCTCCGTTCTAAGTTTGACTGATTCTTTTTGAATGCTGTCTAACATTTTATTTAGCGAAAACGTATTGGAATAAATATTTGATCCGCGTTTTCCGGAAGTCCGGAAGGATTATCCTTATCTAAAATTATGGCTCCTTCTTTGGTGGGAGCGTCCGCAAAAACAATTTCCTCCTTGAACGGAACAAAATCTTCGGTCATCCATTCTGCGTCTGCCTGAACGACAAACGAACGGAGTGTTTCTCCGTACGCGTCCACGATCCGTCCTGGAAAACTCGCTTCAAAATACCAAAAACCTCGCGCCTCGCCCTCAAGATTCATCGGACTTTTTATAATATCTTTTTCTTTAGGGTTTGATACTTTAATTAAGTCGTTTTTTTCTTGGGCGTTTGAAACATAATCTATAAAGGCGTTGCCTTCCGCGGGCTGGCATTTTCTTGGAAAGCTTTCCATTACAGGGTAGCCGGTTTTTTCGCATTCCGCAAAAGTTGTTACAACTGGAGGCTTTGCCGGATTGGCATAAAAATATATGCCGATTAAAGCGAAAAATATCGCAACGGCTATTAATATATAAATCGGTTTCATATCCGTAGTTTAGGATTTTTTTACAAAAATTGCCACAGGTATTGACAAAAAATAGCCATGGAACACCAAAAGGCGCCGTTTAACTGCGCCATACAAACAAGGGACGGCCTGCATCAGCAACGCCGTCCCTTTCCTTTTTATTGTCGAGTCGAGTGAGAGAAATGCAAAGCCTCCTTTTACATTTCCGAGCGAGCGAAGACAACAAAGGGTTAGCGCCCTTTATACAGTATAAAGTTTTTCCTCGACTATTTTTGCGAGTGAATTTGTATCCTTTCTTCTGACTTGCTTTTGATATAGTTTTGACGGAGGTTCGTGAATATTCTTTCATGAAAAAACAGAGGCGGTCAGGTTTCAGTTTTCATTTAAGCTGATTACTCTTTAATCGGCGCGTGCTAATAAGAGACTGTAAACTAATCAAGACCTTCGCAACACTTCCAGTGGCGTCTGATAATTAATTCCCATGTGTAATCTTTCAGTATTGTAATACGGCAAATACTTTCTGAGCGCGATTTTGAAATGTTTGATGGTGTGAGCTGTTCGATCCAAACACTCTTCCTGTATAGTCCTGTTGAATCTTTCAATATGGGCATTGTCGTTTGATTGCTTGACTCTGGAATGACGATGCTTGATGCCAGTCCTCCACATTTCATGAGTGAACCATGTCGAGAACTCTGGCCCGTGATCTGTCTGAATCATTTTGAAACTAAATGAAGCTTTTTTCTTTGCTCGAATAATAAAATCGACACTTCTTTCAGAGCTGATTCGTTCCATAACTTCCGCATATGCCCATCTCGAATACAAATCAATCAATGTATATACATAAATGCGACTTCCATCCGGTAGCATGATGTGAACCGTATCTGCCTCCAGAAGCGCTCCTGCAAAGGCCGCTTCGGGCCTTTCGGTATAGTCATGAGGCCTTTTCCAAGGAGAACGTTTCTTGATCAGTCCGCATCTATCAAGTGTTCTCTGTACACTCGGCGGTGACACGGAGACTCCTTCCCGCAATAGTTCTCGATGAATAACTTGACCGCATCTCCTTCTGCCAATTCTCTTTTCAATGATTGCAGAGACGATTTCTCTCGATAGCGCATTAGGGCTTGTCTTGGGACGAGATGATTTTGTCGAGATCTCGTGCCAGCCTGTTGCCCAGGGGTGCCTGCACCATCTCGATACAGTGCTTGCTTGAACTCCGAAGCGCCTGGCTACTTTTCTCATCGACCATTTTCGATATTTAACTAAATTCACCGCGTCTCTACGCACCTTCGGCATATTTGGTACTTTTGTATATGGCATATTCCTCATTTTAGCCCTAGGTGTTGCAAAGCTCATGATACATTACGTACAGATCACAATTTCTTTGCAATGTGGTATAATTAAGCCAATATTTAATAAAAATAGACCTTATTGGATAATAAAATTAATTCAATATGAACGATGAATTACATCGCGTAACCTGCACGGCCATTATTTATAAAGAAAATGGCGATTCCGACAGTTCCAAAAAATTTCTCATAACAAAGCGCGCGCTTAATAAGAAAAAATTTCCGGGAAAATGGACGGTGCCCGGAGGCGGAATTAAAGTCGGAGATTATGCCAACACGCCCGCAACAAGAGAAGGAACAATATGGTATTTCGCTCTTGAGAACGGCCTAAGGCGCGAAGTCAGCGAAGAAGTCGGAGTTGATATAGGCAAAGTAAATTACCTTCTTGATCTCGCCATCGCCGTTCCGGAAAACGAGCCGGCACTTGTTTTAAGTTTCTATGCCCCGTGGAAATCAGGAGAAGTAAAACTTAATGACGGTGAAAATATCGAGCATGCGTGGGTTACATTTGAAGAGGCAAAAAAATACGATCTGATTGGGGGAATTATCGAGGAGTTGGAAATGGTTGATAAAATTTTAACGGGAAAAGACCCGAGCGTCGTAAAATTTTAATCATTTTAATATACTGTAATTACAAAACTCTTTCTCGGCGCACATTTTGGAGAGCACAACATAAAATTCTGCGGAATTTTTGCCTCATGCTCGCGCCGTCGCGCTGCGCAAGTCTCTCCAAAATATGCGCCTTCGACAAGTTTCGTAATTCGAAGTAATATAGGCTTGAAACATGGGATTATTTGATGGTAAAAGTCATATAAAGAACACGAAGGACCTAGACAAGGCTCTTAAAAAAGAAGAGTACTTAACCAAGAATGAAAGAAAGTTTGTTAAAGAAAAGGCAGAGAAGCTTATAAAAAGCGGAAGCGGGATGTCGAAAGAAGAGTGGCGGAAAAAAGTGATCTCGCCAATGCAGAAAAATTCAAAGGACTCGATTGATAGTGGAGAGTCGTCAAAACTCAAAAAATTCGGAAAGTAGTTTTTCTTTAAAATTTTTCCGTTTTTGTTGTTTTTGCATTGGAAGCGCGCGTGAGTGTATTATTTATCTGCATGTACATCACAAAGATAAAAACAATCTTGCAAATTTAGAACTTATTTATCCCAACTGTCATTTTGAAAAGCATTATTTGGAAAAAAGTTGGCCGAAGGATAACAACGGAGGGGTCGGATAGCGGTTTATTCCACCGCACTTGAAATGCGGCGTCCCGCAAGGGACCGTGAGTTCGAATCTCACCCCCTCCGCACGTGATCTGTACCCCAAAAAGTGGACACAGGCACAGTTTTCTTTTGTTAGCATTAATAATTAACAAAAGAATATGAGAACATCATTTTCGAGCGAACAAATCGCGGAGCTAAAGCGAAATCCGTGTGTC
>Ga0209518_1002379_pt1 | contig 17702 bp, 14 predicted proteins | sample RifGroB1_FD_183993 | JGI IMG/M metagenome (GOLD analysis project Ga0209518, IMG submission 183993) | Groundwater microbial communities from Rifle, Colorado, USA - Groundwater B1 (SPAdes) (version 2) | ecosystem: Environmental > Aquatic > Deep subsurface > Groundwater | place: Rifle, Colorado...
TACTAATTCTTTTTCAACCTCTGCTATATAATCTGAGATGTCTTTTGCAACATCTGCATTTACGCTGATGCTGTCAATTCCTTTTTCAACTAAGAATTTCACCATTTCTTTCCTGCTTCCTGCCTGCCCGCAGATGCTTGTTTCAACATTGTTTCTCTTGCAGACCCGTATAACAAACTCAAGCTGATGCAATACTGCCGGATGCATTTCATTGTAAAGGTGCTGAACCTGCTCATTCCCCCTGTCAACAGCGAGTATGTATTGTGTTAAATCATTAGTTCCGAATGAGATAAAATCAATTCCTTCTTCGCATAATTCATTGATTATCTGGACTGCTGCAGGAGTTTCAACCATCACGCCGACTTTTGCCTGAATAAAATTTACCTCTTTCAAAAATTCTTTGACTTTTTTGACTTCATCAACAGAAATTATTTGCGGCAGTAATAATCCTATTTTTTTTCCTTGCTCTGAAACTCTTTTTAATGCCTTAAGCTCTGCTTTGAGGAGTTCTGGATATTTGATTCCATATCGGATTCCATGCATGCCAAGCATTGGATTCGCCTCTTTTCTTTTAGGAGCCCCTTCCAAATCTTGAAACTCGTCGCTCCTTATGTCTGATGTCCTTATCCATAATTCATCAAAATATCTTGCAATTCCATCCACTCCCTTGAAAATAACATCTTCATAGCCTTTTGGGTTATTTTTTTCTAAAAAATACTGGGGGTGTTTCCCAGATTCTGCAATTATTCCCTCTATTCTTGTTAATCCGACATATTTTATGCCTGTTTTTGAAGCGCGCTCCGCAAAACTTGGCAGATCAACAATAACTTTTATTTTTATTTTTGTTTCAGTAGTAATTGGAGCTATCTCTTTCTTCACTGTTTCAGCTGTTTTCCCTCTGTAAACTTTTCCTGTGAATGCATCAACCGTGATTATCTCATTTTCTTTTAACTTGCTTGTTGCCTCTTTAGTCCCAACTATGCATGGAATTCCCATCTCTCTTGATACAATTGCAGCATGGGCGGTCAACCCTCCCTGATCAGTTATTATCGCTGCTGATTTTTGCATAGTAACAACCATGTCAGGATTAGTCATTTTTGTAACTAACACATCCCCCTTGGAAATTTTTTCAAGGTCTTTCGCACTATTTATAATTTTTACTGTTCCAAAAGCAATTCCAGGCGAGGCGGCAAGCCCGACTAATATCACTTCACCATTAATTTCTTTTATCTCTTTTTTCTCAATTCTTTTTTCCAGCGTTGTTATTGGTCTTGTTTGAACTATGTAAATTTTATTGGACTCAATTGCAAATTCTATATCCTGTGGTTTTTTATAGTGGTCCTCTATTGTCAATGCAAGCTCAGACAACTGCTTTATCTCATTATTATTAAGAACCTGTGAATTAGCTCTTTCTTCTGTTAACTTTACAATATCATGGTTTTCTGCAGAACCCCTTACAACAGCCCCCTCTTTTTTTGATATTTTTTTGTCTATTATTTCAAGCTCTTTTGATACAGTATATTTATCAGGAGTTATCATCCCTGAAACAATTCCTTCCCCTAAACCCCAAACTGCTTCAATAGTTATATTATCATTTTTATACGAAGGATCTTTTGAAAAAATTACTCCAGACTTATCAGATTCAATCATTTTTTGGATGACAACTGCAAGACTGGCATCTTCATGTTTAAATCCTTTTTTATTCCTGTAATATGTTGCTCTTGAGGTGAATAAAGATGCAAAACATTTTTTGATATTATTTAATAGTTCAGAATTGCCCTTGACATTTACATAAGTATCCTGTTGCCCTGCAAAACTAGCTTCTGCAAGATCTTCTGTTGTTGCACTGCTTCTCACAGCAACAAAAATCGGCTCAGAAGGTTTTTTAAGAATATCAATGGCTGTTGCATTTTTTGATTTGGATTCATCAACAGACAAACTTTCATATGCCTCAATAATCTCCTCTTTCATCTCTTCAGGAAATTTTGAATTTACAATAAAATCTCTAATCTGCTGTGTGATCTCATCAAGCTTTTTTGTATTTTCGTAATCAATTTTTTCAAGAAGTTTCTTTATTCTTTCATTTATCCCTGCTTTATGAATAAAGTAGTCATAAGCTTGAGCTGTAATGACAAAACCAGGAGGGACAGGAATCCCGGCATTATAAATTTCTGCAAGATTCGCCCCCTTTCCTCCAGCAACCTTGCCAGAATCTTTGTTCAGCTCAGAAAACCATTTGACAAATTCTATTTCATGTTCAGCCTCTTTTATCCCTCTCATGTCCATAAATTGAAACCATACTTTTTAAAGTGTGGTGTTTTTTTGTGGTTTAAATTTTGGATCATCTAAAAGTCCCAAACAAACCTCAGCTTAAAAGCCTAGGTAAAACTCAAGGACTTTTTGATAAAAGACAAAATTAACAGAACTTAATAAAGGTTTTTATTTCGTGCTGAATTTATTTGCTTATAGCATCTACAGGGCAGGATTCAATTGCTTCTTTGACACAAGGTATATCTTTTTGTTTTTTTACATGTGCTTTGCCGTCATCCTTCATCTCAAAAACTTCCGCGCAAAGCGAGGCGCAAAGCCCGCATCCTATGCATTTTTCTTTGTCAACTTTTATAACCATAATTAAGATAATTAAATGGGATTTTTAAATTTTTATCTCTGGTTGAAATAGAATTTAAACTCGCTGTCGGCTTTATCCTAATAAAATTTATCTTAATAAAAATAGCGTAGCGAAAATTTAAAAACTCTCTTTATTTTACCAATTTATGTTATGGGGAATTTGGCTGATAATTGCACTGTTTATTTTAGTAATATTGATATTCTTAGTTTATTATAATAGATTTGCAGTTTTAGGAAACAGGATTGATAATTCTCTTTCGCAGATTGATGTTCAGTTAAAGCGAAGAGCTGATTTAATACCAAACTTGATTGAAACTGTCAAGGGTTTTGCAAAGCATGAAAAAGAGGCTATAAAGGCGGTAACAGATGCCCGTAAAGCGCTTGTTTCTGCAAAAGGGATTGAGAAAAAAGTTAAGGCTGATAATGCTTTGGAATCCGCGCTAAAGACGATTTTTGCAATTGCAGAAGGCTATCCAGACTTAAAGGCAAATCAGAATTTCTTAGAGCTGCAGAGAGAGCTTTCATCTACAGAAGATAAAGTTGCATATTCAAGACAGTTTTACAATGACAGCATATTAACCTACAATAATTTATGCACGACTTTTCCAGGGGCATTCTTCGCAAAACTTTACAATAAGAAAGAAAGAGAATATCTGAAAATTGCAGAGAGTGAAAGGAAATTTGTTAAAGTTGATTTTGATTAAGGTTTAATATGTTGTTCAAAAAAGGGGAATTGAGTTTGTTGTGGAGATTTTATTTGTCACAGTTTTTAGGCTTTTCCTTTGCGATAGTGCCTTTGATAATATTTATTTATTTCTTTCAAAAAGGATTTTCTCTAGGGTTTGGTATTTTTTTGGTGGCTATTTCTAATGTAAGTGGAGTTATTTTTGAGATTCCTACAGGTGTTTTTGCAGATAGGTTTGGCAGGAAAAAAAGCACGTTAATTTATTACTTCCTATCAGCATTAATTTTTCTTACAATTCCTTTTTTAAATAGTCAACTATTTCTACTTCTGGCTTTTTTTATGTTTGGAATTGCAATTACGTTTCGTTCTGGTGCTTTTAGAGCATGGGTTGTTGATAATTTAAGAGAACATAAAAGAAAAGATTTGATTCAAACATTCTTTACAAAATCCCATATGATTTTAGCTGCTGGTTTTACTATTTCTGGATTAATTTTTTCAGGAATGTTCTTTTTATTTCCAGAAAATTTCACATTTTCTTTATTTAATAAAAAATTTATAACTTTAGATATTGTGTGGTTTGTTGAAGGATTTGTCTTTTTGATATCTGGATTAATTTTACTTTCAGCAAAAGAGTCTTTCTCAATACAAAAATTAAAAACAATTAAAAAAGAATTTAAAGAATCAGTTAAATTATCAAAAAAAGGATTTATTTACTCATTTAAACATCCAGTTATATTTGCAATAATTATGTCTGCTTTATTAAGCACGATATTTACAAATATCAAATGGGCCGCTTCACAACCATTTATGTTAAATAATAGTATTCCCATAGCTTATTTTGGGTATATTGGCAGTATATTAGCTATTTTTGGAGTTTTTTTACCATTAATTTCTGAAAAAATTGTCAAAAAAGTAAAAAAGAATTTATATCTTGCATCTTTAACAATTATAACTTTTATCGCTTCTATGAGCATTTTATCGATAAAAGGACCTATTTTAGCTTTTTTGTATTTGTTTATAGTTAGAGCAGATGATTATCTAAGCACACCTGTTGAAGAAGCTTATTTTCACGAACATACTCCCTCTAAACAACGAGCAACAATGGATTCTATATTAAATCTTTTTTACTCTTTTGGAGGTTTAATCGCATTAGGAATTGGGGGTTACTTGTTAAATGTTATTTCTCCAGCATTATTTATCTTCTTTGGAGCATTTCTACTTATTCCAATTGTCATAGTATATTTAAGAATAAAGTGATTAATTTAAATCCTTTAACTTTCCAAAACAATAAGTTTTATCTTTACTGGTTATATAAATATTGAAGTTATGCAGGTTCTTTTTTTGGATTATAGAAAAATTTTCTCTATCCTGACCCCCTTCATTAATCCATGTACCCTCTCTCATCGGAAAAAAACTAGGGAGAATTATGACTTCTTTGTTTTTCCATTTTCCTGCAAGAAAACATTTATATTTTTCTTTTTTAACTCCGGAGTTTTCTTTCAGAAACACTGCAGTATGCAGATGTCCTAAAACAATAAGACTTATTTTTTTGTCTAAAATCTCTTGGAATATTTTGTCTCCGTGGGCAAATGCAATTCCGTCTTGAATGTAGTAATCCTTATACTCTCTTGAGTCAAGCTCAATTTTTTCATGATTCCCTTTTATAAGGATAATGTTATCTTTGCCAACAGCATCTTCAATAAACCTCAAAAAATCCCTTATTTCAAACTTCTCTTCTTTCTTGAAATTAAAATGATGCTTTAAATCTCCGAGAATGACTATTTTATTAATCTTCAATTTCTTTTTCTTCAATGAATTTATAATTTTCATAATATCCCCTGTTGATTGTTTTAGCTGATTGAATGGAATCATAATTCCCTGCTCCTTCAGCATCTGTTCGTACCCTAGATGCAAATCTCCAAATGCAAGAATCCCATGCTTCCTGAAAAATACTGCTTTGTCAATCAGTTCATATTCAATTTTACTTTTAGTATCCGTCAATTTCATTATATTCTCCAGCATAATCAATTTTCCCCTTCTTTTCTATTTCCTGCGTGTAAACTATATGCATTCTTCTTAAGAAATCCTGTTTGTCTTCAATCCTCATCAAATCCAGATGCCCTTGGAGTATAAGATTTAATGAGAAAGGGGAAGGAATCCTTACATAATCTGTTTCTATTTTTATTTCTCCTTCTTTAATCCATCTGATGACTTTTTTGGCATTTTCAATATCCATCAAATCTTCTAAAACCTCTCTTTTTGCTTCATTAAGTATCGGAAATTCCTTGCTGATTTTTCTTACGCTTGAAATCAAAAAATGGCTCTTCATCTGCTGTTTCTTGACGCTTCTATTCTCCCCTTTGTAATTTCTTAATATCATTAATGAGCGTGTAGCACAATGCCTGAATCTTCTTGTTAAGATATCTGTCTTTTCTATAGCTTCTTTTAAAATACCTTCAATATTATTTTCTGTCAGATGGCTCAAAGCTTTTTCAATTTCTAAATTCTCTGAAGCTAAATAAAACCCCCTATCACTTATTCCTATTTCAACATCCCTGTTTCCTGATTTTCCAATCAGATATGCTATTGCCCTTGATAAAACATCATTGACACGCCTCCCATACATGCTGTTCACTAAAAGATATTTCTTATTGTCTCTTTCATCTATATATTTTTCAATGGTTATGAGTTTTGTATTTGGAATATCTGAGAATTCATATTGCTGGTGAAAATAATTGTATATCTCATTTGAAATATTCTCATTTGTATAAAGATATTTTTTTATGAAACTCATTATCTCTTCTTTTGATTTTTTTAGCTCAAATCTTTCTTTCATCAGCTCCCTGAATTTATTTATTTCCAAAGCAGAATCAAAGCTCAGCGGAAGCATCTCAGAAAACCATGAAGGAATTGTTGGGGCTCTTGCAACCTCTTGTTTTACATACAAATTCATTCCTTTTGTATATTGATATGAATATTTTTTCCCCCCTAATACAAATACATCTCTTTTTTTCATCCTTGTTAAAAACGATTCATCGATAAATCCAATCTTCTCTCCAGATGGGGCAAGCTTAACTGTAACAAACGATTCTTCTGGAATTGTCCCTATATTTGTCATATAAATCACTCTAGCCATTTTCCCTTTTTTCCCTATTTTTCTCTCCTGTTTGTCATACCATATTTTTCCATAAACCCAGTCCTTCTCCAGCCCATAATCTCCGGATAAATAGCTTATTACAGAAAAGAAATCACTTTTGCCCAGCTCTGAATAACAATAGCTTTTTCTTATTGTTGAAATTAATTCATCAACATCCCATATTTTATAAATTGCCATACCATAGATTTGCTGGGATAAAACATCAAGGCAGTTTTTCGGGAATTGTATTTTATCAATTTTCCCTTCTATCATCTCTTTTTGGATTACTGCGCACTCAACTAAATCGTCTCTGTCAAGAACAATAAATCTTCCTTTTGCAGTTTCATGAAGTTTATGTCCTGCCCTTCCAATTCTCTGCAGAGCCCTTGAAGATGCTTTCGGGCTTCCGAGCAGGATGACCAAATCAATATACCCTATGTCAATCCCTAATTCAAGGCTTGTACTGCATACAACAACTTTTAATTTCCCGTCCCTCAATCTCTCCTCAATGTCAAATCTATGATTTTTGCTTAATGACGAGTGATGCGCCGCAATATTATCCTCTCCGTATTCTGTCGGAAATTTATCCTTCAGGTAACTCACAATCCTTTCAGTAGCTGATCTTGTGTTTGTGAATATCAAAGTTGTCTTGTGCTCTCTAACTAATTCATTTATTAATTTATACATTTCTTTATTTGGATTTTCATGATTAATTAATTCTTCAACAGGGCTTAATACATCTATATCAATTCTCTTGCTGAACTGGATTTTCGCAATTTCAACATCTCTTTTTTTGTCTTTGCTGTCCACTCCAGTTAAAAATTTAGCAACTTCCTCTAAAGGTTCAATTGTTGCACTAAGGCCTATTTTCACAGGCCATATCCTGCTCAGCTCATTTAACCTTTCCAGACTCAGACTCAGATAAACCCCCCTTTTATTCCCTAACGAATGAATCTCATCAATAACACAAAATTCAACTGCTTTCATATACTCTACAAACTTCTTGCTTGTTAAGACAATAGCTAAAGATTCCGGAGTTGTTATTAAAATGTGCGGAGGGTTTCTTGCCATTTTTGATTTTTCTGATTGAGATGTGTCCCCTGTCCTTAATCTGACTCTTATCTCCTGCAGTTTTCTTCCGTGTAATTCTGCAATTTTATTAATCTCCTCTAATGGTTCAATTAAGTTTTTGTGTATGTCATTGCTCAATGCCTTAAGCGGGGAGGTGTAGATTGCATAAATTTTTTTCTCTAATTCATTTTTATCAGCAAGGATAACAAGGTAGTTTAATATTGACAAAAATGATGTTAATGTCTTTGTCCCTCCTGTCGGAGCTGAGATAAGTATATTTTTTCTCTCCCAGATGCTCAAAACCCCGTATTTTTGAGGAGGGGAAAAATCATCAAATTTTGAAAAAAACCACTCTTTGATAAAAGGATGCAGAGTTTTCTCTATATCTTCTGATTTTCTTTCTTTTGAGATAGTTATTTGCGTCATTTTAGATGTGTCTCTCCTCATTCCCTATAGAAATAGATACTAAATAATTAGCATACTGAATACCTTACTCTCTTATTTATAGTATTTAAATTTTTGGTTCATACTTAAATCTTAAAAACCCAGGCTACTGTATTATTTTATGGAAAGAATAGATTTTAGAGACCAAATCTCCAGAAATAAATTAAAATCATTTTTCTTAATGGCAATTATATTCGTCATATTTGTTTTATTGGGGTATGTTATTTCATTAGCCTTTGACCCTGGGTTTTTCTTTATTATAATGATTATATCCATAGTATTTTCACTAAGCTATATCTTAATTACATTTTATAATTCAGGCAGGATAGCTATAGCATCTGTAGGAGCTAAAGAAGCTCCAAGAGAGAAGTATAGGCATTATTATAATCTTGTAGAGGGCTTGACTCTTGCAAGTGGATTGCCAATGCCTAAACTTTACATTATGGAGTCTAGCCAGATAAATGCATTTGCTTCTGGCAGAAATCCTGAAAACGCAGTTGTTTGTGTTACAACTGGAGCTCTAGAAAAACTTGACAAAAAAGAATTAGAAGGGGTTCTTGCACATGAGCTTGGCCATGTTGCAAATTATGATATAAGATATATGACTTTAGTTACTGTAATGGTCGGAATGATTGCCATCCTCTCTGAAATTTTTCTGAGAAGCTTATGGTTTAGCCACGGAGATAATAATAAGAATAATACAATTTTTATTGTAATTGGGATTATCCTCGCTATACTAGCTCCAATTGTTGTTTATCTTGTCCAGATGGCGATATCAAGAAAAAGAGAGTTTACTGCTGATGCTTCTGCTGTTAAATTTACAAGATACCCTTCAGGATTAATTAATGCTCTAAGAAAAATACATCATGAGCATTCCCCACCAAACAAAAGAATTAGCAAATCAATTGCCCCATTATTTTTTTCTAATCCATTTAAAAATTTAGGGAGCACTCACCCACAGATTGAAAAAAGAATTGAAGCATTAGAAAGAATGTAACTATTTACTTCTTTTTAAATTTTTTTAAAAAAGTTATAGATTTTTTCCCAAATAATAAATATCTCCCAAGAACCCCCAAAAAAATTAATCCTACCCAAGTTATTCTCCTAAAATTCTTTCTATTCTCAAATTTTTTATCTAAATTCTTTAAGATTGTTTTTATTCTTATTTGGACTAATGTTTATAAACAAATATTCTTTAAAAATATTATGGGGATTGTTAAAGGAGGGTTATTTGTAGTTCTGAGCATCTTGTTTTTTATGTCATTATTAATTGGAAACTTATTTCTTACAATTAGCTGGTCTCTTGAATATGAAAATGTCAAGCCTGAGATAAATTCAATAATTAAGGAGAATACTGAGAGCATTCTAAATGAAAAATATTCTTCCATGGTAGAGCATTGCCAAGATAAAACTGAATTTGTCTTTATAGAACAAGAACATGTTTTTGAAATTCCTTGCGATATTGTTTCTAAAGGAGCTGAAAGTGTTATTGATTATGGAATAAATGATATTGTTGAAACAGCATATTACACAAACTACAGTTGTACTTTTTTTGATTGTTTTTCAGAAGAAAAAATAACCCAATTATTCTTGGTATCTGAACAATTCAAAAACTATCTGGAAGGAAAGTTGTATTTTTTATTAGTCACAGGAATAATCTTAATTTTAGCTATGTTTGTTTTCATTGAAAAGAAAACTAATCTTCCTTTTGTTATTGGTATAATTTTTATAATCTCATCATTGCCATTTATAAAACTTAATTGGATAATATCTTACATCTTTAGTTTAATCCCATCATTTTTAAATCCCACAGGCAGTTTAAAATTCCTTCCTCTCTTTTTTTCAGAGTCATATACTGCATTCTTAATTTCATTTATTATAGGAGTGATTTTGATAATAACTGGCATTTTATTAAAGATACCTATTATCAGCTTTAAACTATCCAGGCTGTTTTCAAAAAAGGAGATTACAGAAAATAAAGAATTCTCAAGAGAAGAGGTTAAAAAGATAGTCAAGGAAGAAGTGGCTAAAGCTAAGAAAGAGGAAAAGACAGAGATTAAAAAAGAAAAGCTAGTTGAAAAGGCTAAAAAGAAAGAAAAGAAAAAATCCAAATAGTTTTTATACAGAGAAAAAGAATAAACTGCTTCCTTTAGGTTTTCTCTGGCTAAAAAACTCTAAGAAAACTTCCAGTAAAATACAAGAAGTTTTTTATACTAAATTTTTGTGCTAGTTTTATGGAAAAAAAAGCAATAGTCATGTTATCTGGGGGATTAGACAGCAGGCTCGCCCTTAAAATAATGCAGGAGCAAGGTTTTAAAATAACAACCTTATTTTTTAAATTCCCTTTTGGAACAGGATGCTGTGATGAAGATTGTTCATTTAATTTTTCACAATTGCAGAGGGTAAAGTTAAAGATACTTGACTATACTAAGGGGAAAGCACTTCAGGAATATCTAAAAACGATAAAAGATGCTAGGTATGGGAGAGGAAAAGGAATAAATCCGTGCATTGACTGCAGAATTTTTATGTTCAAAAAAGCCAAGGAATTTGCAGACATGGAAAAAATTGATTTGATTGTTACAGGAGAAGTTGTAGGCGAGAGGCCCATGTCCCAAACAAAAAATGCAATGAGCTTGATTGAAGAAAAATCAGAGTTAAAAGGAAGATTATTAAGACCTTTGTCAGCAAAACTACTCCCAGAAACAGAAGCTGAGAAAAAAGGATTAGTTGATAGAGAGAAACTCTATGAAATTCATGGGAGAAAGAGAGGCAAACAGATGGCGTTGGCTAAAATGTTTGATATTTCCTATCCAACTCCTGCTGGGGGATGTCTGCTTTGTGAGAAATCTCTTGCAGAAAGATTCAAAAAATTATTAGGCAGAGAACTGAACGATAATGAGATTAAGCTTATTGAAATTGGAAGACATTTCATGATTCCAAAAAATAAAGAAGTTTCTGATAATAACTGCTGGATTGTAATTGGAAGAAATGAAAAAGAAAACAACATAATTGAATTTTTAGGAAAAGATTATGATTTGATTACTCCTGATTTCATAGGACCAACTGCAGTTATTATTGATAAATGCGGCAAAGAGGTTAAAGAAAAAGTTAAAGAATTGATTAAAGCTTATTCAAAACAAGGAAATCTTAAAGATAGAAAAAAATTTGAGAGGTATAAATTGTAGCATAATAAATTGTTATTATTATGGAATGACAATTACAAAAGATTTATAAACTCTAATATTTAATCTATTTTTAATGAAAAAACAACTTGAGGAAAGAATCTTAGAAAAATATAATCTAATGGAAGAAGATAACGAAAATTCTAAAAATGAAGCAATGTGTAGATTTGTATACAATATGCAAAAAGGATTTTTCAAATATATTTATGACAAATTAAATGGTAAAGAAGAGTATAGTAAAGATGATATTGCTAAAAAACTTATAGACATTGGCATTTGTGAAAAAGGTGAGGATACTAGTGATTTAGTAAAAGAAGTTCTTTCCACAAAGTTTTTCGCCCCTTTTTGTTTGCCCGATAATTATTACACTTTTGAAAAAATTCCCTCTACTGATGGTAAAAGATATTGTATAATTGCTCATGGTTATCGTGCTTGTTTAGACAATCTTGGTAAAGATGGGCATCTTCATCCTCTTCATTATTGATACTTGTTGAATGAGTGATAATATTTTTATAACCCCTTTCTTTTTATTAATCATGTGCAGGCAATGCGAAACAAAACCAGTATATGAATTCACTAATAAAAGAAAAGTTTGCAAAAATTGCTTTATTAAATATTTTCAGAAAAAATTTTTATATACCTTAAGGAAATTTAATATGATTAAGAACAATGACATAGTTGGTTATGAGAACACAGGAGATTTCAAAGGAGCTGTTCTTGAAGACTCTCTTAAGATATTTGCAAAAAAGGCAATGATTGAGCTGGTAAAACTCCCAAATAAAAAGAAGATAACTAAAAAAGCACTTCCTTCAACAATAGATTATGGGGCAGATAAAATAATTCATATTCTAATAAAAGGCAAAGCAAGTGAGTTAAATGAACTCTCTCCTAAACAAAACATGATTATTAAGCCGCTTTATTTATTTCTTGATGAAGAAGTGTTGCTTTATGCAAAGCTAAAAAATTTAAAATTTAAATATGGGAATCCAAAAAAAGATAAAATCTCATTATTTATTGGTGGGCTTGAGAAAAAACATCCTGAGATAAAAAGAGCTATTGTTAACAGCTATTTGGAATTATATGATTAACTTTACTCTAATCTTTTCTGCCTATGGACGAACTCGCTTATGAATTTTGAATGGTCTTCTTTATGCTTTATATCTTTTATTGTATAAACCTCAACACCATTCCTTTCTTGTTTTTCTGTTTTTACATCAGCTATTGTTCTTTCTTTAATTTTATCACTTAACAAAATATCTTCTTCAGAAACAGATGCTATTCTCTTTGCTGTTGTACTTAAATTACCAAGGGTCATGAAATTAAAAACATTTTTTTCTTGCTTTGCTATTATCGGTCCATAATGCACAGAAATACCGTATTTAATCTTCTGCTTAAATAATCTGTTATCTTTTGATAATATCTCTTTAATTTTTTGCGCAAGCTCTATGGCAGGTTTATCATTCTTAAATGTTTTTGTTTTTTTTGGAGAGAAGATAAAAAATAAGCTATCTTGATTCTCATAAACAATTGATTTGTAGCCTTCGGCAATATTTGATATTTTTTGTAATGTTTCTTTTGCAGTTCCCTTTTCTGATTCAATCTCACTGAAATTTTTAATCTTAAGGCAAACAAGAGCTACATCTTGTTTTTCCCCTTTAAGAGAGAGTGATAATTCAGCTCTAGTTTGAGGGTTGACTAATGAATTTCTATAAACTGGAGAATCACTAGAAACTGTGTAAATAGAGTTATCTTTTTTGTTTTTTATAGAACTGATATACCCGAAAAAACTTCTTTTGTACCCTTTCTTAAATATAGTATAAGCAATAAATGCAAGAATTAGTATGATGAAAATCCAGACAAGTGGATGTCCAATCAAGTTTACAGCTCTCCCTGAAGCTTCTCTTACATCAATTACATCTCCTGTAAGCATTACATTCCCGGTAAAATGGATTTCTCCATCATTCATTACATCAATTTGATACTCTCCATCAGGAGCTGTCAGCACGTATTTTTTTATTTCGTTTAATTCTAAACTGGAATTTACAATTATCGAACTGTTACCTATCTTTACTATTACTTCTTTGTTATATGGGACATTTCCAGTATTTGTCAAAATAAGAGTATTATTGATTATCTCAATTTTTACATCTTCTTTCTCCATTATGGTAAATACATCCTCGCTTGTTAACTTATTTGAAACAGCAAATACTTTCCATTTCTTAGAGACCTGGTTGAACTCTATTGGAAACTCTAAAAATTGGTCTGTTTGTTCATCACTCTGATGAAGGATTTTATTGCCCTCATCCTTTATGCTGATAATGACCCTAGAATCTATTTTTTCTCCTGTTTGGTCATGAAGTATTGCTTTCACTTTTAAATTTGTCCCTGGCTCTACCTCTTTGTTTTCAAACACTATCTCCAAGCTTGTAGGAACCTGAACTACTTGAATGTTATAATTTGCCAACCCTCTGTTTGTAATATCTCCTGCTGTGTCTTTTTCATAAACATTTATGCTTACTACATACTCCCCAGCTTGTGTATTTTTTGGGAAAGAGAAGTTAATGAAAAAATACCCATTTTTAACAGTTTCTAAAAGATTAATTGCTTCAGAAATCTCTTCGCCTATTATTTTAGCTTCAACAATTCCTTCAGCTAACTCTCCATTTTCCTTTTTTGCCTCACCTTCAATAATAATTTCTTCAATCGGAGCAAATTCTGTTTTTTCAAGAACCTTTAGGTTTATGGTGATTAAATCAGAGATTCTGAACTCATTAGTTAAAACATATTTATCACCTAAGCTGGATTTGATTGTACATGTCCCTGTTGATCTGCCTATGAAACTCTCTGTTAATGGAATAGATGGGCTTATCTGTTTTTCTTCTCCCTGAGATAAAACTAAATATTCTTTATGAATTTCTGTTTCCTTGCCGTTGCAGATGAGCTTCATTGACAGAAAATCATTTATATTCTCATAGCTGATTACTTTGATAGGGGAGTTAATTATATCCTCAAGATTATATAGTTTTTCTGGCTGTTTTATAATTATTATTTCTGCCGATGCTAAAGATATTAATAGGGTTACAAGAATTAATACAGAAAACAAAATTAAAGTGCCACATTTATGTGGCAGACAATTGCCTTGCAATTGTCTTTTGTTTTCTGGCCCAAAAACTCCAAACAAACCATATACTCTAATATGTGATAACATACAAAGAGTTTTTGGTAAAATCAAAATCTTCCTCATTTTTATTATTTAAACTAGAAAACTGTTATTTATAAATTTTCTCGTGAAGATTAAGATATTTTCAGATATGGATAACTGCAAAAAACATACCCTATAATTAATGCAGTTATCTATAGCTAGGTAAGTTTAAAAATAATTAATTCTCTTATAAGCATATGGAAACCAAGAAAATCCTTAAAATCTTCTGCATATAGGAGTGGATTTTCTAAAAATTTTAAAATGAAACACAACGAAGATATGAAATTTTCAAGCATTTCATTTTTTAGGAGAATGATTAATAAAAAATGAAAAAAGAGGAAGAAATTTTCAGAAAAGGGGAGTTTAGTGTTACGCCTTGGAAGGTTTCTGGAGTGATTGATTATGAAAAATTAATCAAAGATTTTGGGGTTTCAAAAATCGATGAAAAAATTCTTCAAAGGGTTCAAAAACATACTAAAGAACTGCATTTTCTATTAAGGAGAAAAGTTTTTTTTGCCCATCGGGATTTGCAATGGCTTCTTGATGAATATGAAAAAGGGAATAAATTTTTTATTTACACTGGGCGTGGCCCATCAGGACCAATTCATTTAGGTCATGTAGGGACATGGATGTTTAGTAAATGGTTGCAGGACAAATTTGGGGCAGAATTATGGTTTCAATTCACAGATGATGAAAAATTTCTATTTACTGATAAATCTTATGAAGAAATACAAAAATGGACTTATGAAAATATGTTAGATGTTATTGCAGTTGGATTTGACCCTAAAAAAACACATTTTATTATAGATACCAAACATGCTAATTTATTATACCCTGAAGCAATAAAATTTGCAAAAAAAATAACCTTTTCAACAGTAAAAGCCGCTTTTGGGTTTAGTAATGATAGAAATATTGGAGAGATATTTTATACAAGTATGCAGGCAGTCCCAGCAGTAATTCCAAGCGTCTTAAAAAAGAAAAATATTCCTTGCCTAATTCCTCTTGCAGTTGACCAAGACCCACATTTTAGAATTGCGAGGGATGTTTATCCTAAATTGGGATACTATAAACCATCAATTATTCATGGAATGTTCTTGCCTCCTCTTCAAGGAGCAGGTGGGAAAATGTCTTCTAGTGAAAAATCAACCGCCATTTTTACAACAGACTCTCCTAAAGAGGTAAAAAGAAAGATTAACAAATACGCATTTTCAGGAGGGCAGCCGACAATAGAAGAACATAGAAAAAAAGGGGGAAATCCGGATATTGATGTTTCCTTCCAATATTTAAGGATGTTTTTTGAGCCAGACGACAAGAAGCTTCAGCAAATATATGAAGATTATAAGTCAGGAAAACTTCTTTCAGGAGAGCTGAAGTCAATTTTAATTGAAAAAATAAATGCTTTTTTAAAAGACCATCAGAGAAAACGTGAAGAGGCGAAGAAGCAGATTGATAAATTCCTGTATAAATAAATTATATCTTTCCAGTAAAATATTTTTCTGCTGTCTCAGCATCTTTTAAGAAATAATATTGTTTTCTTAATTGCTCAAATGATTCTGAATGATTTTTTTAATGGCTAATCTTCCAACTTCATTAAATCTGTATTCTATATTTTCATTCATATCTTTTAATAATTCCAAATCAATAAAATGATCTTTCTTTGGGATAACTGAATAAAGCATAATATCTTTTGGACTTTCCACTACAAAAATAGAACTCTCCTTTTCAAAAATGCCATCAATAGTGCATCTATGATGACTGTCAAGAATTAGGAAAACCCGTTTCCTTTCTGGATGTTCTCTGGCAGGGAATATTGTAACTTTATTCCTCCCCCTTCTATTAATAAACACCTGTCTTAATATTTCTTTTTTAAGCTTATCTTCAGAATTATCTTTTTTGTGCTTACTGTTATTATCTTTCCAATTTTAACCATTAAACTTCAATAAATTTTTTTCAATTTTCTTAACATACTCTATTGTTTCAGGGGGCATTTTTCTAATCCTCCAGTTGCAAAGTTTTAATCTTGGAAATCTTCCATTGTATGATGCAGATATCAGCTTTAATTTGCCTTTTTTAGATATAAACTTCCAGTTAGGAACATTACTGCTTAAATAATCCTCAATAAGAAGCAAATATTTAATTGAAACTTCTATATTTTTTTCATGGTTAAATGCTTTATTATGGTTATCTTCTCTTTCTCCAGTATCTATCCATGCTTCTATAGTCAACTGACCTAGGCCTCTTGCCCCTTTCTTGCTTACTGCCATTGGATTGTCTGTAGATTCAGTATAAACTAATGCTCGAATATATTCTTTAGTGATGTAGGAAGGTGGATTAAATCTACCATAAGCATTATCAATGAGCGGATAAATTGGATCTTTATTTGTCTTATTATGATTTTCAACTTTCCGGGTAATTAGTGAGGTTTTAGCTTCCTGAATCTTTGATTCCAGCCTGGTTCCAGATTTATTTCTCTGAGTATGTTCTGGAGCAAAAGCATTTCCAGGAAAAGCTAAAGATAACGAGAGAATAACTGTATTTACAAATGCTAATTTATGCAATACCTTTTCAATTTTTTTTTCTTCCATAAATTCTCTTTAAAAAAATTGTTTTTAAATCTTTCTTTGATTAATTTTATAAACTCCTTAATTTTAATCAATCTATGAAGATTATTTTATTACATTGTGATTATATCAGGTTCAAACCATTAAAAAAGGCCATAAAAAAAGTAGAAGAGCTTTCTGAAAAAGAAAAAGAAGGCGAAACTATAAAAGAAGCATTGGTTGTTCTTACTGCTGTTGAAAAAGAGGATAGCAATGTTAAAGAGATTGCTGAAGAACTTGTCAAAAATATCAAGGAAGTTGCAAAACAGATTAATGTTAAAAATGTGGTGATTTATCCTTATGCTCATTTGTCAAAGAATTTATCCTCGCCTGAAATAGCAATTGAAGTTATGAATACAGCAGAAAAAAATCTGAAAGAGTCATTCAATGTTTCAAAAGCCCCTTTTGGATACTACAAGGAATTTGAGCTGAAGGTTAAAGGACATCCATTAAGCGAGTTAAGCAGAGAAATAAAAGTTAGAGGAGATGAAATCTCTGAAAAATATGATGCCAAACAATTATTAAGAGAAATATCAAAAACCAAGCTAGACACCTCCAAACTTAAAGAGAATGACCATAGAATTTTAGGCCAGCAGATGGATTTGTACAGTTTTAATGAAGTAGCTCCAGGAATGGTATTTTGGCATAATAATGGGTTGATTATAAGGAATGAGCTGATTAATTTCTGGAGAGAAGTCCATAGAAAAACAGGGTATAAAGAAATATCTACTCCGCAGATTCTAGACAAAAAGTT
>Ga0209518_1002380_pt1 | contig 17688 bp, 24 predicted proteins | sample RifGroB1_FD_183993 | JGI IMG/M metagenome (GOLD analysis project Ga0209518, IMG submission 183993) | Groundwater microbial communities from Rifle, Colorado, USA - Groundwater B1 (SPAdes) (version 2) | ecosystem: Environmental > Aquatic > Deep subsurface > Groundwater | place: Rifle, Colorado...
CAATCTTAACCACCTCGTCAGCATCGGCACGAACATTCAAAAGTCCATAGATATCCGACAGCACTTGCCCTCTTATTTTGGCTTTCTCGTTCACCCACAGACGAAAATTGACACTATTGGTAATTGCCATTGCTCACCTCCAATAAATTTCAAAATTATTTCAAAGATCATCTCCTCAAAAGACTTGAGTTGACATTGCCCTGAATTATACTACTTTTTCCTTTCGTCAAGCCGATAATAAGCTGGTTCAAGCACCTTTCTGTTCCATATAAGATACTAAAGAGCCCCGCCAATTGGCGGGGCAAATACATATTTATCGCAAAAGGAAGGACACTAACCCGTTCTTGGGGGTTACCACTACAACATCTAAGTCGGTCAAAGATTTCAGTACATCAAGAGGTTTTTCCACCCCGGCCAGACCAGCCCAAGCAACAAAATCCGCGCGGCACATGCCGCAGCTAGACAAACCTACCAATACTTTTACCTGATCCTTGTTTAAACGACGTGAGGCGTCTGTCAAATCAACTACACACATCGGGTATGAACCCATCTTCACAGTAATAAGATCAAGGTCCAAAAGAGCCCTTACGTCACTATCACGCCTGTTTGTTTCCCACTGAGGAACCGACACGGAAGATCTCAAAACTTGTCGCCATAAAGGTACTGCCATCTGAGGAATGCTGAGTTTGTCGGGCAATCGATCCTCCTAGTAAACGTGCAGATTTTCGTACCTTCATATTCTATCACCATGCGACAGTATTCCAAACGTCATATGTACGGATGTGATATTATATAAGCCAGATTTGGAACCCTGAAAAATTTGCCCCACACGGAGGTGGCTAATGAGCGATTATTATGGAAAAGGTTGGAGTTATGCCGATGTTTGGGAGCACATAGAAAGTAACGCTCTCCATGAACGGGAACAACGAGAGGCTAACCAGGATATCTACATACACGAAGGTGCGGCCCGTGCAAGTGAGCAGCCTCAGCCAGCAACAATATCGTCTCGCAAACCTCACAGGTCACACAAGAGGCCCAACGCCCTTCCCGAACTCTTGGGAGCGATTGTTGCCATTATTTTGTTGTGTCTGATCGCTGGATTTTTTCTAATTGTTACTCTCTAAAACCAGAGCCCCCTCCCGGGGGCTCTTTTTCTTGCATTTTCCACACCATCACTCTATAATCCCCTTTAGTTCCAAGACCAGAGGCTATCATTAAGCCCTCTGCAGAACCCTCATAAGGCTCTCTTGAAATGGAGCTATTTTTGTACCAAAAAACAACATGCCAAACCAAAGAAAAATCCACCAACTCGCCGAAATCGTCAAAAGTTTAAACGACTCTAAGGCTATTATCCTTACCGAGTACGCCGGCCTTTCCGTCAAAGAGCAAAATATGCTCCGTAACGAAGCCGACAAGTCGGGAGGCAAGTTTCTGGTCACCAAGAATAACCTTATGCGTCTTGCCCTCGAAGAAAAGTCCAAAGAGCTAGCCAAAGATCTCGGCTCCTTCCTTGAAGGACCTACCGCAGTGCTTTTTAGTCCCGATGCAGTTTCCGCCGCCAAGATCGTATCCAAGTTCTCCGAGGATCACGAAAATCTCAAGATCAAAACCGGAGTCATGGACGATAAGATCATCACCTTTGCCGAGATCGCGGCTCTCTCCAAGCTCCCCAGCCGCGAACAACTTCTGGCCTCCCTCTTGGCGCAGCTTCAAGCACCCGCTCAGGCTTTGGTCAGACAGCTTCAAGCTCCTATGCAAAACTTCGTCTATGGCCTCGAAGCATTACGTAACAAGTTATCCGCATAATTTCGTAGGGGCAGGCCCCCGCGCCTGCCCGCAACACAATCGACCAAATCAAATTAGCAATTATTAAATTAAACAAAAAAACATGTCCGAGAAACTCACAAAACTCGTTGATCAAGTAAGCGAGCTCTCCGTCTTGGAAGTTGCTGAGCTGGTCAAAGCTTTAGAGGAAAAATTCGGTGTCTCTGCTTCACCGGCCGTAGCTTTAGCGCAGGCTGGCGCGCCAGTAGCCGCTCCTGCTGAAGAAAAGACCGAATTTGACGTCGTCGTCACCGACGCAGGCGCCAATAAGATTGCTGTTATCAAAGCCGTCCGCGAGATCAAAACCGATTTAGGTTTGGTCGAAGCCAAGAACTTGGTAGAAAAAGCCCCTGCCACCATCCTCGAAGGTGCCAAGAAAGAAGACGCCGAAGCCGCCAAGAAGAAACTCGAAGAGGCTGGTGCCAAAGTCGAATTGAAATAAACTTGTAGGGGCAGGCCCCCGTGCCTGACCGCAACTGTCAATTTTCATTCTCCACAAACCAAAAACCCGCTCTTAAGAGCGGGTTTTTGTTATTTACGCATGACACCAGGCATTAAAATGCCCCGCCGAATGGCGGGGCAATCAATTTTATTTCACGATATAAATCTTCTTCTGGCCGTGGGCTCCACGATTTCGGCCATGAGCTCTCACTTTTTCGGAGTTAAATATTACCTCCACCACACCTTCACCGGTAAAAATCATTTTTAGATTTCCATGGACATCCGGCTCTACCAAAATCGCAGGTGCCGTACCTACATACCGGATATTCGTCTTGCCGATTTTGGACACAGGCAACGATTCTTGCGCTCCGCTTTTGATATGGACAATTTCCAACGGCACTTGGCAAAAAGATGAGGCAATACCAACAAAAGCTTCCATCTCGCCAGGCAAACCAGGTTTGGAAGTTAAGGATAGTTCCCCAGCGGTGAGTTTAACTCTTTCCAAATTGAAACAATCATCAAATTCTCTAATCACTCAAGGCCTCCATAATGATTTAATGTTCTTGCGGCAGTGCTGGCAAAATTCTATCACAATAATCGTAATAATCCATATTGACTATCTACTACCTTTCTGATAATTTGTATATCAATGGACAACAACCAAGACACAAACCAAACTCTAAAAATCAAAAAGAATTTAGACCTCAATAATCTTCCCGACCTTTTAACCGTGTCCGAGGTTGCCCTGCTCCTCCGTGTCTCAACCCTCACCATCAAACGCTGGGGTAAAAGAGGTAAGCTCCCCGCTATCAGAATCAACTCTCGAGGTGATCGTCGCTACAAAAAAGAATCCGTTCTGTGGATGCTTGGCATCAACCCCTCCACATCCAATAGCTAAGTCAAACTCTTAATTCTTCCGCTTCAAACTCTCCTGAAACACCATCCATGGGAAGACAATTACTCCTCGAAAAATTCTTCCGAATCTTTGAGGTTCCACGATCACCCGCCATAGCCACTTCAAACCTGATTTTTCCATCCACACCGGAGCCTTCTTAAACTCCCCTAAGAATTCGTTGAAGGTGCCCCCCACCCCCATCGCCATTCCAACTTTTAAGCGCGACAAATGGGAGGCAATCCACTTTTCCTGTTTCACCGGATTGTACTGAACGAATAGAATGTCCGGTTTCCAAGCGTTTATTTTTTTTGTCACCCGGTCATCCGCAGCCCTATCGGTGCCAACGCGATTTTCACCAGCGTCAAACATCACCCTCAGTCTTGGAAACCGTTCTAGAAGCATTGTGGCGGTTCGTGAACCCACGTCTCCCCATCCGCCAAGTAAGAAAACCTTCCAACCACGCCTTTCGGCCAAAGCATTTAGCTCTTCAAACAATCTAACCCCAGTTACAGTCTCTCCTATTCGGCTCGACAATATCTTCCTTCCAACATTGAGTCCTTCCGCAAAACACTTAAGAATAAAAAAACCACCCTTAGTTTGAGTTCTTTTCAGATACTCCACCGCCGCCAATACCGAAACCCCATCGGGAGTTACCAAATCGGCTTTTCGCATAACGTCCCTAAAAACAATGTCACTTTGGGCCGTAACGAAGAATTCGCTGTATGCGGTAACGACTTGTCTGGCTTTCTTACCAGGCCTCTTCAGCCAACCATCAATGATTGCTATAGTTTCCTTTCTATTTAGGATATCAACCGGTATACCCAAAACTTCAGATCTCATGGTATTATTCTATCAGTACGATATCCTGTAGGAACCTCATTCTACCAAATCCCCAATTTAGGCACAAACATATCACTCTCATTGTTAAGCTGCCAAACACTTCATTTATATCTTTATACCTGTGTATCGAACCTTTTAAGACATTTTTGATTAGGAAACCAACCAGGAAGAAGTCGTTTACCCCAACAGTTAAAGGTCAGAACCTCAAAATCAGTAAATATTTTCGAAAAAAGGCATTGTCTATGGGTTTGTTTTGCATGACTTATATACATCAGCGCTGGAAAACACCTAAAAGAACTTATTAGGATATACGAAGAGTGGTGCGACACCTTCCTTTTCACTATTATTGAACAACATATATATACATAATTCAAAGCCAATCAAAATATATTGCAAATAAACATAGCTATTTTCAATGGACCTGTAACTATATCCCAATTTACATCACTATTCTCACCTAATCACGAGCATTGATGACAAAGAATTCTGTAATTTTAACCTATATCATACAGAACATTGATATAGTATGACCGAGGAGCATGTCGTAAACGTAAACAATTAACAAAAAATAATATGAAGACATAACTGCATCAGACCACATCACTAAGATCCGACAGTGAAAATAACATACGTACGAAGTAACTTATATCACACATTGTAAATAATATGCATCGAAATTTTTTCCATGGGTAAAATTCAGAAAAACACAAATGGTTAATAACGTCCACGCAATCATTAAATGCAGACTTACTACGCACTGGTAGTATATTAAGGGATTCCTCTTCCGTAAATAAATTTTTCCAAAACAAATATTCATATGGGCTGGCAATTATCCCAAAATGATGCTGTAGATCACTATCTATTAAAGATATCAATATATTCAAATCTAGTGAGAAAAAGAAATCACTAATTTGATCGAATGATCTGAAACCCCCCCCATCAATATTACCCAAACTACCTGTTCGCATACCATACCACCATAGCGTATACAAAGAAAAATATTTAAACTACCACGTATACCATAGAGGGTATTAGCAGCACTGTGAAGAGAAATCGCTCCATTCAACGTACTAGCCGTTTAATAGTTAAAGGTTGCGATATTTATTTCAGCTTATTCTTCCCATCTCATCTACTGACCCAATCATGGAAACCAAAAACTGTCATCATATTCTCCGATAAGCTAATAACTGACTCCTCCTTAGAGACTTTCTTACCAAATATTTTCCTCAGTTATTTAGGTAAATATAATCTAAACTCTTTACTAAGAATTGACTTCAATCACTACCTTATAAAAATCATGAGAAAAAGGCGATTTTGAACTAAATAGCTTAAATAGCAGTCACATTAACCATCTGATAAACGTATCTCTATTACTTGATACAAAGGAACCTTATACACTACTTCATAATACTTCTAGCGTAAACATCTAAATTCTCAATTGCTATCCCAATACCTTTTATTACACACCTAAGTGGATCCTCCGCTACAAAGGCGGGTACACCTGTTTCTTGGGTGATCAATCTATCAAAACTTTTTAACTGTGCCGTCCCCCCTGTCATTACTATTCCTTTGTCGATAATATCTGATGATAACTCCGGAGGAACCTCCTCCATCACCGTTTTAAGCATTTGAACAATTTTTCCTAGAGGTTCTCTCATGGCTTCAAAAACTTCTACCGAGGATAAATGAATTTGCTTCGGCAAACCGGTAATACTATCCCGACCGGTTACCTCCATCGCCTCTTCTTTAGAGGATGGCATGGCCGACCCAATCTTAATCTTTATCGATTCGGCCGTAGTCTCCCCAATTACCAAATTATGTTTTCTTCTTACGTACTTAGAAATCGCCTCGTCAATTCTGTTTCCTGCTACCCTAACACTTTTAAATGTCACTACCCCTCCTAGGGATATTACAGCGGCTTCCGATGCTCCACCACCCATATCCAAAACCATATTTCCAGAGGGTTCAGAGATAGGTACTCCAGCCCCAATCGCCGCCGCCAAAGGTTCTTCTATTAAATAAGCATTTCGCGCCCCCGCTTCCATCGCAGCACCCAGGACTGCCCGCCGCTCTACCTGAGTTACTCCCGCCGGCACACAGATCATCACCTCCGGCTTCATCAGACCATATGCACCCACTTTACGTAAGAAGTATTTCAACATCGCCTCGGTCACCGCATAGTCAGCGATCACCCCATCACGCATTGGTTTACTGGCTTTGATGTTTCCTGGGGTTCGTCCCAGCATTTTTTGAGCTTCGTGTCCTACCGCCAGTACTTTGCCATCATTTAGAGACACTGCGACTACTGTAGGTTCTTCCAGCACTACCCCTTCACCCACCACATACACCAGACTATTGGCCGTTCCCAAATCAATCGCAATTTTTTTATAAAATGAAAATCCCATTTGAGAGAATTCTACCAGCAATTCTAATCAAACATAATCTATCAAACTATAACATTAGATGTCACATACTCACCCCTCCATACTGGATTCACTCGAAATTAATCGAGAATTGGTATAATACGTTTGTGAACAGAACTCCCTCCAAGAACCCTAAAGGACGCCGCCTAACCGTTAATCTCTTCATCATTCTTTTTCTCATTGTGGGCACGTTTGTAGCTATTAAATTCGCTAAGGGCTATCGTCCCAATCTGCAAAACCGGTCCCTCAGTGGCACAGGGCTCTTAAGCGTATCCTCATATCCAAAGTCAGCGAGAGTCATCATAAACGACAAGCTTACCACCGTTACCGACGACAAGCTCTATCTTCTGCCGGGAACATACACCGTCAAGATTGAAAAGGATGGCTTCCATCCCTGGATCAAGACTCTCCCGATCAAGGACGAGTTAGTCACAGCTAGTGATGCCCGCCTCTTCCCTATAATTACTGCCACTTCCCCCCTCACGTTTTACCAAGTGAGAAATGCAACCCTAAACACTGATGGCACCAAAATAGCCTATGTCCTAAAAGATTCACCTCAAGGAATAACCAACGGCCTCCATATTCACTCACTCTCCGGCAATCTTCTGGGCTCTTCCAATATTCAAATCGCCGAAAACTCCCCTAGGGATTTTTCCCAGGCCTTACTCATCTGGTCACCGGACAGCTCTCAAATACTAACCGTCTTCATAGACAAGACCCCAGCCACTAAAACTTCAAAATCATCTGAGAAAATATCCTCAGCTTACTTGCTTTCCACTAAAGGGATGAATCTAAGGACTATGTCCGATGTTACCCTCCGACTCCCTCTAATAATAAGCGAGTGGCAGGATCAATTCGCCAAGCTCAATTTGCCCACCATAAATCTTTTCCCAAAATATATGGTCGAAATCCTGACCAAAAATTCGGTTAATGTTTACTTTTCACCGGATAAAGAAAAGGTTTTCTATACTCCAACGGCAGATACCTCCCTACCGGAAAACGAGATAGCCAAAACTTTACCCAATATCAACTCTACCCCAGAATCTAGAAACATCATCAAAGATAAAACCTACTTATTTGATCTAAAAGAAGGCACCAACTACTTTCTTCCTTTTGCTAGTAAGTCCTCTGATTTTTCCAAAGATCTTATTGTTTCCGTTTCCGCTACTCCTTCCGCCAGTCTTTCTCTCATCCGCCAGCTAAAAGCTCAGACCGAAAGTCGTCTGACCACCAACCTTACCTGGTACTCAAATAGCCGCCAGCTAATAGTCACCAACCAGGAAGGAGTGAATCTTGTCGACTTTGATGGACTCAATGTGGTCAATATCACCTACGTTCAACCTCTAGATGGCTTCGTGGCCACTTCACCGGACGGTAGCAAACTTGTCCTTCTGACCAACATCAATCAAAAGCCGGAAACTTTTAATCTCATTACTTTCGATCTGAAGTGATTAGAGTCGATTGTCAACAGCTTTTCTAAACTTTGCGCTGGTCATCGGAGTCACTTTGTATTCCAACCTTTCAACCTGTCTCTTATCGTTAATTTCCATGTCCAACAACTCGATTTTGAATCCATATTCTGGAGGTAAACCGTAATCTTTTTTTCCTAAAGTCAGCTCTGATCCATCTAATTGAGGATATCTACTCGCTATCATCCTGTCTTGAAATTTTAGATCAGAAGTCCTTGGATCTCCATCTGCTAACAAATCTACCAAGTACTCCGACTCGGCTGGTCTGCCTTCAGTTTCGGACAGGTTATCACTCCACACTTGCAACAGCAAAAAGTCTCTTTTTATCCCCTTATCTGCGCCTGCAAGTATAGAAATATGCTTAATCGTTAATTTATACTTAAATCCACCATAACTTGCTTCGCACTCCTCTCTGAAGTTTTCTCCTTGTTCACCGGAGTATTCGACATCTTTTTGCTGATTTTCATGGTAAGACCATCCACTCTCTTTTGTCATCCACCAATTATACTATTTTCGATTTTATCCCTATCATTGACCTGATGTAGCTACTTCCCGCACTACTTTCCACGCCTTTATAGCCGTTTCAAAATCATCAAAGTAAAAAATATCCAAACGCCCTCTTCCCGATTTGTCAGCCGGATCGTGTTGGTGGTCGATCGTTCTTCTTACCAGTCGGTCACCGTCGTAGTAAACAGTAGTGATATATTCTTGATCACTAAAGACTTTTCTCACCACTTCATGGGTAAGAGTTTTTGCCTCATTATCTGTTAACATCCTCATTATCGCTGACTCGGCCATCGCTTTTGTCAGGTCGTTCAATTTGACTTTTTCTCTGTATGTCGGCAACATCATCCGTATTTCATAACGTTTTTCGGCCAAAATGAAATCAAACTCCCATTCGTCATCCACTTTTCCAAATTCTTCGGACCATAAACAAATCTCATCGATACAAACCGTTCGAGCTTCCGTCTGTTTAAATTTTACCAACTCCGACTCTAGTTGTTTGGCTTTCGCTCCTACTTGATAAAAGCAGTCGTTATCATATTTTATGGCTCGTACCATTCCGCTAGATCGATTCCTTTGGCCACCAGCTCCAAATCCTTAAGATATGAGCCCAGAACCACGGCCTCTCCGACGACGGCATCGATCCAGTTACCTCGTCCCAACTCATATATCAGGTCATACTCTTTCTTCATGCCCGTATTTTACTCCACCCCCCCGTCATCTCGACCGAGTGTAACGAGTGGAGAGATCTCCCTCCACCCGTCATTGCGTGTAGGGGCGGACCCCCGCGTCCGCCCGAACTCCCCACGGCAATCCATCCCCTCCTGGATCCATAAAGATAAGTTAAAATAACCGTATGTCGATGTAGCTCAGACGGATAGAGCATCTCACTCCTAACGAGAAGGTCCCCAGTTCGACTCTGGGCATCGACACCCCAAAAGTAGTATAATCCATCCCATAGTTTTACATTAACATCCAGAAGGAGGTCGTAATGGCCCAAAAACGTCAAAATACCGCCCTACCTCCTCCGGAGGTCAAGCGAGTAATTAGGAAGCTCCACCTGTGTCGAAAGGACATCGATGGCTGGTACGCCGTTCCCACCCTCAACCCTCCACCAAACCGTCTCAGTCTGGAAACTTTTCTTCAAGAGGGTCAGGTAGATGCCGTAAGGGTGATATTACCGCTACTTGGCAACAAAATCCTTACCCGATCAATCAGAAAAATTGATTTGGTCACCGGTTGTGGTCGTGGCTGCCATACATGTTTAGCGGATTCTTCTCTTCCGTCACGGTACTTTTCATATCAATCACTCCAGCGCTTGTTCCATCTCAAAAGTTTCTTAAATACTCTAGCCAAAGACAGACTCCGACTTGGAAATACTAGTGATCCTTCAGATCATCCCCAACTCGTCAAGATCGTCAAGCTAATACTAAGGCAAACAAAATTCTTGGATCGTCGAATGAGGAATAATAGTCATGGTCACAAGAGGCATCGTGTCACCGTTTTTACCAATTATCGACCGAACAACGAGTCGCAACTAAATGAATTGTTGGATTTAGCCACCAAGAATCAACGGCGTCTTACGGTGGTGATTTCCCTTCCTCTGAACAAAACCGACACCGTCAACGACCGTTTTATTAAGTACGCTAGATCATGCCGGAACATCTTTATCAAACCAAAAGGTCATGAGGTGAACGCTCGTTTCAAAAACATTCACATCCAAGACGTTCGTCACGAGACTCTTATTTTTACCACTGGTCGAAGATTATCTCGCCCAGTTTTAATGGCTAAAAAGGATACAGGATGTGTGGTTGAAACAGATAGAGAACTTGATTACAGACATCGTGGCTTCGTTGAGATCTATTTCAACCCCGACGCACTCTGGCTCATGGCGTACTCCACCATCCATGAATCACATACAGTCAGGTCTTATACCCCTCTAAACTCTACCAATCTTGAAGTGTTCAGCCTGCTACCCTACCACCCAAACAATCTTATCCCTCCAAATTGGCCAGGAAAAACCAGACCAGAACGCTCTGGCGAAGAAGCCAATCGAATCAAGAAAACCGATCATACTCCCAAAAAAAGTGTGACCATCGTCAGATAACCAAAACCCCGCCAAAAGCGGGGTTATATTTTTGTCTTTCCTGCGTCTAATGCACCGATAGATCAATAGAAAAGCCCCTCCAGAATGGAGGGGCAAAAAACGTAACAACTAGGCAAAGGTTTGGCTGCGGGCAGCGGACACGACCGAAGGGCTAGCGCCACCATCTGAGTCTTCTTCACTTTCAACCTTCACAACGACCTTGCGCACCCGCGCACCACCGCCGGCGTCCGAGACAAAGTTATCGGACACAATCTGGACACCGGACACGCCAAAGAGCGCATCCAAACGGGCCTGATCTTCTGCTGTGGGGTCATCAATCTCTACAACTCCGGCATCATTGGCCTTGTCGGCCAGCTTCTGCCACTCGGGAATCAAAGCATCGGGCAAATGGGAAGGAACAACAGGTTTCTTGGTAGTAGCCATTTTTTCTCCTTTAGATATCTTCTAGAGACACAGTTTGTTGGTGCTCGGGACAACGGTCCCACTTTTGAACCTTAAGCCTTAAAGAACTATCGCTGATCTCAAACTGCTTAACTCCTTTGGCGTTCGGCCGCAGACGGCAGTTTGGATACAGACCAATTCTATCCTGTATGTTAATATACTCAGACAGAATTTTCAAGAGGGAGTGATCGGAAGTGTTAATTACCGGAGTCCACGATCGTGCACGCAAGTAGATATGATTTTCAACAGCCTTTCCTTGAACAATGTCCAAGACAACGCTGGAAATCACCGCTGCGATTTCGGAAACAGGGCCACGGAGTGCAGGCACGGCTTGCAAGCCAACAATCGCCGATTTCACACTATCCGTACCTAGACCGTAGTCCACACTTTTACCCATGTAGGCATCTCTTCCCAGCTGATGCTCCACACAGCAAAGACACCCTCTATCATAATCGGTGATCACGGTTACTTCCCCACCATCGCCAAGAGGATAAATTCCTCCCATGATCAGGGGAGTTTGAAACGTGGCACAAAAGTTGTTGACGAAGTATTTGGTATCCGGGTTATCTACACTGAGAATGACCACATCGGCATCGGCGTGTTTCATCAGGATATCCTCTACACGTCCATGACATGCTGTGATTTTCTTCGGATAGACCCCTCTGGATTTCATCCAACGCCAACAACCCATCACCTTCGATTCACCAATTTCTTCAGGTCCCAGAAGATGTCTTTCAATATTCTTATCTTCCAGGATATCAGGATCAATCAAAACCACTTCCTTGAAGGGGTAGCATAGATTGGCCAAAGTAAGGCTACCTAAGCTACCCAACCCCACTAGAACCAACTTACTGTTTCCCAGAACGTTTAGATCCAGGATTCCGAGGGTGCGATGAAGTTCATTCATAGCAAACCCCTCGCCTCATGTTTCATAACAATATCCAATAAAGTATCACCTCGGGACCATACATCACCAACTTTGAGCTTCGGATTCTCTTGGTGGTACTGAACTCGCAAGCCGGTTGGCTTCTTCAGATCAACGATCTTGAGGTCTGGTCTGGTGTTTGGATACGTATCGGAAGTTGTTATCATGAGAACACCTGACCACATAGGATGTTCAATCATCAGTTGCAAGTTGAGACCATTGTTGGTCGAATTAACCTTGTTTATGGTCTTTGTCCGGCAGCCATAGGTAGCAAGTTGTCTTATTTGACTAAGATATTCGCCTTGGGAGTCAAGATGCCAGGAAGTCATCGGCACCTTCGGCGCGTACACGTCGTCGATAACCGTCGGTGTCACCAAAATCGGTCTGGGCATCCGGAGATTGGCCATGGTTCGATTGTAGAAATATAACCGCAACTCAATCTTAAGATTTCGCCGAATTGAAAGACAACTCTCGAAGAGATTGGTACTGATTTCTTCATCGGGATTGCTCACAATATTCGCCAGGGGCGCGATGGCTATTGACAGACCATCTACCGTAACTGATTCCATAGTCGACTGTTCGTCAGTCCGAGACTGCTGTTTCAATCCAAGTACGTGGTGAGAGTGGCCTTTCGAGAAAAACATGTACTCGGTATTAGCGTAAAAAGCAGGTGAGTTACCCGCCATTGGCCGAATGAGAGGATACTGTTTTTGAAGCCAAGCAACACACGTTGCTAGGTGGCTTCCGCCAATCGTCGTCACCGAAAAACCGCGACTTACTTCCTTGCTTGAAGGTAGGATAATGTTCGTAATCAAAGCAAAATTATCCACCTCCGGGAAGACGATTCCTGCCACCCCCCATGAAGTTTCGATGTGAGGGTATTCTCCCACCAAGCGAAAAGTATCTAACACCGCCCCTCTTGTCAGAAGAATTGTAGGTTGAATCACTGAGCTCCTCCTTTTACCAGTCGAAGTTTTCGTAGTGTTTGACACACCACTCAAGTCCGACCAATAGAGCACTGCAGGCGTTATCTTTGTTAGAGTTCCAATCGTAGGCACTACTAAAAATGCACAATCTCCCACCGCCCAATACATTGTGTCTTTCACTAGCATGTAATGCCTTCACTTCAGGCATAAGGTTGTAAACAGTTGGTGGGTGGCGTGGATAGTAATTTGGGAAGGTGAGTCGGATTTGACTCTTATAAAAGACGCGTCGATACTGCGCAGGTTTTTTGAACAACTTTACCAGGATTGGATTAGCTGTCCTGTCTGTCGCAATTTCAAACGTAATATCAAAAACCGGCGTATATTCATCGTCTTCACGAATACACCCCCAATCGTATTCCAACACTCGGACAAAAACGTCTACACCCCTAAGATTACACGGAGTCCAAGGACCACTGTCGTCCAAACCGGCACGGACTTTCTTCGTGCCAAAACGGGTTCTGATCGATCGAACTTCTTCTTTGAATCTTTCTGTAAAACCGTCAGGAGACCAAACTCCATGACGATTTTTCCCTGAGTGGAACCAAGGCATATCATACCTCCTTAAATCTCATCCTGATTGTAGGTTTTCCCCGTATCGACTACTCGACCTTTGAACTGTCCGAACTCATTAAGACGGCTTGATGCAAAAGAGCCAAAGACTCGCCAAGAAACCTCTCCCGCTTCAGAAAAAGGTAGTTTCTTCGTAGCGGCGGTGGCTTTTCGTTTAGTACCAAGCTGACGGAACTCAACCAGATCGACAATCCCAAATGACGCTTTCATAGACCACAATCCAACCACGTCCCGAATTCGACGCTTTTCAGACAGATCAGCGAGGGATGTAGGAGCGGCACGGAAAACGACGCTTTGCTGGTTAACTATCATCGGGCAGTAACTTACCCAAACAAACTCACCTTCGTGACTGAGCTCAAACTTGATTACAGCTTGAACATTGCCAACTTGTGAAGCTTTTTCAAGCTCAATTTTGGCCATCAACTGAGGTCTGATGGCAAAAATAAGTAGTGCATGACCTTCATCCACTAACTTTTTGCCAATCATGTCGGTAATAACCAAGTTGGTTTCACTTGGGCTATCAAGGGCCTGAACAAAAAAACGATTTATCCTTACGGAAACACTATTCATGGTTCTCCTTTGCACAGATTTTCAAAGATCCAAGCGTAATTTTGTGAAGTTTACTGAAACAATATATTTTAATATGGGATTCTTCAAAGTCAAGTCCCCTAGGCACAAAAAACTATGCAAAATTAGGGTCGGGGTGCGCAGAATTGAACTGCGTGCCTCTCCGTTCCGAACGGAGCGTGATAGCCGATTCACTACACCCCGAAAGCAAACTCTATTTTACATCCTACGATCACAAAAAAGCTCCCCCATTACAGGAGAGCTATTTACCTTCATCTATTTAGCTTTAGGGCGACCCGATCCGAAATTTCCATATCCTAGTACGACCATCTTGCCCGTTTGCACTAGCTCTTTCAGGCCTGATTCGCGCCAGGACTCCTTAGAACCGTAGATACCATACCTAGCCTCTTGTCCCCGTACATAGGCTTGTTGCACAAAGGTATACCGACCGCGAGGTAAATCACCGGTGGGAACCATCAAGAACGCCTTGACCGCGTTCGCTCCGTCAGGCCACAGGTTCATAACAGTAGGCGCCGGCGGAGGCGCAACGGCCTTTTTGTCCGAACGGGGACGAAAAATAAGAGCAAACAACTTCTTGAAGAAATTAAGCATCAGATTCTCCTATTCAAGCACGTCGGTCACTTCGATCAAACCGGCTTCCAGCTGTTCCATCCACCAATTGGCGGCGGCGCCGTGAATACCGTCTTCGAACATCAGCCACCCTTCCTTGAACCCGTATGGGTTCTTCATCGGGGTGAGGATGTAGGTTTTCCCTGGATGAGCCGTGATGGTTGCATAAGTCCCCATCTTTTCTTCTGAATTCATAGGGCGGACCTCCCCCAGCGCCTTAATACAAATACGCTTGCCTTTCGGCCACTTGGCCGGGGGCTGGGTGATATAGACGTAAAAGATATCTTTGAGCTGGAGTTGCATTTTGTCTCCTCAAACATAGAATTTTCAAGCTACCCGCCTATTCTAGCATAACCTATAATCGGCTTGCAACCTTTAACGAAACTCGCCGTCAAGCTCTTCTTCGCTATATACCAGTTGGTCCATTGTGGTTTGGTACTCATGTATCTCTTTTTCCGAAAACACGATGCCAATTTCCCTCTGCACATTTTCGAGAGAGTCAGAGGCGTGAACCAAGTTGTTTCCCCCACTCATCCCCCAGTCACCACGGACCGACCCTGCCTCGGCCTCGTATCCCTTACGGGTCCCAATAATTCTCCTGATCAAGTCCACCGCATTGTAACCTTCCCAGATCATGGCCACGATTGGCGTCCACTTCATAAACTTGGCTATTTTCGGGAAAAATGGCGCCTCTGCATACTGGTGATACCATTTTTTCAGTATCTCATCGTCCATCTGGATCATTTTTAAGGCCACAAGCTTGAATCCCTTTTTTTCAAACCGGCTAATGATGTCTCCAATCAGTCCTCTTTGTAGAGCATCTGGCTTAATAAGGACGAATGATCTTTCCATTTTTTTCATAATTACATTTTAACACGCCCAAGCACTTGACGAAATGTACATTCAAGTGTACATTTAAACCATGAATCTAATCACTACTACTGAGCTTCGCACCAAGTCTAATGAGTTAATAAATACCCTTCTTTCCGGAAGATCGGTAAATCTCATTCACCGTTCCAGAATCATTGGCGAGGTTTCACCCAAAAAAAACCTGGGGAAGGCCTTCACCCAGAAAGACGCCGAAAATATACAAAAACTCTCCCGGAAATTAAATTTGCCGATTATCAGTGATGAGGAGATTGAAAAAAGATATCGTAAGGCAATGATGAAAAAACATGGCCAATATTTTTCTTGATATCAACAAGGTAGCTGATTTAGCTATCAGACATCCAGAAATTAGCAAAACTTTCGTTGACCATTTTGTTTTTTATTCTCCCTTGTCTGCTCACATACTTTTTTACGCCTTTCATATAAAGGTCCCATCTATAGAAACCAACAGCATTTTGAAGACCCTACATTTAATTAGTTTGACCGACAAAATAATCGATAAAGCTCTACTCGGACCAACAAAAGATCTGGAAGACAACATTCAGCTTCATTCTGCTGTCGAAGCCGATTGTGATATCTTCCTCACGAACGACAAAGCCCTTCTCAAAATGGGTTATTTTGGCAAAACCAAAATCGTTGACCACCTCTAATACACTGCCTCATGGTGTCGCATACTCTCCACTTCCCCATTTTCCTTTAATACTATCGCCACCACATCCACCCGACATTGCCCCATCCATCCCTCCCCAAAGGAGTCTCCTTGTAGGTACTCCTGCGAGGAGACTCCTTGTTGGACAACGTCCGTTGCAAGGCCTGGCCCTGCAGGTATCAAGTTGCTCATCTCCACATATACCTCTCCCATCCTCTGCACCTGCGCCATCTTCCTTTTATCCACCATTTCCTCCGGCTCACCAAAATCATGCCCAATTTTTGTCTTTACTTCCACAAATACTAAAGTCTGTGCGTCCCAGCAAACAATATCTATCTCTCCAAAACGGGTACGAAAATTCCTCTCTTCTATCTTGTAACCCTTTTTCTGCAGATATTTCACAGCCAAGTCCTCTCCTCGATTCCCCGTTATTTTGTTTGCGGATTTCATCTACATCCCAAAATATTTTGGCCCTTTCCCGTCATTGGTCACCGTCCCCGTAGGGGCATTGCGCGCAATGCCCGCAACGACGGCATCCCCTTTCTTTTTATGTATATAGCTAAGTTTTTTTCTCAGGTCACTCATGGTAATAAAGTAGCTCGCATACTTCTCGATGAGCGATGAATAATTCCATTTGTTTGGCACAATTATCTTTCCGAGCTTCCCATTTTGCTCCAAGTACTCTTCTAAGCAAAAGAAATCTCCGTCTCCGGAAACAATGATCGCCTTATCATATTTCTGATAATTAATCATGGCGTGCAGTACCATCTCCGCATCAATATTCCCTTTCACTTTTACATCCGTAGTTTCCTTATTAAGTATTTCAAGAATAGGTTTGTATATTAGCTCAAACCCATCTTGCTTCAATGCGTCATACAATTCCTGATTATCGGGCATATATCCAATAAAGATGAAAGCCTTTTCGACATGCAAATCGCTTTTTAGATATTCGTAAAACTTACAAAAATCCAGATTCCAACCCTTATACCGAAAATGTTTTCCATCCGCCGTCCGAATATCATTCCTCACTCCCAAATTCAAATTCTGACTATCAATAAAAGCATAAACTACTTCATGTTTCTTATTATCCATATATATAAAGATGATACACCGTTCCCGTAGGGACATTGCGTGCATACCCACAATTCTCACAAATCACAAAAAGCCCGGGCTGTAAAACCCGGGACAACATACAAACAAAATTAAAGGCTCAAGGTGGAGATCACGGCTTCAAACTTGACCATTTTCTCCCCAACCAGCTGCAGTTTTTCATGTATCATTATTGCACCAATCCACCTAAGTGAAGCAGTGCGATTGGCATCTGGCGCATCAACATTATTCCACTTTCGGACAAGATCGGTATGTAACCCTTTCCAGATCAGAAAGGCGTCACAGGCGACTTTTATCTCGCTCTTAATGGTCGTTATTTCACTCATCACCTCAACGATGTCGGACACGGCTCTGTTTTTCTTAAAGATTAGAGCTTCGATTCGACCAAGTCTCATATTCAAGATAGCTGAAGAAAATTC
>Ga0209518_1002383_pt1 | contig 17672 bp, 19 predicted proteins | sample RifGroB1_FD_183993 | JGI IMG/M metagenome (GOLD analysis project Ga0209518, IMG submission 183993) | Groundwater microbial communities from Rifle, Colorado, USA - Groundwater B1 (SPAdes) (version 2) | ecosystem: Environmental > Aquatic > Deep subsurface > Groundwater | place: Rifle, Colorado...
TCTGCCGGATAAGCCGTATAGTAAAAAGCCTTTATAGATGTTCCGCCAAATTTTTCTTTAATATACTTTATCGTCTTCTCAAAATCTAAAAATCTACCCTTTGCCTTGAACGCCTCCCACAAATTGGACGCGTCAACAAAAACATAGATTGCGTTTGTCGTTTGATTTTGAGAATTGTCCAAAGGCATATTTAATAAATATCAGATTTTTGTAATTTTTACCACTCCGTTGCTAGTTATATCTTACGTGCGCAAAGTCATCCCGCATCACGACAAGCATCACACCCATCGCCTCTACAATCAGGGCATTCTTTCCAGTCATTGATTAACAACATACTCCTGTATATGCCCCTACATCTTTCTGGTTTGAATTTATTGCCGCTACGTTTTTTAAATACAAGAGGGCAGCGCTGGTTTATTAAGACAGAATTTGCCGTGGCCGTGCCACATTTCGTGCATTTAGCGAATGGCCGCTCTTTTTTCATAAGTTAGATATAACAAATTTCGCCCAACCACGCTACTCACTATTTCTTAAAGTTAATTCGCCACCGTTGGCCTTAAACCAATTTTCTTTGAGCCGATTCTCATGCGAGCGCTAAAAATACAATATTGCCCCAATAACAATTAATACAGCAATTATCCACCCCAACCTTTGTATTATTGTATCTAATCTATAATTAAGTGATTCTAAGATTAATCTGATTTGGTTTACATGCCAGTTGTTTGTTTCTGTGGCCTCTTTTAACTCAACGAGTTTCTTGTTCACTGTTTTTTCACTGCCCTCCATCATGTTTATATAAAATTAACTATAAAAGCCCACCTCCACACATCCATAAGGCGGCTTCTTCTGGGGTTGTAAACCAAATTTGTCTATCATGTTTTATATACCATCCATCTCTGTCTTTCAAAAGATAACCCTCACGTTTATCTTTTGATAAATTATATACTTCATAGCACATTGGTGTATTTCGCGATGCCCTAATCACGTACCCAAGCGTTTTTAATTTCACTCTTGCTCTTATACCTGCAAACATATGTAAAATGGCATAAGCTTAACCAATAACTTTAAACCAATTTTCTTTGAGCTAGGTCATAATTTGCCTTTCAGCATTTGTTCGAGGGCTTTTTTGAATACCCGCTCAAAAGAGTCCCCACAAATCGAAACAATTTCTAGCGATAACTCTAATGAGGGCTGTGTGTTTGTTTTGAAAGCCTTTTTATACACTTGGTCTAGTAGATTGTGCTCATTGCCTTGTGCCTCTTGGAATAAGTTCTTATCATTTTCAGAAAACATAAATACCATAAACACCTCTTTCTGTAGTGTGTCGATATTTATATTAAATTTCTTAAATAATTTGTCGTTATCTTTACGGTTTATAAATGCTAACAGATGACTGCTTGCTAGAATTTTCCTTATTTCATAAGATTGAGCAGCGTCTATTTTCGAAATATTTTTTTTGAATTCATTTTCTTTATTACCACTAAATAATAGCGTATCCATAATAGCATCTGTGCTTAAAATACATGCACTTACCCAATCTTTTAGAAATTTAGTACTCGGCAATTCTTTTGCTCTTTCGAGTAATTTACGCGTATCATTTCCAATGAGCGAATTGTATTGAAGCGTCTTGCCCGAAAGCACATCGCCCAAATTTGAAAAAAATCCCATATTATTTGTTTTGGTGGCTGATTACAGCTGATAATGTTAATTTTTTAAGTTTGGCCATATTATACTATTCAAACCAATTTTCTTTGAGCCATTTTATATTTTCTTATTAATCATTAAAAATTTTAGATATACCGTACCCAAATCCAAAAGAATATCCTAATAAAATAAATCCCAAAAACTGCCAATTTATCTCTTTCCATGTCCAAAAAATAGAAATGTAAGATATCATGACAACCAAAAGTCCTATTATAAAGCGAAAAAACATTGACCTAATTTTTAATAAACACAAAGCTCATCACGGATTATCTTGGGTCGTATCGTGGAGGATGTTAGAACCATTATAGCTAGGCAAAATGGGTATATTTATATCCCAGATTTAAGAATTTACTCCGACGCATAAACTTACCCCACTGCACCACTCACTATATAATTTGTTGACACACAAGGCACATGTGGAGAGAAAAAGTGGGAAGCGCGTCCACCTCCCTCTCTTTTTTCAAAACAGCCCCCACCCATCCTGTGAGTTAAATTGGTTTTTATGTATCCCTAACGCACACCAACCACAAAATTTCAAGGCAGCCCCCTACCCCACTCTGCGACTTGAATGGGTTATTAAGTATCCCCCACACACAATGGCTACAAAAGTCAGATATTTTGTCTTGACATTTTTTTAAAAAAATTTTTAAATTTTCAAAAATCTTACCCCACCTCGCTACTCACTATTGTTTGATACCCACAACCTCGCCCAATCTCTTAACTTCTTCCTCACAAGTTTTTATATCAGTTTGCAAACTCGCCAGCTCTTTTTTGGGTTTGCTATCACGCAACTTTTCAGTTTTACTCATTAAACTTTCCCAAAGGCGTTTTCTGTATCGCCACTTTGTTATTAAGCGGTGGGTGCTACAACTATCGTCCGTGCAATTCAAAGTTAAGCATTTACCGCAATCAGTAACATTACAAAGACATTTTTTATGATGAAAGTTAATCATATTTACTTTGCTCCGCTATTCACTTTTTTACCCCTACAAAGTTTGCTCGTAAGATTGCTTGATTAGGTTGAACACATCAACCACATCGCTCGTTGATTTGATTTTTACTCTGCCCTTGTAGCCCCACCCAAAAGATGTGATGTCCTTCGCCAATTCCTTCGGGTCATTATATTTTACCTCTCGGAGCAAAATATCAATATAGCTTTTTCCAAATTCAAATCTTGTAAAACTTTTTGTCGTCCTATAGGTAATTCCTACTTTTTGGTTGGCAATTTCATCAACGTTCGGCAACGACTTTATTTTTTCTTGGAGCTTATAAAAAATCTCTTGGATTTCCGGGTTTGATTTGTTTAGGTGAAAGTTAATATCATAAGTTTCTCCTGTCTGCGTTCTAATCTGCCCTCTTAATACCTGCATCTTATTGGGGCTATAAACGGTTTCCAAATATAAAATGTCTTGCTTGTAGGGCGTGTATTTAATGAGTTCAACATAATCTACCTCTTGGACAGCGATTATGGTTCTGTTATCAAATCCTTGCGAAACAAGGACGACTCTGGGGCTACTCCAATTAATTTTCACGTTCTTGCCCAACTTATCTGCCACTAAAAGGTCAAAATGTTTTTTGTTCTTCCGAAGCCAGTTAAAGTAAAATAGTCCTTGGGTAAATATAGCATCGTTTTGACCCCACTTATATTCAATAATAACTGGGGCATTTGTTTCATCAATCGCTAAAGTATCAATCCTGCCATCCGTAGTAGGATACTCTTTCACCAGAAAACGCATACCGAGTAAATCTTCAAGGTTGTCCGCAAAGAAATCTCGCAAAGCCGCCTCGTTGTTAAAATAATTTAGGTCAAATGAAACTTGAGCCGCTTTCTTGTTTTTTATTTGAAAAATAGGCATAGGTTTTTAGAAAAAGATTGAGAAGAAAAAGAAAGTGGCGATGAATACCACTATTCCGATGATGATGGCGTACGGCAATACTTTATGGTCTAACAAGTTCCACATAAACTTTATGATACACGAAACAGCCCCACCTTGCTACTCACTGTATTCTATTGCCTTTGAGAATCGTTGAGTATAAACTTCTAAATTATGCCAAGAAGATATAGGTCGTCCAATAGGGAAATTGGCTCGCTGATGTACAGAATGGTTTATTTGGTTTTGTTGTATTTGGGGATTAAATTTTTTGGAACATCTATATTAAATGGTGTGGTTCTGGCCTTGTTAGGCATATTCTCGTTTGAGCTAGTGGGGTTTATATTGCGTGGTATTGGGTTTTGGAGATATTAGATACTATTGCGTTTATTATGTAAACGCCGTATTATTTGGTCAATATATTACTATAAATATGATGAGGGTTGAACCAATTATTGAATGGTGGAAAAAATTTTCAGAACAATGCTTGAATTTTGCAAATAAATTTTATCGCAGCTTAAAGCGAGGATTAGAAAGTTGTCATGCTTGGTTAAAAAAAGACCTTCCAAAACTTCATCCTCTTAATGCGGTAAATATAGTTTTGTCAGCAGTGGTTGCATATATTGCAACGGATTGGATTATGACCTTTACGTTAGTGAACTTTACGAATATTAACAATCAATATGTTGGATGGACAATTTTGATTTTCGCTATCACAATGGGAGTGCTTGAGTGGGCATTTGAAGGTATCTATGAGAGAGTAACCGGCGTCCAAGCTATATTTCCACCAAGATATAAATTCTTATTTTTAATGATTTCTATACCTTCTTTACTCTATATAAATAAATTACTAATTCTTATTAAAACACATGACAAAGAAACCGAGCCCAATAATTAGTTATATTTTGGCATTGGTTGTTACAATACTAATTGCATCATATGCAATATCTTTTTTCGTCCAAAAGTCTGCGGTTTGCGACAAAGACCATGTTCAGCTTTGTGCTACGGAAAATATTTGTTCAACAGATGGACTTTACTGGTGGGACAATGCGTGCCATTTAATAGAACAACCGAAACCAGCACCTTCGGAATATCCAGATTATGATGCGTTACAGGGTATGAAATCTCTTCCTCTCGTTGAAAACTTTGTCAGCTATACGCCCAAAAGCCAAGTATTAGAAAAATATTCTAAAAAAGGCATTATCCTAAATAGCGGCAAAATATCAAGGGGCTATTTAGAAGTAACAGCTTCAATTAACGACAAACCGTTAACAAGTTGGGAGAGCATGTATTTTAAAGCTCCCTATGATGTTGTTAATCATTATGAATATGGGGGGCATCTGTTTAGGCCAGATTCTTTAAAAGTGCCACCAAGCGATATTACACATTTACTTTATTCTCTCAATAACATCCCTTTTCTTCCAAATTTTCCTTACTCCGAATCTGCAAAACCCAACACCTTTGATTTGTTTGAAATAATTAACGATAAAAAAGAAGTCAAATTTTATACATTTATTTCCTCTCTAAATCCGGCGAAAATAAATCTCATTAAAATTTATTACGAATGTGATGGAGAAGTTAATGCGGGAAATTGTAGCCTAACTTTAGAAAAATAATAAATTTGCAATACTTACCATAGTTTTTGCATATTATAAAATTAATATTTTCCAGTCAGATAGGTCGTTGGGGTCGTATTCGTATTTTTCTTTGTCGTTATATCTCCATGTTCCGTTAACATAAACAGCGATGCCGCCGATAAGATTCTTTCCCTTTTTGTTTTGAATTTTAATATATTTCTGTAAGCACTCCGCTCTTTCCTTTGCGTCTTTTGCGGTCATCCCGCTTTTCGTATCAAAAATGCCAATGCGGCCATTGTGTAACTGAACTATAAAATCAGGATAGAACGCTTGGTCGTCATCCCTAAGCACAGCAAAATATTTACTATCAGTATCGCCATTTTTATACCACCACTTCACTGTTTTTTTAGATGCGTTCAAAAATTCAATAAATTGTCTTTCCGGTTCGCTTGGCTTTGCGGTATAAAAAGGTTTCATTACTGAAAGTGGCTGCTCTTCCTTTTTGTATCTGCTGTTATAACTGGTCAATATCGGGACTTCCCATTTTGGAGTTTCCTGCAGTTCTCTTTTTTCGGCTAACTTTTCAACAACCTCCTTTTTATATTTCTCTTTTGCCAGATTGATAGTGTTCACGAATAGCTGGACATTTTCTTTGCCCAAAACTATTCGCTGAACCTCTGGGTCGTATTTGGCAAATTTGAATTGTTGATTAAAGAATTGATATAGTGCGGTTTTCATTCTGTCGCTAGAATCAGCCGGAGCGTAGGGTGTGCAATTTTGGATTATAAATTTATCAAACATTTCTTGCAGCTCTTTCTCATTTAGTGCGACTTTAATAGTTCCTTTCTGTTTTATTTCACCGGCCTTATCAATATCCGTAATTTTGCCATCGGCAATGATTGGGCTTACTATTTTGGACGGCTTTAATTGAATATTCTTTTTCAAATCATTGTCTTCCGCTATTTTCATAAACAGTTTAGGAAATTCGCCCGATAAGCGGGTTCGTTCCCTTTGCCGTTTTAAATAAATTGAGGGCAAAGATATTTCCTTGTATAGTTTGCTGTCTCTCTTTGATTCATAAATGGTCAAATAGTCTTTGGCGTAGTCTTCCGTGATTTCTATGCTTGGCAAATTAGTAAAGACATAGCCCTGATTAAGCTCCGGCTCTTTAGAATAGTATTTTAATTCCGGCATTCTCATTATCCTGCCGATGGTCTGAATTGTGAAAGTAAAACTTTTTGATTCCCTGAATATTACCAATATGGAGGCTCTGGGGCAGTCCCAGCCCAAAGCAATGGCCTGCTTGAAGATTAAGACTTCTACTTGGTTGTCGTTTTTTTCAATATTTTGCAATGTGTCTGATTTATCCTCTGACAACCAGATGGCGAGCTTTCCGTTTTTTTCTGTGATTCCTTGTTTTTCTAATATTTTAATAACATCCTCTTTCTTGCTGATTAAATTACTTTTATTGTCTGGAAGCTGTATTAGCATCAGAGGATTTATATTTGACCCCACCTTTTTATACATTCTGGCCAACTCTATCCTCTTTTTTAGAGCTTCGGTTATGACTATTTCATCGGAGCTTTTTGAGCCAATTTTAATATCAAGAAATTCTGGATTTATCGTTATTTCAGATTTAATCATTTCTTCCGCTTTTACATCGGCCAACCGAATTCGTTCTATTTCAGCAATATTTTCAGTTAGGTGGGGGGTGGCCGAGACCTCTAAGGTAACTTTGGGGCTTATGATTTCAAGCAACTCCTTTGATTTTTCAGAGCTTGCCGTATGATGGCTCTCATCTATTACCAAAATAATTGTTCTACCATCATTCTTTGTGTTTTTTACTATACTATTTAGGTTATTGTCTTGCTCATTTTCCCTGACGAAAATATTAATGTCTTTTTTGTTTATACTGTGCCAATTTATAAATAGTATTTCGTTTTCGCCTATTTTCCTGTCTTCCAAGTCTTCAAAATAGGAGCATTGCAAGCTCCGGTCATCCTCATAATATTTCTCCAGCTTCTCTTTACTTTGCTCATGCAACATCCTTACCGAAACCCAAATGATAGAAAAAGTCTTCTCGTCATCCCTATTTTTTACAAGCTCTTTTAATAATTCGGAGACCACTACCGTCTTACCGGAACCGGTGGGGGCTTGGAATATAACCGTCTCATTTTCCGGCGAATGCAATGAGTTCTCTATTTTTCTATGCAGGTTCTCTACTGCCTGTTTTTGATAATCTTTTAGCTCTATCATTTGAATATTCTTTTATAAACGCTTAATATCGCTGTGGGTATGGGTTTTAATTGGACTAATGATTTTATATCTTCAAATTCTTCCTCTCGCGCGCTTTCATCCAGAGAAAAAATATAAACTATGATTTTTTTATTGAGCCTTTTAGCCTCTTTTTTGAAACCGGCGATTGCGTCATCATCGTAAACTATGCCTAAATATTTATTTTGATAGTTTTTGAAAATCTTAAAATATTTATCCTTTTTAACCAACTCAAAACAATCCTCTTTTAGACAAAGCATCTCTGCTGATTTATCAACGAGCATTTTCTTGTTTTTATCCGTTGCCTCTCCCTTAATAAAGTCGGTTTTAAAATACTTTAGATTACTGCTTATGCCAATGACTTTTTCGTTTTTTGAACTTTTGTAACCATTGATGACTTTTTCAATACGAGGATAACAAATATCAGTGCATATATTGTTCTCATTATTAGTGCACAGTATAAATCTCCTATCTTCATCATCCTGACTATTAAGGGCGAGGACGGCCTGAGCTGAAGTTCCAGAACCAGCAAAAAAATCTAAAACCAATGGACTTATTACATTGGCTAATGTAATGCATCTCTTGATAAGGTCAGTAGGCTTAGGATTTGAAAAAACTCTTTCTCCAAAAAACTCTTTCAATTCTATCGTTGCCTTTTTATTGCCTTCAATATCAACCCACAAATTAGAAGCGGACTTGCCTCTTCCTTCCAAATAAAATTTTACGTATGGCCGCCAGCCTCTACCTTGCTTTATCCACTCAATCATATTCTCTCTTTCAAGTCTTTGAAAATACTTCGTATCGCCCCGCCACGTGCTTTCATATCCAGATGGGCCAAGAGGATAAACATCGTTTCCGTCCGGGTCTTTTAGTGCGTAAAAAAGATTTGGTCTATTTGCTCTTTTGTCATTATTTCCGGTTTTGCGAAATTGTAAAGTAGAATAATTACCTTTTTCATCTTTTTTGCTAAATCTCTTCTTGTCTTTTTCAGACATCGCTATCTTTCCTAGCTGAAAATCTACCATTCCATAAACCAATAAGTAATCAGCGCTACTTCCAAATCTTTTAGCATCTTGGCCGGTAGTCGTCCCTTTCCCAACAGTTACTATTCCAATCAAACTATTTTCGCCAAAGACCTCATCGCATAAAAGTTTTAACTGTGCGAGCTCGTTATCATCTATTGATATAAATATAGCCCCTGTTTTTTTAAGTAAATTTTTGGCCAGCTTCAGGCGTTTTTCCATAAAGGAAAGCCACTTGCTATGCCGATAAGCGTCCTCTTTATCTACATATTTGTCGTTATAAATAAAATCTTTATTGCCGGTGTTGTATGGCGGGTCAATATAAATTACATCTACCTTGCCCTTGTGAGTGTAGTTCAAAACAGATAGGGCGTGATAATTATCACCCTCAATAAGAATATTTATGGGTTTTTCTTTTTCTGTTTTGATTTCCTTACTGCTATCCTCCTCAAGAACGGGTAACTGTTCTTTGCATAGTTCAACAACCAGTTCGGGTTCTTTTTCACTATCCCAAACAAGGCCATATTTTTTTATGGGCTTAGATTTTTTTATTTTCTTCTTTGAGCCCTCTGTCTCCTTAAGAAGATTTTGCGTTGAAAAACTTTCGGCAGTTAAATCTGCCTTTTGTAATTGTAATTTTTTTGGCATACCTGAACCGTTTTAATGCCTGCTGGCCGGAAATACAAAGCTCCCAGCCAGCGATGGCTTGCGCCACCCATACTCCTTTCGGAATATGACGGTTCAGGTGCTCTGACTAGGAGCTTAATAACCTGAACCGCATTTTCTGCCGTGCTATCCTACCGGATAGTTTAGGCAAACTAATATTCACTTGTTACTGAAATAATAACATAATTTTTAATTTATGGGAGGGGGTAGCGGCCTTGAAAAAGGGCTGGTTTTTTGCTAGATTAACAGGATATTACTATGAAATTACAATTGCAATGAAATTTTTTACAGCAGATTATTTTGAGAAAAAATTTAGAATTTTATATTCAAAGCTACTCTTCAAGGAGGGCCTTAAAGAAACAGCAAAAGAAGTCAGGCGAGAACTTGGTCTACCACCAGAGGGATTTAAAAACGAATCAGAGCTAGCCATTTTTTTAATGGGCAAAATGGCCAATGAAGAAATTGAACTTTTAAATATGATGGTTTTTGTAAACGATTATTCAGCAAAAAATGAATTGCCTTATAATGACGAAAATATAGAAAAATTTAAAGAAGCTTATTATAACGAATATTTACCAAATACAAAACCCGAAGAAATTTTAATGGGGGCGGTATCTGCTTTCGGAAAAGATTTGATTGACCATAATAACATGCTTACCATGTATCCTTTTCCAAAAAGCAACAAATACTTTTCAAGTCTATTTCCAATTACTCTTAAATTCATTAGAAAATTCTGGGGTCTGGATTTGCTTGACGAACACATTATGGGGCATCTGGCTGAAAAATATTTGTTTCTTGGAGAATATGGAGTAAATCAATATATCAAGTCAAAAATAGCATGCACAAATTGCAGATATATTGGTGTAAATCATTTTTCGCCCAACCGGAACAATATGGAAGGGCAAGATACAGGCCCATATAGCAAAGGATATATTTTTAATAAGGAAACGGTTAAGCAGCTGTCTTTGCACTTCAATAGCGTTTTCTTAATCATCAAACCTTACGCAACAAAAGAAGAGGTTTTAAATTATGTGGAAGATAATTGGGACAGCCTAAAAAAGCATGTTATAGAAAAAAACACTTTCTATAAACAATATGGCGTTCATCCGAGCAAAATTAAGGAAAGCGATTTTGAAAGAAACAGGTTGATTTATGAACTTAATAAACTATCAAAAAAAGACTTACTTAAACGCTATAAGGGGGAGCGTGATTTATCTTTAAAAAACATCTACAAGGAGACCATAATTGCGGCTATTCTCAAGGAAGAATACAACGCCAGCATTTCACCGGAGGCTGTTAAAAAAGCAGCCGCACGTTTTGATAAAACCTCAAGAATAAAAATGTTGCCAAAAGATATTAGGGACATTTAGATATTTAGTTTTTAAACGTCAATATAGTCAGATTGCATTCAAGAACACAATTAAAGTGTTCTTTTTTTAACTTGGAAAAGAGCTGGTCGTAAAAAATTATTATTAACAGCATTACTATTATGGATTACTTAAAAGAAAACGACATTTTTGGAAGTTCTGACATCAATTTGCATGCCACGCTTCGCTATTACGGTTACAGCACCGAGGCGATAAACAAGTCCGACCCAAGCAAGGCCATATTTTTCGTAAAAAGGGATGCCGGCTTGGATGGCTTTATACAACAATACTTTGCCCACGAGCTTCGGGTAGAGCCTTTGGCGTTCGCCGCTATTATCAAGGAGCTCAAGACAAGACTTTATCACGCCTAAGGCTATGCTGTCGGATAAGCAAATAGCCGAATATCAGACGCTTTATAAAAACCGCTACGGCAAAGAAATCAGCCGAGAGGAAGCGTTTGAAAAGGGCGTAAAGCTTATCCGACTTGTTGAATTGATTTACAAGCCAATGACCGAGGCCGAATATCAGCAATTACAGGAACGCCGCCGACAAACTGGCGATTTATAAACCTAATACTATAAACCATGAAATCACTTGAAAGACGATTTAATAACATAACAGAGAAAAAGCCAAATCAGAGCTCTTATCTTTGTTTCGCCGAAGCGATAAAAAGACGGGGCTTTAGCCAGCAAACCATACATCGCTGGTTTCAAAAGCTGGTGGACAAAAGCGACTACGCAAAAGGCGAGAAAAAAGGTCTATTAGAAAATCTTGGAAATCTCTCAAACCCCGTGAGGACAACAGAAATTGAGGGTAAAACAGCCAGCCAAACGATTATTTGAGGAAAACATACATATTACTTAATAATAATGTTTAATTATAAAATCATGGATTTACAAACAATTACAATTAAAGAATATTTAGACAGAAAAGGCATTCAATATCGGGAAAGCGGTAAAGAACTTATTACCAAGTGCTTATTTAGCAGTTGTGACGAAGACAGCAGAAGCGGCGAAGCCCATTTATATTTCAATGCCGAAACCAGCCAATACCACTGCAAAAAATGCGGGGCAACAGGCAATATAATAACCCTCGCAAAACACCTCGGAGACGACATAGAAGAGGTTGCCATAAACCCACAAAAACCCACAAAAAATGTCGGAAAATGTCGGTTTGGCGCAGAACTGGTTGATACCTGCCATTTTGCGCTTCCGGCCAATATCCGCCAATATCTCAATGCTAGAGGCATTACGGACGCCGTTATAGACAACCACAAGCTCGGCTGGGGCAGGTTCTATGGAAAACTATGGATTACGATACCCATAAAAGATATTTATGGGGCTTTTCAATTTTTTAAGTTGCGGCAAGACCCTAACGCTGGAGACGATAAAATGACTTATCCAAAAGGAACTAAAGACTACCCAGTTGAAGCCCAGATTTACGGCTGGGACACGCTTGAAAGTAATGCCGAAAGAATTGTTATTTGCGAGGGCGAGCTGGATAGGTTGGCTCTACTTTCAAAAAACATACCCGCTATTACCTCAACGCACGGAGCGATGACATTCAAACCAGAATGGGTTGAAAAAATAGGAAAAGGCAGGAAAATGTATATCTGTTTTGATGTGAATGATAAAACCGACACCGGCAAAAAAGGAGCGGAGCGGGCGGCAAAAATGCTGGTTTTTGCGGGTTATGAGACCTACATAATCACATTGCCACAGGAAGTCGGTGAGGGCGGAGACATAACCGATTATCTCGTGAAGCTCAACGGCAACCCCGATGATTTGTTTGGTAAATACGCAAAAGAATACCCAGAGAAAATTGATACCTCGCAATTTAAGCCGCTCTCATCGCAGGAGCTGGTAGAGATATTGGGGCTGACTATTAAAAAAGATGAGGAAAATAAATTGCTAACATTTCTCTGCGAACTGTCGGCTTATACAGAATCTAGCCAATTAAATATCAGTTTTAACGCTCCATCGTCTACCGGCAAATCGTATATCCCCACGGAAATTGCACAACTTTTTCCTGCAGAAGACGTAATTGAGCTTGGGTATTGCTCGCCAACGGCTTTTTTCCACGACAGAGCAGAGGAATATAAAAAAGAAACCAACGAGCTTGTTGTGGATTTGTCCCGCAAAATTTTGATTTTTCTTGACCAGCCACATACTTTGTTACTGCAGCATCTTCGCCCATTGCTTTCGCACGACAAGAAAGAGATTAAGTTAAAAATTACCGACAAATCCCAAAAGGGCGGGCTAAGAACCAAAAATGTATTTTTGCGCGGATTCCCTGCGGTGATTTTCTGCACAGCAAAAGTGGATATTGATGAACAGGAAACAACCAGATTTATCTTATTAAGCCCGCAAGCTGACCGAGAAAAAATCAGAGCTGCCATATATGAAAAAATTAAAAAAGAAACAGATGGAGGAAACTATCGGGTGGCTTTGGACAATGAACCGGATAGAAAATTGCTTAAAGAAAGAATAAAAGCGATAAAACTGGAGCAGATAACAGACATCAATATATGTTCACCGGAAAAAATTGAAGAGGCGTTCTTTGGAAAAGACAGACCGCTTAAACCAAGACACCAAAGAGACATCGGCAGGATAATCTCTATCATCAAGTTATTCGCTTTGCTGAATGTTTGGTTTAGAGAGAAAAAAGATTCCGTTGTGATAGCCAACGAAGACGACATAAAAGATGCGTTTAAAATTTGGGATGTAATATCCGAAAGTCAGGAGCACAATTTGTCTCCATTTGTTTTTCAAGTTTTCAAGGAAATAATAATGCCCGCTTGGAATGATAAAAATCAAAATGCCACACGGTTTGGCATTCAATTGGGTATTACGAGGAGAGAGATAAGCCAAAAGCATTTTCAGATTTATGGCAGGGCTTTGGCCGATTGGCTTTTGAGGATGCAAATTATACCTATGCTGGAAAATGCTGGATTGATAGCTCAAGAGGCAGACGAGAACGATAAAAGGAAAATGTTAATTTACCCCACTGGCCAACATGCTATATCGCAAGACCAAAACAATAGTGAGTTAGATGGTGGGGTAGAAATTAAGAGAGAAAACAATAGTGAGCCGAGCAGTGGGGTAACTCCAAATTTAGAAATTTCCTGACACTATAAAAAGGAGTATCCGAACACTATAAAAAGGGGGTTTTCCAAAACTATAAAAAGGTGAGTTTTCAAAGCAATACGCGCGGACGGGAAACCATCTGATAACAGAGTAAAAACGGGTAAAAAAACAGGCTCGTTGCATACAAAAACCGATAACCACTTTAAGCTAAAACAGGGAGAATCTTTAATGATTTCGGCGGCCACCAACAATTTATATGGCAAAGTCAATTGCAGAATTAACAAACAGGATAAGCATTTTCTTCCTCAAAAAGTATAGTTATCTGCCGCAGGAAAAAAGGTGGCAATACGGCAATATTGTATGGACTCGCGGGAGCTGGGAAAATAATATGAATTTTTATGTCCAAACGAGCGGCATGGGGCGTGAGACGATAGAAACAAGCTATATTGAGTTAATTTATACAGTTATAACTCGCCAATCCGGAGAAAAAACGGATATGAGGTATAAAATTCCTCTTGTAACCACTCCGTGTCGTTATGGCGGTAAGAGATATTGGTTTATTTGCGAACTTTCAAAAAATGGAGTGTATTGCGGAAAACGTGTAGGTGTGCTTTACAACATTGGCAATTGGTTCGGTTGCCGGTATTGCGGAGAGATTGCATACGCCGCTCAAATGGAGGGAGGAAAGCTAAGATGGAGCGGGGTATCAATCCCAGATATTGAGAAAGCGGAAAAAGAGGTTAAGCGATATTATTACAACGGCGAACCCACGAGACAATATAGGCGGTTAATAAGGTTAAACGAGAAGTTTGAGATAGGTTGGGTAATGATGGCAGCTAGGTTGGATAAGCGATTTGGGCGATTTGCACCAAGTAAGAAGTAGTGATATGATTACAATGTTAACCCGTAATCCAGTCCAGTCCCGAAGTTTTTTGTTGCCTCGTTGCCCTAAAGGGGCGGCTATGCCAATGAGGCAATCCTTCGGGAAAGCGGATTTGGGTTAACCTTAGCCGTCCCTTTAGTTTATGAAGCAAGAACAAAATAAAATTAAATACTTCCTTTACGCCAGAAAGTCATCGGAGAGCGAAGACCGACAGGTGCAATCCATTGATGACCAAGTAAATCGGCTCAAAAAGTTTGCCAGCGATTTTAATTTGGATATTAAGAAAACTTATACCGAGGCAAAATCGGCGAAAAAGCCAAACAACCGCCCGCTTTTTGATGAGGTGATACAGCGAATTGAAAACGGCGAGGCGGATGGAATTTTATGCTGGCAGATAAACCGCCTCTCCCGTAACCCGATTGATAGCGGCAAGTTAAGCTGGTTATTGCAAAAAGGAGTTTTGAAATCAATCCAGACCATAGACCGCCAATATCTACCAGACGATAATGTTCTTCTTTTTAATGTTGAAAGCGGGATGGCAAACCAATTTATTATTGATTTAAGAAAAAATACGAAACGGGGAGTAGAAGGAAAACTCCAACGAGGTTGGCTTCCCTCTCGCGCACCTCTCGGATACTTGAACGACAAATCCGAAAAAGTAATAACTCAAGATGCTGAACGATTTAGTATTGTCCGTAAAATGTGGGATTTAATGCTCACTGGCAGTTATACTCCGCCAAAAATTTTAGAGATTGCGAACAATGAATGGGGGCTAAAAACTGTGAAATATAAAAGAGAAGGCGGAAAAGAACTGTCTCTTAGTGGTATATATAGAATGTTCACCAATTTATTCTATGCTGGGATTTTGGAATGGGATGGCAAACAATACGAAGGCAAGCACGAGCCGATGATAACGCTTGAAGAATTTGACCGAGCGCAAATGATACTTGGCAGAGAAGGCAAGCAGAGACCAAAAAAACACGAATTTGCTTTTACGGGAGCTATTCGGTGCAAGGAGTGCGGATGTCTTTATACCGCCGAGACCAAGAGGAAGCTCATAAAGAAAACCGGCACAATCAAAGAATTTACCTACTATCATTGCACAAGAAAGACGAGGAGGGTCATTTGCACACAAAGAAAAGTCATTCCCATTGAAGTTCTGGAATTACAGATTGAAAAAGAAATAGAAAAATACACAATCCTGCCAGAATTTTTGCAGTGGGCATTAGATGGTTTAAGTAAAAAGAACGATACCGAGATTGAGGACAGAACAAAGATTTACGAAATGCGGCATAGGGCAGTGGCGCAAGCCCAAAACGAGCTGGATGAGCTTACCAAGATGAGATACCGCCAACTCATTGATGACGAAACTTTTATCGGCGAGAAAAATACGCTTCAGAACAAAATCACACAACTAAAAGGAAACCTGCGGGAAACCGAGGCACGAGCCGAGCGTTGGCTTGAACTTACTGAAAAAACATTTAGCTTCGCCGCTTATGCCCGCAAAGCGTTTTTGATGGCAAAGGGTAAGGAAGGGTTAGAACTGAAAAAAGAAATTTTATTGGCGCTTGGAAAAGCCCCGATAATTCAAGGCGGAAAGCTCTTTATTGAGCCGAATGAGTGGTTTCAGCCTATCAATAATGGCTATCCGGCGCTGGAGCAAGAATATAAAAGGTTAGAACTGGAGAAAACCCTTACGGCACAAGCAAAAATGGACGCTTTCGCATCCATTCGTGCACGATGGGGTGCCTAGAGGGAATCGAACCCTCATATCTGCTGCCACAGAGCAGCGCTTTGGCCGTTAAGCTATAGGCACCAAAAAAATATTAAATATTTATAGATTCTCTTGTTTTAAGGACCCGAACAGCTTCTTTGGCGACTTCCTCCATCTTTGCGACGTATTTTTTGCTTTCAGCCTCGGCGTCGGGGACGTCTTTCATAAAAATAATAATGTCTGCTTTTTTATCGTGCACGTGTTCGCGCGTTTCCGAACTGTCCGCCATCTCCTTTGCATCAAAACCTATAATTTTTGAAGTGCGGCCATTTCCATCTTCTACTTCTATAAAAGCGTCAATCCCGTGCCAGACATCCAACGGCGATCCGACGGCGGTAAAAATTTTTACGCGGTTCATGTCTTTTTCTTTGGTAAAACCAAGTTCGTCTATAAAAGCAATCCGCAAATCGTTTAAAAGGGGCTTGTTGTGCGGGTCGGTTGGGTCGTACGGGCTAAATTTTCTTACAAGCTTAAGCGAATCTTCCCAAGAAACATATCCTCTTTCATTTTGCGCCTTTTTGAGTTCCCGTAGATATGGCTCTGTCTGCCTAATCTCGCCGAAAGCAAAATACTCGGAAACTTTCCCGGATTTTTCCAGGCCACGTAGATATTCTCTTGGCATCTTGTTTATCCTGCTTTATAAATCGCCGCGCCCTCTTTGGCCTTTTGCGAGAGTTTCACCGCAACCTCGTCGCCCTTTTTGGCGGAGGAAACTTCCTTGTGGTCAACCTGCATTGAGGAAATTGTTTCCTCAAATTCATCCTCGCCCTTTTTGATTTTCACTCTATCTCCCATCTTCAACGCGCCTTTCAAATCAATCACAGCCACTCCGATTTTATCGTACCAATGTGTAATTTTTCCGACCTCTTTTTCCATAAGTAAACACTAGCATAAAGCGCTGTTTTTTGCTAACATAATTTAAAATGCCGCGGTAGCTCAGTGGCAGAGCGCATGCCTGAAGAGCATGGCGTCGGCAGTTCGATTCTGCCCCGCGGCACCAGTCAGTAAAAAGCAAGTCAGAGGAAGCCGCTCGTTTGACCCTGATTGTGTTTCGGCTTACAATGTAAAAATGGATAAAGAAAAAGTGACAATTGAGGATTTGGCCAGGATGGTTAAGGGCGGGTTTGACGAGGTTGGCGCTAAATTTGACGAGGTTAACGACAAATTTGACGAGGTTAATGACAAGATGGATGAGGGCTTTGCGCAAGTAGACAAACGGTTTGAACAGGTTGATAAGCGTTTTGAACAAGTAGCTACAGAACTCGGTCACATAAACGCCAGATTATCAACTGTGGAACATGACGTTGCGCAAATAGGAAAAGAGATGATTTCACGAATGGAGTTTGAAGATTTAATGAGCCGAGTCAAATACATTGAGCTCAAACTCGGAGTTGAAAGCGGAAAATAAAAACATCGGCGTGAACCATATTTTAATTTTGGGGGAAGAA
>Ga0209518_1002384_pt1 | contig 17669 bp, 16 predicted proteins | sample RifGroB1_FD_183993 | JGI IMG/M metagenome (GOLD analysis project Ga0209518, IMG submission 183993) | Groundwater microbial communities from Rifle, Colorado, USA - Groundwater B1 (SPAdes) (version 2) | ecosystem: Environmental > Aquatic > Deep subsurface > Groundwater | place: Rifle, Colorado...
TTGATAATTCTAGCCGCGAGACCTTCAATGGGTAAAACCGCTTTGGCTTTGGACATAGCCAGACAAGCGGCGATTCAGCACAATATTCCAGTCGCCATTTTTTCCTTGGAAATGTCCGCTCAACAGCTGGTGGACAGAATGCTCGCGGCAGAATCAAGGGTGGACGCTTGGAAACTGCGCACAGGAAAACTCTCGCTTGACAGCGAATTTGAAAAAATAAGAAACTCTCTGGACCCTCTTTCCAAAGCGCCAATATTTGTTGATGATCAGCCGGCGAATAATATTCTCAAAATGCGTGCGATTGTGAGGCGGCTGAAAAGCGAGAAGAAGCTCGGACTGGTCGTCGTTGACTACCTCCAGCTTATGGTGCCGACAAATTCAAGGAACTCGGACAACACTGTCCAGCAGGTAACGGAAATTTCTCGCTCCCTCAAACACCTTGCCAGAGAGTTTGACATTCCGGTGCTCGCCCTCTCCCAGCTATCCCGCGCTGTTGAGCAGAGAGGCGGTCGGCCGCGCCTATCCGACCTTAGAGACTCCGGCTCCATAGAGCAAGACGCCGATGTGGTTATGTTCATTCATAGAGAGGACAAATACAAGGAAGATTCGGACAAGCCCAATATCGCCGAGATTCTCATAGAGAAGCACAGAAACGGCCCGACCGGCAAAATTGAACTGTATTTTGACCAAAATAAATCAACATTTTTGAGCGTTGATAAAAGCAACTTTGCCGATTTTGAAGTGCCGACCACTACCGAATTTTAGTTTTATCTTACTTGAATTAAGAAATGCAAAATTTTATGGGTCTATTGAGCAAAAACATTAAAAAAAATAAATAGATTTTGCGACCCGATGACCTAAAATTTTGCATTTCTTAATTCAAACCATTTTATGGACAAAATAAACAAATTAAGCCATTTGTTCAGTGAATTTCCGGGTATCGGCCCGAGGCAGGCAAAACGATTTGTCTATTTTTTGCTTGCCAGAAATCCTGAATTTCTGGACGAAATGGTAAACCTCATCTCAAATCTGAAAAAAGAAATAAAGTCGTGCGAGGATTGCTCGCGATTTTTCCAAAAAGGACACACTCCTTCCACTCTCTGTGAAATTTGCGGAGATAAGAACAGAGACAAGTCCAAGCTTATGATCGTGAGCCGAGATATTGATCTGGAAACGGTGGAAAAAAGCGGTTCGTATAACGGAACATATTTTGTCCTTGGCGGGTCAATTCCGATATTGGACAAAAATCCTGAAAATCAAATTCGGCTTAAACGTCTGGTTGCTTTTTTGGATAAAAAAAATTATGAAAAAGAAAATTTAAGCGAAATAATTTTAGGATTAAATGCCAATCCCGCCGGCGAACACACGGCCGAATTTCTGAAAAATACACTGTCTCCTTTCGCTTCAAAACATAACATAAAAATATCAACTCTTGGACGCGGTCTCTCCACCGGCACAGAGCTGGAATATTCCGATTCCGAAACCATCAAAAACGCGCTGAAAAATAGAGCTTGATTTAACTTATTTGAATCTATCTTTATTCTTGTTACATTATCATCACACACATCCTTACATTCTCAAGTTTGTAAGGATGTTATTTGCAAACTTAGAGATATTCTTTGAATAATTTGCTGGAAACTTAAACCGGAACGGCAGACAAATTCCCGCGCTTTTTGTGCGAAAAGCGCGGGGATTTTCATTTTTGAAATTTGAACAAAATTAATTGTTCATAATCTTTTTGAGCTCATCTTGATGCTTCTGCATCACTTCCATCGTAGCGGTCATTTGATCTTTGCCTTCTTTCATCTTTGCTTGGACTTCCGAGGCGATATTTTGGAAAAAGTCCGGATTTTTCTCTATGGCGTTAAGCATCTTTTCCTGCTCCGCTTCCGGTATGTCTTTCATCTTGGACTTCAGCAATTTCTTCATTAAAAAATTTTTAAAAAATGACATTTTGTTTCAATAATTATTATTAAGTTTTTAGTTTAACAAATTAAATACGAGCAGGCAAAAAAATTATTTTTCTTTTCTCCTCATCTCCTCAATCACTGCGCGGATTTCGCCGTAGCTGTAATTGTCGCCGAGTTCGTCTTTTAGAGGCTTCAAAGCGATGTTGCCGTGCTTCCCAATAGCTTCCCGAATGCGGGGAATCTTTTCTTCGGCTACCAAATCCGTCGCTTTTACTTCTCCTGTGGCGATGAAAAAAGCCAGATGATTTTCAATCGTTTGCGCGGCAAGGTCGCGCTTGCGCGCTATTTCCGAAACAGTCTTCCCTTCCCGAAACATTCGCAAACTCTCCGATTTTGTCTCGTTTATTCTCTCCTTTTGGTCAAAGCGGCGCGGACGGCGAATGAAAGTCTTTTCAGATATTCTTGATTCTAATTTTTGTTCGCGGCAATACTCTGAGATAATACCGAGAAACGGCTCACCATAACGCGCTATTTTCACCTCGCCGAATCCCGAAATCCGCCGCATATCATCCAATGATAAAGGCAGGTATTTCGCCAGTTCAAGCAAAGTAGCATCGGAAAAAATAATATAAGCCGGCACATTTTCTTTCCGAGCCAATTCCGCCCTAAGATTCTTCAGCCTATTGAACAATTCTTCCTCATAGGATTCTTCTTTCGTATCCGCATTTTCCACACTTTCAGATTTCACCATCATCACTTTCTCCTCGCCCCTCAGCGCCTGCGCGCTTTTATCAGTCATGGCCAGAATCGGATACTGATCACCGATTTGCTTCAGATACCCCATAGAGATTAAATCTTTAAAATGTCTGAGCCATTCTTCTCTGGAAATGTCCGCGCCGGCGCCGTATGTCTTGAGAGCTTTATGCGCCGGTCTGATTTTCTCGGACTTTGAGCCGCGCAGAAAATCCACCGTGTAGCTCAAGCCGAACTTCTCCTCCAAGCGCGCCACAGCTGAAAGAGCTTTTTGAGCAATTACTGTTCCGTCAAATGTTTCGTATTTAGTCAGACAAACATCACAGCTCCCGCACGAGTCTGAAGCGTCTTCGCCGAAATAATTAAGCAGATGTTTTCTTCGGCATAATCTTATCTCGCAAAAGTCCGCCATCTGCCCGAGTTTGCGGAGCATAATTCTTGTCTGCTCGGGATTGTCATCCACCTCCGCGAATCGCTTGAGCTTCATCACATCGCCACTCCCATAGAAAAGCAGGGCGTCGCTTTTGAGCCCGTCTCTCCCCGCTCGGCCAGTTTCTTGATAATAACTTTCCAGATTTTTCGGCAAGTCCATATGGACGACGAAACGGACATTTGACTTGTTGATTCCCATTCCGAAAGCGATCGTCGCGACAATAATATTTATCTCATCTTTTTGAAACATCTCCTGATGTTTGTTTCTCGTTTCCTTATCCAAGCCGGCATGATACGGCCTCACCGAAAAACCGTCTTCTTTGAGCTTCTCCGCCAATGTTTCCGATGATTGTCTGGACAATGTGTAAATGATTCCCGATTCTTCCTTGCGCAGGCTTAAGTATTCCGACAATCGCTCATAACTCTCCCGTTTCGGCACGACAGAATAATGAATGTTCGCGCGATTGAAGCTGGAAACAAAAACACTTGGTTCTTTAAGCGCCAATTTCTGAAGAACATCTTTTTGCGTAATATGGTCGGCGGTGGCAGTAAGAGCGATAATTGGCGCGCTCGGAAATTCTATTTTCAAGCGCGAGAGCTCAAGATATTCCGGCCGAAAGTCGTGCCCCCACTCTGATACGCAGTGCGCTTCATCAATTGCAAACAAAGACACTCCGACCTCTTTGAGAACATTCAGAAAAGCTCCGCCACTCCCGAAAAGCTTTTCGGGAGCGATATATAAAAGTTTTAATTCACCGCGTTTCAGGCGAGAAATAATTTCATCCTGTTCCGGAAATGAAAGCGAAGAATTAAGATACGCCGCCGCGATGCCATTCAAACGCAAGGCGTCCACTTGGTCTTTCATAAGAGCGATTAAAGGCGACACCACCACGGTCAATCCGCCGAACAAAAGCGCCGGAATTTGATAGCACAAAGATTTCCCGCCACCCGTCGGCATCAGCACAAAAGCGTCTTTGCCGCCGAGAACAGTTTGAATAATTTCTTCCTGCTTATGCCGAAAGGCTTCATAACCGAATTGCTCTTTGAGAATTTTTAGAGGGGAAGGCATGCGGATAGTATATCGCAAATTTGCCTGAGATTGCGATAGTTTATTAAAATTTATTTAATTTCGCGAGCGTTTTTCAGCACCTTCGTCCACCATTTAAGCTGTTCAAGCATTTTTTTCGCGCCATTCGCATAATGATCTAGCGCGCCTAACTTAAGCGATCCGTCCTTTTCAACCATATTCCAAGGCGAGACAATATGCGTCGCCATTCTTATAGGCGCCATTTGAAGCTCAATCGCCACTTGCCGCAATTGCCCAACCGCGAACGCCCCGCCCGTAGTACCATACCCGACGAAACCAATCGGTTTTTTATTCCACTCTTTGTAAAGATAATCAATATTATTTTTCAGAGACGACGGATAGCCGTGATTGTATTCCGGCGTCACAACGATAAACCCGTCAGCTGAAGATATTTTTTCCGCCCAGCGATTTACAAGAGGATTCGCGTACTCGCCCTGAACATAAGCCGGTGATATCGCTTCAGAAAAAATGGGAAGCGGATAATCTTTGAGGTCAAGAAGTTCTACGGTAAAATTCTCAACCTCTTTCGCTGTCTCGGCAATCCACTTGGCCGGCTTGTCTCCAAAACGCCCATCGCGAACGCTCGCGAGAATAACTTTTATATTGAGTTTGTCCATATTGGTTTTTTAGAATAAATCAATCTTACCATCTTTCCAATTTTATTGGGATTCTCCCGGACATTTGGCGAATTCGCACTTTGGTCCTGTCCTGCCCACAGCGGAACCGTCCGGACAAAGCTTGGCTTCTAGCGTGCAAGCGACTCGCTCCAGACCTTTTTTTGAAAGTTGCCAGATAGAAAAGTTCAGATAACCGGCAAAGCTTACCCAGATGATATAAGGTATCAAAAGCCACGCGGCAGGACGAGAGATTTTCGCAAACAGAACAATCGTTCCGAGAATAGCGAGCCAAAGAAAAATAATCTCAACAAACGCCATGCCCGGACTGCGCAAGCCGAAAAATATTATCGACCAAAAGACATTCAGAATCAGCTGGATATCAAAAATTACCAGCGCGATTTTTATTTTTCTGTCATTCTCACCCTCTTTATTATCATTCCTAATCCCCCTGCTGTCATTCCCGTGGAGACGGGAGCCCATCTCCTCCCAAATCAACCATACCGAAACACCCATCAGAAGATATAAAGTTGTCCACACCGGCCCGAAAATCCACCCCGGCGGATTAAGTGACGGCTTAACCAGCGCCGCATACCAGCCCGATTGTATCGCCAGCATAGTGAATGCAGAGCCAATAATGCCGGCCAGTCCGGAAATGCTCACCGCGACAATCAATTTAAATGATTTATTTAAATTCATAAATTAATTTTACTAAAACATCCTTACAAACTCCAGTCTGTAAGGATGTTTTATGTCTTTTGAAATGACTGCAGGAAAAGGACAAATGTTTTGCCGTAAGGCGACAAAGTGTGTTCGACGAATTTGCCGCGATGTTTTTTATTAAGAAGTCCGGCCTGATAAAGCCGGCGTGTGTGTTCGCCAATGGTTTTTTCATTAGCGCCAATCATTTCAACAATATCCTCGAGGGTTATGCCACCGCGTGCCGCAACAAGAAGAAGTATTCCAATGCGATAATGGTTCGATATACCCTTAAGATGCCGTTCCATTTGTTTTGCCGTTTTCATTTTCGTCATATTTGTATTATACATTACATACTTACATTCTCAAGTTTATAGGGATGTTATTTGTAGACATAGAGATGCTCTAAAATCTTTTTAGCCCGGGAAATACCGTCAGGGATTCCGCGCGTACGAAGTAGGTTCGAGTAAATGCTAAAATAACACCACCGAATTTAAAATGGTGGACATGAACGGATCCTCGGTTCCGACTACCGTTGCGAATCTGGACCGCTGACCTCATCGTTATTCCGAAAACAAAGGTGGACCGTGCCGGATTCGAACCGGCGACCTCCACATTGCAAATGTGGCGCTCTGCCAGCTAAGCTAACGGCCCACCTTTATTTTCGAGAATCCTCGATCCGTCAAATTCAATAGATTGGGACAAATGAGGCTCTCCCCGCCAGAATGAATGTATTTCGTTCAGTCGGACAGGTACCAACTAAGCTACATGCCCAATATATTTACTTCAAATTGCACTTGGGAACGAAACATCCAAGTAAAAACTAAATCTGATGTCTCTGTTTTGATATAGGCAGATAAATATTTTCAATGTACTCTCTGAGCGCGCGAGTCATACTGAATTTATCCAAAATAAGTTGCCTCGCCCTCTCCATTCGCGCGAGCCATTCTGAACTTGAATCATTCGGATTTTCAAGGTGCTTATAATACATTGGAACAACGCTTTTATCAAGAATATCCAATATTTTATGATTGATGTCAGTGTCTTCCATGATCCATCCTATTCCCGTCAAATCCACCTCATCCACCCAGCCGTCTTTCGTGGTCAGAGGAAGCGCGCCATTCAAAGCCGCTTTCATTCCGCTCGTCCCGCACGCTTCGGAGCCGACAACCGGAGTGTTGAGCCACAAATCGCATCCGGAAGTGAGCAGTTTCGCCAATTCTAAATTATAATTAGGCAAAAATACTGCTATCCCCTTCAACTCTTCAGAAATAAGACGGCGAACTTCTTTAAAAATTTTCTCGCCTTCCTCGTCACCCGCGCTTGTGTGGCCGGCGAAAACAACCTTGATTTCCTGTCTTTTTCTCTGGGCTAATTCTTTAAGCGCTTTAATATTTTCGAGAAGAGCAAGCGGCCGTTTGTAAGGAACGATTCTTCTCGCCCAGCCTATGAGCAAAGTATTTTCATTCCACGAATCTCCGTTTTCGTCCTTTATCGCCGACAAAAGATTTTTTTTGTTTTCTTGGTGTTTTTTCCACATCTTATTTTTATCGTCGGTGTTCAGCGCATCCCAACCCTGAATATAAATTCCATTGGTGATATTTTGCATCTTATGCGGGCTGAATATTTCTTCGGCTTTTCTGCTATGCAACGCGCTTACGGCGTTTGTCTTGCTTGCAAACCTGAGGGAAAGCGTTGTCATAGAGAAAAGGCTTGAATCTTGAATCGAACCGAGCGACACAAGCTCGGCTACAGGCACCTGAAGCTCTTCGGCATATTTATACATCATCGCGCTTACCAAATCTTTATTGAACAATTCATTGCCGGCAGGCACGAGAGTGTGATTGGTAAAAGCGATATGTTGAGAGGCGAATGCGCAAGCCTTGGCGAAATCCACATTTCTCCTCTCTACTTCATACTTAGCTAGTTCCAATGCCAGAAAAGCCGAGTGGCCTTCATTCAGATGATAAACCGACGGATGCGCCTTGAGCGCCTGAAGAAGTCTTGACCCGCCAATACCCAGAACCATTTCTTGCTTAACTCTCATCTCCTTATCTGGAATGTAAAGTCGGGAGGTGATTTTGCGATCATTCTGCTCATTTTCGGAAATATTGGTATCCAATAAATAAACTGTTGTGTTCCCTTTTGTCCATTTCCAAGCTTGCGCGCGGACTATTCTGTCGTGAATAGGCAGAGAAATTAATATTCTATTATTCTTTTCGTCAGCAACCGGACTCAAGCCGTTTTTCTGCGGATCTTGCGATTTGATCTCATTGTTTCCTTCCGGAGAATTTTCATTCAACTCATGACTTTCGCCGTAAAAAAGCCCGACACCGATAATCGGAAATTCTCTGTCTCCCGCTTCTTTTACATAATCACCGGACAGGACGCCAAGCCCGCCTATGTAAGTGGGCATATCGCTCATCAGAGCGAATTCCGCGCAAAAATACGCCACAGGTTCTTTGGAAAAACCCTCATATTCATGGCTTTGATTAAATCGCTCAAACCATTCTATGTTTGCTTTTAACTCTTTCATTTTAAAACATCAGATCGCGCCTCTCAACGCTTCCCTCTTCCTGCTTCTCTCCTTTTCCCATTTCTTCCTTTAACTCTCTTATCCTGTCTTTTATCATAGCAGCGCGATGAAACTCCTCTGAATCCGCCGCCGTCTTCATCTGCTCTTTCAAATTGGAAATCATATTTTCATACTCTTCTTTGGTGACGAAAAGTTTTTCTTTTTCTTCAAGCCTTTCGCGGATCTCTTCGTCCTCGCTTCTTGATATTTCATCCACGAGCCCGCTTCTCTGCCATTCAAAGCCGGTGTAAATTATCAAGCGATACAATTCATCAGCTCTTTTCTTTTCCGCTTCTGTCGCAGTCTCCGAATTATTGACGACGGTTTTAAGGTCATTCGCCCCCCTCTCTATCATTTCCAAGCTCCACCACGGTCTCGCCGACGACCACCAGAATTGATCGGAATGAATAGCCCCGTCAAGAAGCTCGCGAGTTTTCTGCTTTTCGTTTCGCCTGACAATTTCAATGGCAAGATTGGCCAATTCCCATTGGCAGACTTGAATGGTGTTATCTTCATTCTTCCATCTGAAAAACGGCTGATTCGTCTTGAAATGGTTTGGCATAGTCGCCCAAGTAGATTGTCGCGGTTCTATTATTTCTTTTTTCGGAAATTGGTCTAAAATATCACTTATCATAATCGGCTCGATTTTATCTTCTTTGAGCAAATCAAAGAAAAGATGCTCCAAACCAGGTCTGTGATGTCCAAAAGTCTCGCCGTCCATTCCCGTTATCGTATAATCTTTTTGGCCAAAGCTTGGCTCAAGAGATTTCAAAATTGATTTTACGCCGATTTGGGAAGCCGACAAAATTTTAAAAGATAGATTTCTTTCTCGGAAAAAAACGTAAAAATCTTTCAGCCCGTCTATTTCATAAACCGTGTCTTTGCGCATTTCTTTGCCTTCGGGAAACGCCATTTCGTCTATGATTATCCATTTGTAGCCGAGCCTCTTGACGACTTCCGCCACCTTTTTTGAATATGCCATTTCCGGCGAGAAGAATCCGCCTTTTTTCCAGCCCTTGCCGAAATATTTATTCAAGCCTTCTTCATTTAGAATAATCTGCCTCTCAGTCTCGAATTCCGGCAACAGGGGAAGAAAAGCGTGATACTTGGCGCTTCCCGTAAGCTCAATATTCCCTCTCTCAACGAGCTTTTTGATATTTTCAATGACATCCATTCCACCATTCTGCTCCAAAAGCTCGCAGAGAATGCTATTGATATTGAGAGACAGGCGCGCCCTCGGTATTTCCAACAGTCCTTTGAAAATTTTTCTGTAGGATTCATCGGCAATCCTCTTAACCCAGATCGGCTTCTGCGTCGGTGGCTGATAGATATGCAAAAAATTCGCCCATTTCATATTTTTAAATATTATTTTGACTGCAAATTAAAATCGATTGCTTTCTTGAAAATTTCAGCGTACTCTTTCGCGGACACTGACCAAGAAAAATTAGCGGTCATCGCCCGCTTTTGGATTCCCTCCCATAATTTCGGATATTTGTAAGTTTCAAGAGCTCGAACCATAGTCCCGAAAAGGGCGTATTTGTCAAACTTTTCAAAAACAAAACCGGTTCCTTTTTGGTTTAATGGGTCGTAATCTTCCACACTGTCGGCAAGTCCGCCGGTTTTCCTCACAATCGGCACTGCTCCGTATCTCATCGCTTCCATCTGCGTAAGTCCGCACGGCTCAAACTTGGAAGGTACAAGAATCGCGTCCGCTCCTGCGAACACGAATCGCGGTAAAATCGCGTCGTATGATAAATGAGCTTTTATATTGGGGTAATTTCTTTCCAACTCGGTGAAAAAAGACATATATTTTGAATCTCCTTGTCCTACCACCACTAATTCAAAGTCAAAATTATCAAGCATCGGTTCAATCGCTTCCATCAATATGTCAAGACCTTTCTGCTCGCTCAAACGGCTGACCATTCCCAAAATAAATTTATTACCTCCTTTCGGCAGATTGAATTTCTGCCTCAAAATTTCTTTATTCTTCGCGCGCTCTTTGAGAGTTTTCGCAGTGTATTTATGAGTAATGTAAGAGTCTGTTTCCGGATTGTACGCGTCATAATTGATTCCGTTCAATATTCCGAAAAGATGCGAGCGGCGTTCCTGAAGAAGATTCTCCAGAAGCTCGCCGTATTCGGGCGTGGTAATCTCTCTCGCGTAATTCGGCGAGACGGTGTTGATGACATCGGCGTATCTTATCCCCCGTCTCATAAAATTAACCTTTGACATTCTAGGGTCGCCGATGGGAGGAATGCCCGACTGCCCGTCGTCATAATCCATTTCACTTGTAAATCGATGGTCAAACATTCCTTGAAAATATAAATTATGTATTGAAAAAGCAGTCGCTATTTTTGAAAGTATCGGATCGTCTTTATATACGGTTTTTATGTAATTAGGAATAAGTCCGCCTTGCCAATCGGAAGCGACAATCACATCAGGTCTCCATTCGTCATTTGTCCGCACAAATTCCAAAGCGCCTCTTGATAAAAGCGCCCATCTTGTCGGATCAACATCGTATCCGTAGACGCTTCCTCTTTGCTCGTAATATTCTTCATTTTCCAAAAGATAAGTGACGACGTGACCGTTGTCGGGATCCAAAAATTTTTTGACATTGCATATCATCTGATCATTTTCAGGAGCGGCGGAAACATCCCCTTTGGGAACAAGCAGTCCTTCTTTGGCCATAGTCATTGAAAACTTGGCGCTGTCAATGGAAGAGTATTTTGGAATCATTACCCGAGTATCGTGGCCTATTTCACGGAGAGCTTTGGGTAAGGAATACATCACCTCGCCCAGTCCTCCGACTTTTACGAACGGCGACGCTTCAGGAGCCACGAAAAGTATCTTCAGCGCCTTATTTTTTTTAGAAAGTCTCACACCAATACTATACCAGATACGCGCGCCTCTGGCAAAGTGAATCAGAGGTTTTAGGTGTTAGATTATAGGTTTTAGTTAAAAGACGATATTTGAGTTTCGGGAATTTTTTTATACCTTGAATTTCTTTCAAGTTTCAGCTTGCCGTTTTCTTCAACGAGGTAATACGCGAAGCCGCGCATTTTTTTGACCGATTCATAATCGGCATGTCCGGGCAAGCTCACTGGATCAACTTCGTCAAAATTGACGGGACTGTCGTCAATTGTCACGAGCCAAGTCTTACCCGTGTTTACTAAAAGATGACCCGTGTCGGAAGGTATGAAAACGCTGTCGCCCTTCTTGACGGCAATCGCTTGAAAAGATTCTATTTCATCATCAATCGGTTTGCCGCTTGAATCAATTTTTCTTTTTTGCAAAACCACAATACCCCCACCTTCAGCAATCCAGTAAGTTTCGTCTAAATTCCCGATGTGATAATGCCCGTAAGTTTTTATGTATTCACCACCGACAGTTCCGCTTTCCAAAACCGTCACATTTCTTTTTTCCTTCCCTCCGCGAATCATATAATAATGCGTCGCCGGTCCCGATGCTTCAGGGTTCATCAGAACCTCTTTCATTTCCTCGTGTTTTCTTGATGCGTATGGATTTAACATATGTATTAAGTTATAAAGTTATCAAGTTTATAAAGTTATAAAGTGAAGATAAGATGATAATAAATAAAAACTTTACGAATTTTCTGCTCTTTTATTTTCATCGTCTGCGCTTTATAAACTTGATAACTTTTAACTCTAATTGGCATCATACTGGCGATTCCAATCTAAATCAATCTGCGGGAAATTTGCCAATTCGGATTTTATAAAATTTTTCAGCCTTTCCAAACCTTCCGGACTTTTGCTCTCCGCTCTTAACGAGATAATCGGTCCGGTATTTGACGCTCTTATTATAAACCAACCATCTTTAGTGTATCCTCTTATCCCGTCTATTTCAATCGTTTTATCACAAAGTGGTCGGAAATGCTCGACAATACCTTTGACAAGATTGAATTTTTCTTCCTCTTTCACACCTATCCTGTATAAAGTAGTTGAATAATATTTCGGAAATTTGGCGAAAATCTCGGAAAATGACAGATTACTTTCGGATAGAATTCTTAACACTTGACTCATCGCGTAAATCGCGTCATCAAATTCATACCAATCTTTCGTTATCGTATAATGGCAGCTCGTCTCTCCGCTAAGCAAAGCGTTCTCCTCCTGAATTTTTTTTCTGATAAATGAGCTGCCTGACTTGCTCCAAATAGGAATCCCTCCGAATCTTAGAACTTCCTCAATAACTTTTTCCGAGTTTGTTATTTCAACTATGACTTTAGCTCCCTGATTATTTGGCAAGTAATATTGCGCGAGAAAAACAAGCATATCGTCCCCAATATGAATTGACCCCTTCTCATCCACAAAACCAACCCTATCCGCATCACCATCAAACACAATTCCCATGTCCGCCCTCGTTTCCAAAACTTTTTTTACAAGGTCGTTGTAAGCAACATTCACGGAAGGATCAATCGGATGCGGAGGATTATTCGGATTGATTTCTGAATAAAGCTCTACCACTTCACAACCTAAACCCCTTAAAAGATTGGGCACGAAAATACCGGCAATAGCCCTGCCCGAATCCACGACCACTTTCAGCTTTTTCTTTAGATGAATTCTTTTCTTAATTTCATCATAGTAGACATCATTGGCTTCAGGAAGTGGGATTATCTCCCCTAGTGCCGAATTTAATGGCTCGTTTTCATTTGCTATTTTTTCCGCTATATTTCTTACTTCTTGAATCTTGTCGCCGGAAACGGAATTATTTTTATGAGAAAGCTTAAAGCCATTGTACTGCGGCGGATTATGGCTGGCGGTAATCATAACTCCGCCGTCAATATCCCAATAATCTCTGGCAAAATGAAGAGCGGAAACAATCGCAATCCCCATATCATAAACGACGCATCCGCCCTTGATGAGTCCGCGCGCTAGCGCTTTCTGATAAGATTCCGAAGTCATCCTTGTGTCCCTCGCAACTAAAACTTTTCTTGTTCCAAGACTTTTTAGATACTCTGCAAAAGCTCTCCCCAAGACATAAGCGAAATTATCGTCCATGTCTTCACCTACAATTCCTCTAATATCATATTCTCTGAAAATTTTCGGATTTATTTTCGTCATGTTATTAGATTTTATAAAGAAATATTTTCCAATATTTCAAGCTCTTCTTTCGTATTCGCACCCAATGCTTCTTGGGGTTCTATTCGCACTGTTTCTATTTTCTCGCCTTCTTTGCTCGCGATATGAAGAAGGTCAGTCAGGTAATATTCATTTTGCGCGTTCTCGCTCTTTATTTTTTTCAAATTTTTCCAAAGCCATTTCGCGTTAAAAATATAACATCCTGCGTTTATTTCTTTTATTTCTTTTTCTTTTTCGGTTGCGTCTTTATATTCTTTTATCCCCGTGACTCTGTTATTTTCTCGTAAAATTCTTCCAAAACCTAAAAATCCTTTTCTCCAATCTAAAAAATCTTGAGGCGTCGCGGTGGTGAAAGTTATTTTTGCTCCGGATTCCAAATGTTTTTCTATCAAATTTTTTATTGTTTGAGCTTTTATAAAAGGCTGGTCACCGGATAAAACAATAATGTTTTCAGATTTATTGCAATTTTTTTCAGCGCAAGAAACAGCATGACCTGTGCCAAGCTGTTCTTTTTGCAATATATAAAGGCATGAATTTCCAAGATTAGATTGCACAAGTTCAGCTCTATGTCCCACTATCGCTATCGGTTTTTCTCCTAAAGCTTCCAATGCGGAAGATAATACGTAACTAATCATACTTTTGCCTTTGATAGTGGCAAGGACTTTAGGCAAATCACTCTGCATTCTTTTTCCTTTTCCGGCTGCCAAAATTATAATTTTTATATCTCTATCATTCTGCATGTTTTGAAATTATACATAAATTCCCATAATGTCATACTCTCTGAAAATTTTCGGATTTATTTTTGCCATTAGAAATAGTTTAATTTTCCTATCTTAATTGCCTGCAAGCGCGAGTGTAATAAGATGATCAAGAAAGTCCGGCAAGGAACAACCGACGGCTTGGAGAGATTTCGGCAAAAGGGATTCGGCGGTAAGACCGGGCAAAGTGTTGACTTCAAGTATGTATATTCCCCTTCCTGGCGAGATTATAAAATCCGAGCGGGAATAATGTCTAAGTCCCAACACTTTATGCGCCGCAACCGCAAGCTCCTGAATCGCCTCTTTTTCGTCTCGGCTAAAATTGCCCGGACAAATTTCTTGCGAACCTCCGCAGTACTTGGCTTCGTAATCAAAAAAGTCAGACTCCTCCGGCTTTATAATTTCAATCGGCAAGAGAGAGTAAAAATCGTTTCCTCTGAACTTGTCAACTACGCCACAGGTAGCTTCCCTACCCTTTATGTATTCTTCAATCAAAGCCTTGTCAGAATATTCAAAAGCTTTTGAGAGAGCATCTTGAAGTCCTTGAAAAGTGTAGGCTATTGAAACCCCGACCGAAGACCCGCTTGCTATCGGCTTCACGACCGCCGGCATCGGAAAAGTGTTGAAAAGCTTAACCGCTATTTCGCCAACATCATCACTTTTAGATTCAACTTTATAAAAAGGTGTCTTGATTCCGTGAGATTTGAAAATATTTTTTGCCAGCGCCTTGTTCATTCCTATCGCTGAAGGAAGTGTTTTTGAACCGGTGTAAGGAATAGCGAAAGTATCCAGAATTTTCTGAACTTTGCCGTCTTCGCCGTATTCTCCGTGAAGCGCGTTGAAAATCGCGTCCACTTTTTTGAAAGCTTCGTGAGGTTTATGCGGAATTCCGTGAATGTGCCAGATGCCCTCTTTGTCTATAAATATGTCAATCGGCGAATATTTCTCCGGCAAGCTTTTCAAGACGTTCCCGCCGGTCTTCAAAGAAACTTCATACTCGCTTGAAGGACCTCCTCGGAGTACGCCGACTCGTATTTTGTTCATTTAAAAATTATATCATATAATTAGTTTATAAAGTTCATCAAGTTTATAAAGTTTATAAAGTGAAGAGGAAATAAATTTTGAGTTACGAAAATTTCTTTTCTATCATTCTTGCATCTTTCTTTCATTCTCGCGTGAATAGAATATAAGAATTATTTAGCCGCTTTTTTCTTTTTCACCTCCTTCTGGCGACGATTAAATAAGCCGAGAAAGAAATCGGCAACCGTCCTTACTTTCGCTCCTTCTGATCTGACCGCCTCTCTGACAGATTCAATATCATCAGCAATATTATCGCTTTCCCGAAGCATTGTCTTTGAGACGCTCTTCATATCTATCAAAATACGAATCACATAAAACATCACGACTATCGAGCAAATGGTAAAAATGATAACCGCTATGCCGGTGATAAAAAAGAAAATATCCGCCTGAATTATGTTTTCCATTTTGATATTTTAGCACGAATTTTAAAAAATAAACTCCGAATTGCGAAATTTTGTCGTTTGCTGCCGGACTTGGACAATGGGTACATTTATCGAACCTTACAGGTTCAGTCCCCGTGATTGGATTTTTTCTTCGTCAATAAACTCGAAAAAATACTCAATCAGGCTTCGATTCCAAGACGGAGTGCATTTAGGCACTCCTTCCGGCAGCAAACTATGCTGCGCCTGTTTGCTGTGTCTCCTGAACAAAATCCGAACTTTTTTCCAAAACAATCCGAGTGAGGACTAATCTGCGCGCCTCGTCCGCTCCCTGCGGTCGCGGGAGCAAAAACCAAAAATTTTCCTTACCTTTCTTCTTTTCCTCGGCGGGGGGTGTGGGGGGAGCCGACAAAAAATGGAAAGGAAATTTTTGGTTTTGCTTCGCCGCTATCATATGGAACTATAATACCATATAGAATTAAAACACTGCAATTGCTATGATGTGGATATCTTGCATATGGCTCAAATTTCCAAAAAACTGGGACAGAATATCAAAGAGATACGGCTTCGCCGTAAAATGTCGCAAGGCGATATTTGTCGCAAGTTAGATATGGATAGAAGTTATATGAGTGCCATTGAAAATGGCAAGAAAAATATTACGATATCTCAGTTGGAACGATTAGCGCAAGCACTTGGCGTTTCGGTTGATAAATTATTAAAATAAGAATATCATATAAAATATGAAAAACTTACAAAAAGGTTTTATCGCGCCAGTGCTTTTAGTGATTATTGCCCTGTTGGTGGTAGGTGGTGGTGTGTATGTTTACAAAAATAAAAAAGCAGAAGTTCCTGCCGTTGTTGATACTGAAACACGGCAATCAAATCAACAACAGACAAATACTCAAACGACACCGGTCAATACACAAAATATTTCACTCGTTCTAACATCCCCTAATGGTGGAGAAAATTGGACCGCAGGAGCGATGGAAATAATAACATGGAAAGGTGTCGATATTCCGAGCAAAGCTGTTATTTCTATCTATCTGATAAATGCAGATTCTGGGGATCAAATTAAAATAGCTACTGTCGAGACCAAGAACACATCATATACATGGAAAGTTCCCGCAATACTTAATGGCTCATATAAAATCGAAATTTCTACACAAGGTATTGGCAAGAAAATTCTTGATGAAAGCGCTTCCTCTTTTAAGATTATTGGAAAGAAAAATCAAATATCAAGAATTGAAAGCCTCTCTCCAAACTCTGGAGCATTAAGCCCAGCTGTTATAACGGATGTATCTAATACTAATGAAGTGAAAGACATCAAAATATATGGCTCCGGTTTTCTAAGAACTGAAGATGGCGTTGGGGCTAACCGTATCTTTTTCTCATCGGGTAATGCAGCAGCTCTTTTCGGTGATGTTTCTGTCGATGGAAAAACTTTGACAATACCTCATCTACCTTTAAATCTCCAAGATAAAGGTGGTATGCGCGATATTACCCCAGGAAAATATGAAATATATATTCGTAATATTCTTGGGAAAAGCAACAGCATGTACATTACGTTAACTGAACCTTCTACACCGTCGATATCAGTATCTTATCCAAAGGGCGGTGAAGTATTGAAGATCGGTTCAAATGTGACGATACAATGGATAGGAAAAAACATTCCTGCAAATGGTGTGAGGAAAATAAAAATCGGTCTCATAAATACAACTCCCGTTAGCACCGGCGGTAGTTCAAGTCTAATGGGCAAAGTACTTTTTGAGAATTTACCCAATACTGGCTCAGTCAATTGGAAAATTTCCTCCGAAATTACGCCCGGTGATTATAGATTACAAATCGGTTGTGATTACCCGTACCTTAACGATTGTCCAGGAGGTAATCCGCAGGAAACATTTAAAATTAGTAATTAAACAGGAGCCACAATTTCTTTTATTGACTCTTCCTTAATCGACACCGAAGCCTCAAAGCGAACACGCACAACGCCGAAGCAGCCGACGCGAGCTTGCGAGTGGGCTATGCGAAGGTAATTGTGCATGTGAGCGAAGTTTGGAGCTACCACCAAACGCCGAGAGGAAGCGCCTCGTCTCGCCGCAAGGACGGAGAAATGAACAACTCCAAAGAACCACAAATGATATAATACAAATGTTCATTTTGTAGTCTGAAACGGCGAAGCAAAACCAAAAAATTTCCTTTCCATTTTTTGTCGGCTCCCCCCACACCCCCCGCCGAGGAAAAGAAGAAAGGTAAGGAAAATTTTTGGTTTTTGCTCCCGCGACCGC
>Ga0209518_1002385_pt1 | contig 17663 bp, 14 predicted proteins | sample RifGroB1_FD_183993 | JGI IMG/M metagenome (GOLD analysis project Ga0209518, IMG submission 183993) | Groundwater microbial communities from Rifle, Colorado, USA - Groundwater B1 (SPAdes) (version 2) | ecosystem: Environmental > Aquatic > Deep subsurface > Groundwater | place: Rifle, Colorado...
GCGGATTTGACAGAGGCCAAGTTAAAACTCCTTCACGTTTAGCTGGCAGACTCGACGGATCTATTAGCAATTTTAAATCATCTTCTATCCTCTGTAATTCATCAAGAATCTCCTGGCGCTTTTGCTCTCTTTTACTTAAAAGTTTTTTAAACGCCGATTCCTGATTTTTTGTCTCAAGAAGCAGTTTAGATTTATTGTTCCGGACCTTGTCTTCAATTAATTTGCGATCGCCAAGTTCAGAAGCAAGATTTTCCAGCTTGAACCTTTCCTCTTGTTTTACGGATTCCTTTTTTTCAAGATCCCCCTTCAAATTTTTTAATTCACCCAAATCATCAACTACGGCTTCCTGAAGACTTTGAAAGCGCTCAATTTCGTTAAAAAATTCTGAAAAATTCTGGTTTCTAAGAAAAATCTCAACAAAGGAAACTGAATCTGCCTCGTTAAGACTCCTTAAAATACCGGCCAGCGCTATTCTTCTGCTTCTGATTGATTCATTCTTTTCATCAATCTCAAGGTTTAGCTTTTCAATGCCAATTTCCGCCGCATCAATTTTCTTCTCCGTCAATCTGATGTCCGCGTTCAATTTTTTAATTTGAGCTTCAAGTTTTGTAATTTCATTGCGTAGCGATCCTGATTCAGTCGCTTTTTGATCAATCTGCCTCTCAAATTCCTTTATCTCTTCTTCGATTTTTTTAATTTCTTCTTCTCTGCTTTGAATTTTCAGCTGCAGATCGTCAACGGTCCCAGCTCTTGCGGCAATGCCCAAAAATATCATGACAAATATCATAATCGGAGCAAGGCCAGCCTCATACCGAAGCTTCATAAAATTTCAATCGCTTTTTGAATTCGTAAAAGAGTTTCTTCTTTGCCTAAAATATCCATTATCTCAAAAGGGCTGGGCGAAGCCGCCTTACCCGAAAGAGCTACTCTCAAGGGCCACAAAACCTCTCCCCTGCCTTCTCTTTGGGCGTAAGGCATTATCAATCTTTCCATTGTTTCTTTGGAAAATTCTTTTTTGTCTATCTCGGACATTATTTCCAAAACTTCCCCAAGCCTTTTTTTGATTTCCTCAAAACCACCCTTGCCTTTCCATTTCAACAAATCTTTTTCAAAAGAAGGCAGTCGAATCACAAAATCGAACTGGTCATTAATTTCGGAAAAATTATTCATCCTCTCTCTCGCCAAGCTTAAAATCTTATTCAAATCATATTTTCCAGAATAATAATCGGAAGAAATATATTCCTTGACCATGGCCGCCAATTCATCTATAGAAAGACGCTTTATATATTCGCGGTTAAACCAATTTAACTTCTCAAAATCACATATTGCGCCGCCTTTTTGCACTCGCTCTATTGAGAATAAATCAGCAAGCTCATCAATTGATAAGATTTCGCGTTCATCAACGGGATGCCAGCCGAGAAGTGCTATAAAATTTATTACGGCCTCCGCTATATAGCCTTTTTCTTTATACGAACTTACTGATTCGGCCCCGTGTCTTTTGGACAACTTCGATCTGTCTTTACCCAATAAAAGCGGCAGATGCGCATACGCGGGTAGCGGGGCTCCGATGGCCCGCTGGATCAATATCTGCCGCGGCGTATTTGAAATATGATCTTCGCCGCGAATCACATGAGTAATACCTGCTTCAAAATCGTCCACAACAACCGCAAGATGATATAAGGGCTCGTTAAAATCCTTGGCAATAACAAAATTTCCAAGATCGCTTAAATCCATCTCGACCCTCCCTCTGATCAAGTCCTGAAAAACAACACCGCCTCCGGGATTTTCAAATCTAATCACTTCTTTTCGCGCTCCCTCTTCTTCTTTCGAAACAAAAGCGTGGCCCTCGTCAACAAGTTTTTGCAGATATTTTTTATATACATCCAGCCGATCCGACTGTCTTGAAAATTCGGCCCAATCGATTTTAAGCCATTTAAGCCCATTCACAATATCGTCTTCATATTCTTTTTTTGATCTTTCTTTGTCTGTATCTTCTATTCTTAGAATAAATTGCCCGTTATTTTTTTTAGCGAATAAATAATTAAAAAGCGCGGTTCTTACAGCCCCCAAATGTAAAGGGCCGGTCGGTGAAGGCGCATATCTTGTTTTAATTTCTTTAGGCATGCCCGAGCGCAATATGGATAATTTCTTCAGCTATAACATCCGCCCCGTCCAATTTAGCGAAAATCCCTGCGGCCTTCGACATTTGAGTCCGCCTTTTTTCGTCAGAAAATATTTTATTAACTTCAGATAAAAGTAAATGGGGTTTTAAATTTTTCTCCTCCATCACAACAGCGCCGCCTTCGCGCGCGTAGAGATACGCGTTTTCACGCTGATGATCCTGCGCGGCGCTTGGCAAAGGTATTAAAATTGAAGGAATCCCCCACGCGGCAATTTCAAATATGGTCCCTCCGCCAGCCCTCGCGATAACCAAACTGGCGACCCTCGAAGCATTCCTTAAGTCGCCCTCGCGAAGAAAACCATATAAATGATGGCGCTTCGCGTGCGGCGATTTGCTTAAAACATATTCAGACCTCATTTTTATATCCTGAACATTATTTTTTCCAGCCACATGAATTACCTGAAATGAATCAACAAGTTCAGAAAGTATGTCCAAAATAATATCGTTTACAGCCCTTGAGCCCTGTGAGCCTCCCAAAATAAGAATGACCGGAACTCCTGGCTCCAGCTTAAAAGTTTCTTTGGCCATTTCCGCGTTTCCGCCTAAAATCTGGCGTCTGATCGGATTTCCCGTTAAAGCTACTTTTTTCTCCGGAAAATCGGCGGCGGTCTGCGGAAAAGAAACTGCGATCCTTTTCGCAAATTTTGAAGCCCATAACGTTGCTTTCCCGGGCACCGCATCAGATTCGTGGATTACAAGCGGAATTTTTAAGAGTTTAGCGGCCATCATCGCAGGGAAACTCGCATAACCGCCCTTGGCGAAAATTACATCAGGAAAATTCATATAAATCTTAAAGAGCGCCTTTAATACTCCGAAGAAAGTTTTAATTGGATCTAGAAAATTCCAAATCGAATAATAGTTCCTGATTTTTCCCGCGGGAAGACTTAAAAATTTAATATTTTCTTCGTTTAAAGTGTCAGGATCATAAGGATCGGGAGCCGCGTAAACCATATTAAGATTTACAATCCTTTCGCGTTCCGCGATGTCCTTAAGGGACCTCGCAACCGCGATTAAAGGATAAAAATGGCCTCCTGTCCCGCCGCCAGTCAATATAATTTTCATAGAGATATTGCCATTATATCAGATTTTCCTTTTTTGAGCGGCTACGCCCGCGTGCGCGATATGTTCAACAAAATACCCGCTTCAAGCAAAGTCACCGCCAAAGATGAACCTCCTTGAGAGACAAACACCAAAGGCACGCCCGTGAGCGGCAGAAGGCCAGACATGGCGGCAATGTTTAAAAAAGACTGCGTTAAAATTAAAATAACAATGCCTGAACCAAAAATCTTTCCAAACGCATCCGGAGACTGCGAGGAAATATAAAAACCGCGCCAGGCAAAAAGCAAAAAAAGAGAAATCAAAATCACACTGCCTACAAAGCCGAACTCTTCGGCAGCAACCGCAAAAATGGAATCGCCGGTTGCTTCGGGCAAATATTCAAATTTTTGGCGGGAAAGCCCGAACCCTCTGCCAAAAAGCCCTCCCGACCCTATAGCAATTCTCGCCTGATTGATCTGATAGCCTGATTTTTGCGTATCATAATCACGATCCAAAAAAGCCCTGAACCTTTCAAACCTATACGGCTTGAGCGCGATTAAAGTTCCCAATAATAAAATTCCCAACAATATTATTGCCACAACGTGCTTTAATCTGCCGCCGGCCACAATAAATAAAAGAAGTGAAGATAAAAACATTATCCCGAAAGTTCCAACATCAGGCTCGGCGATAACCAAAATACCTGCGATTGCCAAAACCAGCAACAAGGGCAAAACGCCTTTTTCAATTGTCCCTATTTCTTGCTTCCTTGCGGCAAAAAGCGTAGATAAGTAAACTAAAAGCCCGAACTTCAAAAATTCGGAAGGTTGAAAATTAATCGGGCCTAAAACAATCCATCTCCTCGCGCCGTTATGCTCAAAACCGATACTGGGTATAAGAACCAACGCTCCAAGTAGAATAGCAAAAATAAAAATCGGCAAAGCGAAACGGCGCCAGCTTTTATATGGAATTTTATAAGCCGCAATTAAAGCAATAACGCCGGTGATCCCGCCGAAGACGAGCTGGCGTAAAACATAATGGTAAAAAGGAAGGTCGCGCTTAGCCGCTAGCCCTATGGACGCCGAGGTTAAAATAAAAAAACCAGCGGCCACCAAAAGGAAAATTAAAAGTTTTAAAACCGGATCGCCTTTCATCCCGTTAGAAATTCAGCCGAGGCAAGTTTTAGATAAGACGCAACCGCGCATCCGCCTTCGGCTCTGTTAGATAATAAAAAAGAATATTTGTAAAAATTCCTAACGGGATTCATCCTATTTTTTTGCGTGAATTAAGAAAGGTAACTAATTTTTTAAATTCTCTTCCTCTTTCTTTATAGTCATGAAATTCATCAAAACTGGCCGCACCGGGCGCAAGCAGAAAAATATCTCCCCTTTTTGCTTTTTTAACAACCGCAATAAACGCATCCCACATCCTTGTTTTAAAAATATATTTCTTAATGCCAAAACTTTTCAGAAAACGCGCGATTTCCCCGCCTGCCGGTCCGAACAACCCGACAAAACGAATATCTTTACTCCCCGCCCTTTTTGCGAGCGGCTTTAAATTCAGTTTTTTATTAAAACCGCCCATCAGCACTATTTTTGACTCTTCAAAAATATTTATTGAAGCCAAGGCTTCTCCTACATTCGTCGCCTTTGAATCATTGTAAAATTTTACCCCATTCACTGATCCCACAAATTCGATTCGATGCTCCGCTCCTTTAAAATCTTTCACCGTCTTTTTAATAATTTTCTCTGAAACCCCAAAAAGCATCGCGGCCAAAGATGCCGCCAGAATATTTTTTAGATTGTGCTCCCCCATCAACCTCGTCTCAAAGCCTGAATTTCGCGCCTTTTCAGCGGTTACCGGAATTTTTTTACCTCTGGACAAAAACCCGATTTTTTTAGAATTTTTATTGTCCGCGAAATAAATTACCGCGTCCTTCTTGTTCTGAAATCTGACAATATTTTCTTTTGACCGGAAATACTCTCTAAAATCTTTATGCCTGTCCAGATGTTCCTCAAAAACATCCAGCACGAGAGCGACGTCCGGCGACATTGTTAAATCCTGAAGTTGGAAGCTGGAAAGTTCCGCCACAACAATTGAATTTCTGGAAAGTTTATTTAATACATCCAAAAAACTGACCCCGATATTCCCCACAAGATAAGCGTCTTTGCCGGCATTTTTAAGCATTTTAAAAATAAGAGTGCTTGTGGTCGTTTTTCCGGCAGATCCGGTTATGCCGATAATCTTTACTTTTTCCTTTTTTCTTATTTCTTCAAAAAATAATTTCGTAAGGCTTGTGACTTTATTTTTTTGCTTCTGAATTTCAGGAAGTTTAAAAGGCACGCCCGGACTTCTAAATATCTGATCAAACTTCCATAAATTTTTTAAATAACTCGCTCCTACAACCGATTTTGACCCTTTGGGTAATTCGACTTCAGGATTCCGATCAAGAATCGTAATATCATTTTCGCTATCTCTTCTTAAGTAAAAAAATAGTGACTCGCCCTCGAGCCCGTAGCCAATGATCGCAATCTTTTTTTTTGCCCTCATGCCCTCCTTAAAATTCTTCCAGCCGCCGTTCCGGATAACTTGCCTCCTTCAACAGCCGCTTTGCCGTTAACAAAAACATGCTCGATACCCGTTGAAGGCAAATAAGGATTCCCGTACTCGCTTGGGCCCCCGATATTCTGAAAATCGAAAACAACGATATCAGCAAAATTGTCCTTCTCTAGCCTGCCCCTTTGTTTTAATCCGACGATACTCGCCGGAAGCTCGGTCATCTTATACACTAGATCCTCTAACCTTAGAGCATCTCTTTCTTTTAAAAAGACCTCAAACGCCTTTGGAAAAGCGCCGAACGAACGAGGGTGCGGAAGGTCAAACAAATTCTTTTTTTCGAAAGAGTAGCCTACACCGTCGGAAGCAATCGCTACCCAACTTTTTTTAGCAAAATCCGAGACGTGCTCTATATTTATCACTTCATTAAAAATGGAGCAAGCTAGCTGATTTGCCTCGAGAATTCTGATAATAAATTCTTCGGGATCAAGTCCTGAAGAATTAGAAAGTTCTGCAACTGTTTTTCCGACAGAAGCGCTGTCCTTGAGAGCGGAAGCAATAATCATTTTCTCGTAATGCAAAGTTAGTGATTTTAAAAAGGCCTTAATTTCGAGACGCGAATTTTTGTTTTTTAAACTCTCCAAAATTTTGTCCTTGCTCCCTCCTTCTAAAATCCACGGGGGTAAAAGCTGGTAAAGCGCTGATCCGGTTTTTGTATAAGGAAACAGATCAGCCGAAATTCTCAAACCTTCGTTCTCTGCAGAGTCGAGCAGCTCGATCGCATCGTGAAAAAATGGCCAGGCTCCGCGGCCCAAAATTTTAAAATGGGAAAGATGAAGGCCCGTCCCCGACTCTCTCGCCATTCTTATAAGTTCGACAATGGATGGAAGGATATTTTTCCCTTCATCTTTAAGGTGATGCTTTGTAAATCCCCCGTTTTCTTTAACAACCCTGAAAAGGCTTCGAAGCTCTTGGTCATCAGCCGAGCGGCCGTGAGCCGAACCAAGGCTTGTGGAAAGACCAAAGGCGCCGTCTTCCATCGCTTCTTTAAAAAGATGCTCCATTGAAGCAATCTCGGCCACGTCAGCATGTCTTGCTTCGTCGCCGAGGACTCCCCTTCTTAAAATTCCATGGCCAACCAATGTGGCAAAATTGACACCGATTTTTCTTCTAGAAAGCTCCTCAAAAAATTCCGAAAGACTATGCCAATTTACGTTTATTTGATTTATGTCAGTCCACCTCTGAACAACCGAGATATCCGACGATTTAACCAAAGGGGCTAACGACGCTCCACAGTTCCCTCCTAAAATAGTTGTAATGCCTTGCGTTAAAAGACTTTCTTGGGAGGGATCTGAAAAAAGCGTCCAGTGAGTATCAGAGTGGCAAGTTATATCTATAAACCCGGCAGATACATGCTTGCCGGTAGCATCAATAATTTTGTCAGCGCTCGCGTCAGACAAATTTCCAATAAATGATATTTTGTCTCCTTTAATTCCAACGTCAGCCTTTTCCGATCTTCTGTTACTAATCACCGTCCCTCCCCTAATGATTGTCGTGTACGAAGCCATGATTATATTATACACTTTATATTGCGAAATTCATCGCAAACGGTGCGTAATTTTCAACCAAGCAGTTGAATAATTACCCCAACAAGCGCCGCTACGTATGTAAGCACCCAAGCGCGCATGGTTACTTTATATGGGGGCCACCCCATAGCTTCAAAATGATGATGCAACGGAGCTACAAGAAAAATTTTTCGCTTTAAAAATTTTTTCGAAAAAAGCTGGATAATAACAGAACCGGCGTCAAGAACAAGCGGCAGAGCTATTATCGGCAGAACCAAAACTGCATTTGTTAAAAAAGCAATTACGGTAAGAGCCGTGGTCAAGCCCAAAATTCCAGTCTCTCCCATATAAAAACGGGCCGGTGGGATATTAAACCACAAAAAAGCCGCGAGAGCCCCACCCACAACCGCGGAGAAAGCCGCAAGATCAATTTGATTTTGGAAAAAAGCAATTCCGGCGTAGGCTGTAAATATCATCGCCATAACGCCTCCAGCGAGCCCATCAATCCCGTCAATTACGCTTCCTGAAAACGTCGCTAGCATGACAAAAATAAAAAATATGGGGAACAAAAATCCAATCTCAAAATCGCCGTAAAAAGGAATGTTCACGTGGCTCGCGTCAAGTTTAAAATAAAACCACCAAGCGCCTACAAGCGCTATTAAAAATATCATGATAAGCCTGCGGGAAAACCTAATACCACCGGCTGCATTTTTACTTTTCCAATATACCGTCCTTAAATCATCAGCTACACCTACAAGCGAAGCCGCGACAAGCGTAAAAAGAGGGAGCCATGTTTGAGATCTTGAAAGAAAATTTAATTTCTGAAATATCACCCTATCCGTAAAAGACAGCATCCAAAATAACAATGTAACAAGCAAAGGCACGAACCAGATAAGAATCCCACCCATACGCGGAACTCTGGTTTCCCGCTCCTTATGAAGTTCCCTGAAAATCGGCGTCGCGGAACCGTCAGGAGCGGCGTGCGTCCGCGCTTCGGTCCGCCACATCTTATATTTATAAAGGTAATGGGTAAGAAGCGGAGTCAATAACATCCCAATAATAAATGAGAGCGTAGAAAGCCCGAATACTTTTAAAACATTTAAGACCATATTTTATACTACTTCCCTTAAATAACACCCCTCACAATAAACAATTTCTCTTCTTTCAGGTGCATAAGAAGTCTCAAACTCGTTTGAACATGGTTGATCTCTATGATCGTGCTCTACAGTGTTTTCATACTTAATTCCCTGCCTCGCCGGCAGGCGGGCTGATTCTGAAATGCCGAATTCTCCTTGGCACATGCAAGTTCGATGCCACAGCTTCAAAGGGTTACGTTGTTTAATGCGTTGGTAATGTCTGCAGTTAGGACAGAGTCTTGGTAAAGGAAGGTTTTGTTTACGCAGGAAGTCGAGTTCAGAAGGGATGATTCTGAAAGCTTGGGTGCATTGCTCATTACACTTGGTTGTCGGACAACCAAGTGTGTTGTTGAAAGTCGAACTTTCGACATTACTTTCGACATTATGAGCACACTCGATTATCTCATTGAGAATAGAGTCGGGTACATCTTTTATATGATCAGGGATGTCTTTGTTTTTGAGGGTTATCTGGTAGTTTCTTGGTTCAGGGTCTTTCCATGAGTAGCCTTGTTTAATGGCTTCTTCCTTGGTTAAAGGGAAGTATTCTTGAGCAATGGTTTCGTTATATGAGAAGGGAGAGAGTTCTGGAGGAAAGAATTCACCATACCTATATACTCTGCCCTTCTTGTCTATATAGGGCATGTCGTTCATGTGTTTGATTATACGAGGCAGAAGGGCTTCGTACTCTTCTTTGGTGTATTGCTTGTTTAGGATGCAGTAGGATTTGTTTCTTAAACCGACACAGCCGAATAAATTATTAGACCCGTGGCAGTTATAAGAATAATAAACATCAAACCCTCCCCAAATTATTCCTCCAAAACATAATCTCGCTCCTTGCGCGCCGGTATCAAAGGCCTCATATAAAAGCTCGGCACTGGCTCCAAGACCATAACCATCAAAACTGTCTTTCATTGGGCCAATGGCATTTTGAATGTAAGCTGAATCTCTAATGTCATTTGAAGTTTCAAAACATTCTTTGCAATTAGCCGTGTTCATGACATTATTCCCGGAAACATTTTGCGAATTCACGATATTCGCGTATCTTCTAATCGCCTTTAATTTAATATCTGCAAACTTTTTTTTCATCGCCTCAATATTTGAGTAACTTCCTAAATCAAATTCCTCAATTCTTTTTAAATATTCTTCTTTGGTATGCGGCTCATTGAAAATATAATATTTTTTGTTTCGAAGATTTACAGACCCAAAACAATTACTGGCTCCTCTGCATTCAAATAAGAACTGCGAATCAACGCAATTATCCGAATCCTGTGAGAAAAATGTTTTGTACGAATTACTTACAAAAATGCATTCATAGGCGAGTTCTGAATTGACGAGCATAACAACATCCATAGAATCTTTTGATGAATGAATTTGAGAAGCGTAACTTATATTTTCACCTCCCCAGGAAGCTGAAATTAAATATCCGTTTTTAAAATTGCCAACATGTTGAGCGTAATCAGTATTTACCGTCCTGCCGTTAAACACTGCGGGCTGTGGCGAGCGATGCATCAATTCATTAAATTGCTGAAAAAATGACTTAGTAAAATCATACGCGACTCCATGGCTCGAAGGATCCCAATCATCTGACCACCAAATATCGCGATTATAAACCACCATACCGGAATCAGAAGAAAACCCGGTAATAATATCTTTTCCGGAAAAAGCGCATTTGCTTTTATAAAGCGATCGCTCATTTCTCCATGTCATTCTCCTTTTCATCCGGCACTCCGGACACCAAGTCGGCGGGGGGACTTTGATTTTTTCATAAAACTTAAAATCCTCTGGTTCAATGTTAAAATCGCTCTGACAATTCTTACACTTTCTAGTTTCCATCTTGTTTGTTTATCCCGTTAATCACCAAAGGTAACCCCGAAAATCCGCCTAAGGCGGAAACGGGGTCCTCGTAAAATCTACTCACTATCGCTCGTGATTTTACGGGACAATTCTGGCAAGTTTTTTTCTCTAGATTAAACATATTCTTCCTGCCAACATTTTTTACAATAAATAATGGGCGCTTCTTCTTTGGTAAATTCTGTTTCAAAATTTGCCCCGCACTTGTCGCAGACGCGCGGCATAAGCCGCAAATTTTTCACCCACTGGTTAAATTTCGATTCGATTCTGCAAAATGGACACTCTCGCGGCAGCGGAAAATTCCGCTCACGCAAAAACTTCAATTCCATCGGTATAATTCTATATCCCCTCTCGCATTTCGCGCACTTTATCACTTCATTCAAAATCGAATCAGGCGCGTCTTTGATGTGATCGGGTAAATCTTCGGCTTTTATGGTCGTTTCATATTTTCTTGACTCTGGTTCTTTATATTTGTAACCATTCTCTGCAATTTCGTCCTTTGTCATTGGGAAAAAATTCGACGCGATTGTCTCATTGTACGCAAACGGAGAAATTTCTGCAGGAAAAAATTCACCATATTTATAAATATTTCCCTTTTTATCCTTATACGGCATTTCATTCATATGCTGGATTATTTTTTCTCGTAGTTTTTCGAATGCCTCTTTTTCATAACGTTTATTAAGTATCACAAATTCGCCCTTCCTCACCGAAACGCTCCCAAAAATATCGTGGCCATCGCAAAGCTTGCAATATTCGGCATTAATTACGTTAATTCCTGTTTCCTGGCAAAATTTAAGGCCGGAAACATTTTTACCGATGTTGCTCGAATCATAACAAAGCGACATATTATTTCCCCAGCTCGAAATATCGTAAGAATCTTTCGTATTTCCATGAATCATCCATAAATATTTGCCATCCTCTGCGGCTGTTACCTCAAAACACTGGTTGCAATTTTTAGATTGGAAAACATGGCTTCCGGAACAATTTACACTCATTTCGTCCTGCATTGGTTTTGGCGGAAATTTTTTCCAGTGTTCTTCCGCTAAATTTTGAATCTCCTTATATGTTTTATACGAACCCAAATCCCACTTCTTTATTTCACTAAAATATTCATCCTTACTATAAGCCCTATTAAAAATATAATATTTTTTATTTCGAATATTCGTAGACGCAAAACAATATTGGCAATTAAAAGCGTACCTCACAAAAAGACAATCAATGCAATTCGCAACTTGATTGCGCGAACCCGCACACCTACTGCATTTATATGAGTGCATCGAATCAAATAAAAGTTCGGACGAAATTACAGCTGTTGTATCAAAAACATCTTTTGTACTTTCATGAAAATAGCCGTAAGCGGAATTTTCGCACATATCTGCATGAAACAACATATAACAATTATTAAGACGCCCGGCGTGATTATTCCATGGAGAACTTTTAGAAGTCGGGATGTCTAGCGATAGTCCAAGCAAAGGAACCTCATTCCAAAGCTCCTTAAACTGATTAAAAAACGGCCGCTCAAAATCATAATCCCTGCCATAGTCCAAGGGATTCCAATTATCAGACCAATAACACGATGGACAATAAACTTTGTTTATTTTATCGGGCGAATACATTGATACAGTCATTTTTTCGCAAAGATCGCATTTTCGCTGAAATAAATTAAAGAAATTTAAAAATGCCAACCTCCTCTGAAACCGGCACTCCGGACAAAAAGTCGGCGGAGGGACATTAATTTTTTCGTAAAACACAAAATCGTCAGGTTCGATGGTGAAGTTTTGCTTGCAATTTTGACATACTCGCGATTCACTCGACATAATGCTAATTTACGAATTTATGCGAATAATACGAATAAATTTGTGGCATTCGAATATCATTTGTGGATTCGAATTACTTGTCGCAAGACATTAATCGTTTCTCCAACCATATCTTTAGCTAAAAATTTTTGAGCCGTTGCTTTAGCATTTTCAGATAATTTTTTCTGAAGCTCTTTATCAGCAATAAGCCTATTAATTTCCCTAATCCACGCTTCTTTGTCATTATACTCAACCACTAATGCATTTTCCCCGTTTTCTGCGATTTCTTTATTCCCACCGACATTAGTTGTAATTATCGGCTTGCCCAAAGTCATGGCTTCCAGGAGTTGATGGGAAAACCCTTCATAGCCCGTATTTAATAGATATATATCGCACGCTGAAAGCCACAATTCATAAGTTTCCTTTGGAAATTGTCCTACTACAATTTTTGCATTCGGTATTGTTATCTCCCTTACCACAGAAAACCCCTTCCATGGAACATCGCGACCTCCGGAAAATAAAATTACTTCATTTTCTCCAACGCCTAATTTTTCTCTTGCTTCTTTCTTGAGAATTCGGCTAACTTGCGAAACCGAATTATAAATAACTTTAATTTTGCTTCTTTCGACTCCCCATTTCTCCGCAACATCGGCAAGATAATTTGACGGCGCGATAACAATGGCCGCGCGTTTTGCCACACGCGATTGGATCGATCTCATTAATTTGATTCTCAATGAATATTTTTTCTCCAAAAATTGATCCAGTAATTCTTTCACGCCAAATCTTTGGAAAGACTGTTCCCAAACATAGTCGCCCCCGATCTTAAGAACATAGGGCTTTCCTGAAATAAAACTTGCCAAATATACCGGAAAGCCTGCTGAAATCGGATCCGTTACTAAAATTAAATCCTTACTCCAAGACCTTCTTAAAACATCCAAAAAATAAACAAAATGGCTCAAGCCTTTTGGCCATTTTTTAGCAATCTCTGCGTAAACAAGAGGCTCCCCTGTTCGAACGCCGCGATTTGGCAACTCATTAACTAAATACTTCGCGTAAGTCGCAGGCCCGCCGATATCCGGATAATAAATTCCCGCTGCAATTAATATTCTCATGTTCTTAAGCATTTGAGAATATTAATTCTTTAAAAATATGTTTCATTCGCAATGCAATATTCGACCACTCATATTTTTCCTTAACCAATTTCCTGCCGTTTAACTGAAGTCTTTTTTGAAGATTTTCATCAGAGAAAAATAATTCGATTTTTTCCGCAATATCCCTTGGATCGTCAATTCTGACCGCGAGCCCTGTCTCATTGTCTTTAAGAAAATCCTTTATTCCACCTACGGACGTCGCAATTATCGGGACTCCCGCGGCCATGGATTCTAGGAAAGAAGTACCAAGTCCTTCAGAGCGCGAGGGTCGCACAAAAACATTCGCGAGCCTTAAATAGTTTGGAACATTATCATGCTTGCTCTCTTCAAAAAAAACGCGGCCATCAACTCTTAAATCATAAGCAAGTCTCGAAAGTTTTTTCGCGTCCTCGCCAGAACCAACAATCAAAAGCTTAGCCGGTATTTTTAAAAAAGAAAAAGCCCTAATCAACACATCAATGCCATTTTTATACGAAAGCCTGGAAACGGAAATTATCACCCTATCATTAGCTCTTATACCGAGCCTTCCTCTTAAAATTAAAGTTTTCTGCGGATCAGGGCTTGTAAACTTTAAAAAATCCACACCGTTCGGAATCACTTCAACCGGCGCCTTCGCTCCAAAATTTATACAAAGATCTTTAAGGAATTCGCTGATAACTTGAATTCTGTCCGCCCGCCTTATCAAAAGTTTCCAAAAAAAAGCGATTAAGCCAGCGCGCGCATATTTTATATGTTCTTCCGAATCTCCTTCCTGAACAGTAAGTAAAAAAGGAATTTTTGGATATATCAGTTTCAGAAAAAAAGCGGCGATAGACGCAAACGAGATCATCATTCCCCAGAAAATAATCGGCCCTTTTATATCTTTTTTTAATTTAAAAAATTTTAATGGAATCGCAAACGGCAATAAATATTTATCGAGCAAATTTCCAAACCCAAGCCTATAGACATAGACATTGTCGATTTTTTCCGCTCGCTCCAGTTTTTTATTAAAGCGTGATGTAAAAAGGATAAAATCAAAATCATCAATTTTATTCGTAATACCCTTGACAGCAGTTTCCGCTCCTCCTAAAAAAGGCAAATAAGTGGTTGAGAAAATGATTATAGTGCCGGCTCGTTTTTCTTCGCTCATTATGCTAGGATTATGAAATAAAAAACTAACAAAGTCAAAATTAAATGCCGACAGAAAATAAAAAAATAATATATTTTATAACTAAGTCGCACTGGGGAGGGGCGTCACTATTCGTCGATAAATCTCCTCATAGCTCCCTGAACACCTCACGGTTTTCAGCGGTGCTACTCAAAGTAGCACCTGCTTTCCTCTTCGGGGAAACTCTCGTTTCCCCGACCCCCTTCTCCGCCCCTCTTGCAGATAAAAATGCACTATGGCAATAGACAAGAAAAAAATTATTTATTTTATAACTAAGTCGCACTGGGGAGGGGCGGCTAAATATATAATTGATCTTGCTGGCGGACTTGATCGCCAAACATTTGATATTTACATAGCAGCCGGCCCGTCTGAAAAATCGACAAAAAAAGAAACGTTGCAAACAAAAGCGGACGCGGCCAGTATAACATTCATCGAAATCCTGAGTTTTTCAAGGCGCATTTCGTTTTTAGCCGAAATCGCTTCGTTTTTTCAAGTCCTAAAAATTCTTTTCAAAATACATCCTGACATTATACACATAAACTCTTCGAAGGCCGGCGGAATCTGCGGGCTTGCGGGTTTTTTATATAAACTTTCCGGACGAAAACTGAATATGATATTTACGGCCCACGGCTGGGCTTTTCACGAATCAAGGCCGCGCGCGAGCATTTCCATCATCAAATTTTTATCGCGAATCACATCTTTTTTTTATAACGCGATAATATGCGTGTCAAAAACGGATTACGATTCAGGAATTAAAATCACAAACCCCAAAAAAGTATTAATGATTCATAACGGCATCGACGCAAATACTTATGATTTTTATTCAAAAAGCATCGCCAGATCGAAAATCGGAGTTAACTGCAGATGCATGGTTGTCGGGACTTTTGGCGAATGGGTTTTAAATAAAGGATGGGACATTTTAACAGAAGCCATAACGCCTTTGTTTGATAAATATCCAAATCTGATTTTGGTCTTGGTCGCGGGAGGCGAGGGCCCCCACAAAAGCGAGTTAATGTCGCTGATAAGGCACAGAAGCAACGAAGATAAAATCAAAATTATCGAAAAATTAAGCCATGCGGCAAATTATCTGAACGCGTTTGATATATTCGCGCTTTCATCAAGAAAAGAAGGGTTGCCTTATTCGATACTTGAAGCCGGGCTAGCCGAACTGCCGGTCGTAGCCTCGGAGGTCGGCGGCATTACGGATATTATTGAAAATGAAAAATCAGGACTGCTTGTGCGTCCGGAAAGCCCTGCTCTCTTAAAAAACTCAATCGAACGGCTTATTAAAAGTGAAAAGCTCCGCTCCGAACTTGGATCGCGTCTGCGCGTGGAAATAGAAACGAAATTTTCGTTAAAAAAAATGCGTGAAGAGACTTACATGCTCTACGAGTTAAAAACCTAAATCCTCTTTGTCGCTATAAAACCAAGTGAAACAATCACCGCGATACTCAAAACCGCTAGACTCCATTTTAAAAAAGACCCTGAAAAAAATGACGAGGCGCTCGCTGGCTGTGATTGAATTATAATTTTTGAATCATTATTATCAGAAGCCATGGCAAGGTTTGCGATTTCAAGCTCGTCTGCCTTGACTTGAGAAGCACTTTCTCCAGAATTATTTTCCAAAAGTTTTTTAATAGGCGTGCTGCTTAAAATTACTAACGGCTTAACCTGCTCATCGGAAGCGGCTCCTCCTCCCGGGGACTCTTTTAAAATTTTAACGCCTTCAATTTTTTTATTAAAGCTCTCCCCTTCTTTTATTTCTCCTGAATATTCAAAAATATCGGCGACTGATCCTGAAGGATACAGTAATTCCACCTTTCCAGATGCCGGAAGATTAATTGCCGAAAGTTCCTCGGAGATTACAATATAAGTTTTTGATAAAATGAAGGTTTCAGGCGGTAAAGCAAATTTTTTATCGGCGCCCGACAATATCCATCCGCCGATATCAAGTTTTTCGGGACTTCCGTTATAAATCTCTATCCACGAATCTTCGCTGGGACTTATTTCAGAAAGGGCCAACTGATTTGGAATAATTTCGATTTTAGAATAGGCGCTTACGCTAAATTCGCCTGAACTCACAGACAAAGAAATATGATAATTTCCGGGATACTTATAAGCGTGCTTTATCGCGCCGCCTGTTGTATGGCCGCCATCGCCAAAGCTCCAGATATATTTGTCGGCGGTGATTTTCTTGCCGTCAAAACCAAGCGCTCTGCCCTCAAAAAAAACATCCGCCCCGGCTATTCCTGATTGAGGAGATTTTATTTCGGCTTTTATTTTCGGCTCTTCAAAAACCTTAACGCTAGGCTGGGTTTGCAAATTTGAACTGGAATTTGTATTTGATGAATTCTGTCCAGATTCGCCATCAGGCTCCGAAGCCCCTGCGTTTTGAGCTTTTGGCGTTTGCGGTGCGGTTTTCCAAGCCGATTCAATCTTTTGCATAGTTTCCTTAGTCGCATTATCTCCAGCGGGCCAGCCAGCACTTGCATCAATTTTGTAGACTTCCGCGCCGGCACTATCCGCCAAAATTAATATCTCGCCTGAATTTGAAAGTCCTGAACCAAATGGAGCGATTAAATCAGCCGCGATCTCCGGCAAAGTCGTATCATCGGTGCGTTCAATTAAAAAATAACCACCAGGCTGAATTTCGCCCGCAAGGCTTATTGTCATTGCTCCGTCCGCAGTTTTCAAAACCCATCCTTCAAGACTCGCGCCAAACCCCGAATAAAGCTCAATCCACTCGTCTTGCGCTGAATTGGACGTGCCCATCCACGCGACTTCGGAAATTTCGACGTTCGCCGCTTGCAAAAAAAACGGAAAAAATAAAAAAAACGCCGATACTAAAAAGAATTTACGCATCTTCTTTTTTATCGGGTACGTCTTTCAAGACTTCCCTTAAGCCTGACAGATCCGGACCTTTTTTGGGCTGGCGCGGCCTTAATGACTCAAGTGAAATTGTTTTTTGATTTCTTTGCTGCTGGCGCAAAACAAAATCTCCCTCTCTCAACGACGGATTCTTGGGCGCGAAAGGAGCCCTTCCGCCTTGTTTATCCCTATCAAAGGGCGGCCTTTCAAAGGGCCGATGTGGCTGCCTGAAAGTTTTTTGCGGTCCCTCTCCCGTCTGCTGCCGCTTTTCTGCTGACGCGGCAGATTCCTCTTTCTGCTCGAACTCAATTCCCAATCCGGCGAGCGATTCGCTATTTTTGAATTTGTCTTTAGCCGGACCTCCTCCGAATCCTTT
>Ga0209518_1002386_pt1 | contig 17662 bp, 15 predicted proteins | sample RifGroB1_FD_183993 | JGI IMG/M metagenome (GOLD analysis project Ga0209518, IMG submission 183993) | Groundwater microbial communities from Rifle, Colorado, USA - Groundwater B1 (SPAdes) (version 2) | ecosystem: Environmental > Aquatic > Deep subsurface > Groundwater | place: Rifle, Colorado...
TTTGTCAGTTCTTTTCGGGTTTTCATGGTCATCTCCATAAATCACCCCATGGTAGAGTCTACTCACAGGGCTAGATTTTACTTATGAGTCAACCACTTTTTTTCGGCTAGATTAATTATGAGTCAAGGCGCAATATTGACCAAGACCCGCCAGGAATGGTAGTATACAAGTGTCCAGCACAATAGTGCGTACGCCGAGGCCGCCAGCCAAAACAGACACCTGTTTGACTGCCAAGACCGAGACGCACGACGGCTACCTTAGACAACTATGCGCGAATAGCGCATACTATCACAATGCGTCCGTCGTACGCCGAGGCCGCCAGCCAAAACAGACACCTGTTTGACTGTCAAGACCGAGACGCACGACGGCAACCTTAGACTTCGGTCGCTTTAGCGACCAACGGCAGTTTGACGTAGACAAACTGCAAGATGATTGCGAAAGCAATCATCAAAAATCGCGTCCGTCGTATAGTGGCTATTACCCCAGCCTTCCAAGCTGGAGATGTCGGTTCGATTCCGATCGGACGCTAAAAAGAAAAGCTCGCCTCCTGGCGGGCTTTTGCTTTAATGAGCGCCTTGATCGATCCTTATTTCTAAATTATCGCTTGCAGCACTGCCTCGATTTTGCTGGCAAGTTCAGGAATATGGCTGGTCGTGACTTCATACAGCAGTGTATAATCAATCGCAAAATAACCGTGAATCAATCGGTCACGCGCTGATTTCAGAACAGATTACTTCCCTCCCGATGCAAGTCCTTCGCCGCGGATCAAAAGGCTCGGGAGTCAAGACATCGACGTGAACCGGGAATCCGGCCTCCAGCAGGTCGGCCACATCCCTGTTGTATGCGTCGAAGTTTTTACGTCCCTCAACAAACTCGATCAACAAGTCCACATCAGAATCAGGCTGGGCATCCCCGCGGGCGGTTGAACCAAGCAATCCAAGACGCCGTATGCCAAGGGACCGTAGAGGTATAGAAAGACTCATTATTCTGCTCTCGACAGCCTGCTTCAACATGCTTACCTCCATGATACCATTCGGCAGCACCATACCAACGCGGTTGTCTCTTTCACATCGACCGAAAATACTCGTCGAACCCGCTCAAGACTGATCACAGCCAGTATTTTCAGATAACCAGGAAATCACTCCCTGGCGGCGCTGAACCACTATCTGTACATAGATACTCCGCCATCCAGCGGGATGCAATACGCGCTAAGGCCATATCGACCAGACACCTCAAACCCGGCCACCGCATGGCCCATCGCTGCGCTACCCTTGCTTACCAGTCCATCAGAATCAAATGCGGGCTGACGCCTTCGCGGTCGGCCACCAGGCGCTGGAAGCCGGGATTCTGCTCAGGATCGATCGGGCCGGAGGCGAAAAGCAGGCTGACGTCGTCGGACTGCTGGCCGTTGACGGTGGTCCGGTAGCGTTCCTGCAGGTAAAAGGTCAGTTCGTGCACGGTCATCATGCGGTCGCCATTAAGGTCGACCAGTGCGCGGTCCTTCTCGAAGGCCTCGGCGAAGAACAGGCTCAACCAGCCGCCGGCGTCGGCCTCCTTGGCGACCATCGACAGACTGTCCGATTCGCTGGAGAAGAAGCCGATGCGACCAGGGCGGCTGACCACATCGCGGGCGAAACCGCCGGAGTGGCAGGAGTCCATGACCACTAGAGCGCAGCCGGCGCTGGAGGCGTCCAACAGCGCCGCCAGTTCGTCGTCAGTAATGTCGCCATCATAGACGCTGATGATTTCATCCAGGCCATCGGGGTCGATGGCGTCCGGGCGGCCGCGAGCCTGCTGGTCGCCATGGCCCGAGTAGAAAAAGACGAACATGTCGTTGGCGCCGGCCAGGGCGGCGACGCGGCGGATCTTGTTGCGGATGTTGTCCGCAGTGGCGTCGGCGTCGACCAGCAGGATGCCGTCGTCGGGGCGCATGCCCAGGTTCAGGTAGGCGTCCCGCACCCGGCGGGCGTCGTCGGCGCAATACTCCAGGTTACTGTCTGGGTCTTCGTACTCCGAGATACCGACGAAAACGCCGTAGATGCGGCCGCCTTGGCCAACGGCCCAGTCTCCGGCCTCGTACTTGCTGGCTTGCAGATCGATGACCAGGCTGTAGCTGCCGGCCTGGCTGGCGCGGAAAGTGGTGGCGGTCAGGTAGTAGTCGCCGGTCTGGCGCGCCCGGAAGGCCATCATCGAGTTCAGCGTGCCGTCGGCGTCGTCGTTCTCCGCCACCATAGGGCCCGGGCCCTTGATGCGCAGCAAGGGATCGACCTCGGTGGAGTTCATGCGCACGATGACGATGTCGCCTGAGTTGGCGTGAAAGGAATAGCCGTCGGCGTACTGGCCGCCGGACAGGACGGTGTCGCCGGCGGCAAAGGCCGCCGCGATGCTGCCGCTGGCGGCGATGGCCCGCGGCATGATGCCGGGAACGGTGTCCAGGATCAGGCTGTAGGCGCCGGTCTCGCCGGCCTCGTAACTGGTGACGCCGACTCGGTAGACGCCGCCGACGAAGCCGTTGACCGCCAGGCGGCTGCGCCGGATGTTGCCGGTTTCGGCATCGTCGTTCTCTTCCTGCAGGCCAGCGGGGTCTTCGATGATGAGATAAGTGTCAAAGCTGGTGGCGTCCAGCTGGGCGTTGAGCATCTGGCCGGCTTCGAGTGTCACGCTGTACCAGTCGATGAATTCGCCATCAGGGCGCGCTTCGTCGCCGTCGGCCAAAGTGCCGACCTGGCCCTCCACTCGGGTGACCGTCAGGCTGTAGGCGCCCAGGTCGCTGCCGCCGTAGCCATGCACGCGCACCGTGGCCAGGCCGTCGACGCTGGCGATGACCTCGGCCTGCGAAATCCGGGGCGAGTCTTCGAAGTCGTCGTTGACCGCCGCCTGGCCGGTAGGGCCCTGCAGCACCAGGACGGGGTCGAAGCCGTTGGCTTCCAGGCGAAGGCGGTAGACAGTGCCGGCGCTCACCGGCAGCAGCCAGTAATCGCTGGCCCGTCCCTCGACCATGGTATCGCCCTGGGCCAGTTTGCCTCGGACGGTATCGTCGGCCAGGCGCTGGGCGGGCGGCGCGTCCAGCAGTGCGACTTGCAGGGTATAGGCGCCACTGTCGCCAGTCTGGTAGCTGGTGACGCCGACGCGCCAGGTGCCGGCGGTAGTCTCTTCCCAGGCCACGGCTTCGAGGTGGCTGTGGGCGGTGTCGTTGGGCGCTGCGTCGTCGTTTTCGATCCACTGGCCGGCCTGGCCGGGGGCTTCCAGCAGCAGGTAGGTGTCGAAGGCGCTGGAGCGCAGGTCGACCACCAGGCGCCGGCCGACCGGCACGGTGATGGTGAACCAGTCGACTAATTTGCCGTTGGCGAGCGGCGTGTCGCTGGCGGCCAGCTGGCCGGAAATGACCTCGCCCGCCGTCAGGCTGGTGCGATTCTGGGAAAATAGCTGCGGCGCGACTGACGCCAGCAGTAAGGCCGCCAGCAGCAGGCGGACAGGGTAACGGATTGATTTCATGCAAATTCTCCTGGATAACGTGCCACGGACGGTCAAGCTTGGCCATCGCCCTTGGGCTCCACTTCAGGAGACTACTGTAGCGCGGCGCTGGCGGCTTTTCCGGCCATGGTTACCCAGACGGTAGCACACGACGGCTAATTCCGTATAGCGCCAGGTCAGTAAGGTGCAGGCACGAATTTCGTCAAGCTTTTTGCCTGAAAGCGGAATCGATTCGCCATTTTGGTTTATTTCTTCCAATATACTCCAGTATCTCTCTTGCCGCTTCATTTGCCCCGCTCCTTGAACTATCAATTTCAAGATCGTATTTAATATTCTTGTGCACTAATCCATATTGTTTTTCCTGGGTATGCACTTGACTAAGGTATATACCACCGGTAGTATAGCTAGATGGAAAAGTATCCGGCAGATCAACAAGCTTTCGAACAATTGATCAATTCGGAGGAATCCTGTCGTTCTTTTTTAGTTCACCGGACAATGCCAAGGCATCTTCCTTGCATTCAAATCTTGCCTCTAGTTGCTCCACAAGAGATCGTGTTAGTATTTTGCTATATTCATTGCTTCCGCATCGACATCCGCTATTCTTAACCGGAATCGTTTCAACCGCTGGGATAGTCAAGCGCCAGCGCCCCTGGGCAATGGCGAACCCAATAATTATCCTTTGCGAAGGCTTTCGGTTAAATTTAAAATAGTACCCTGCCAAAAACTCAGGAAGCAAAAGCCCGATGCAAAACGCCTTATTCGCGGAAAAAAAGTCATCTGGGCACTCGACATGGAATTTAACACCGTGAAATATTTTTTCAAGGCACCGAGCAGTAGAGGTTAAATAAACACTGAGATTTACCGCATCATTATACTCATTAGCGAATACCTGGTCGTTCAACTCAATCATTAAGGTAAGACAGTATTCTAGCTTTTCCAGTATCTCCCCATTCTGCAATTTCTCACCCTCCATAAGGTTAAACAAACACCTGAGTATTTGCATTTGCCCGCGGAAATGAGACGAGAAGCGCAGGCTGTCGCCCAATGGAAACGCACTAGAAAAATACTGTTTTTCTACGCCTAAGTTTCCGTTATCCTCGGATTTTGCCTCCATGGAATCCCCCTTATGCCCAAAGCCAGCGGTAGTTCTCGAAAAATTCTCCATTAGCGGCTTTTGAAGTGTTGAAAAGCCGCATCCGCGTTTTTCAACACCCTGTTAGTACATGCCGATCCGGGTTATAAACCCTCCTTTGACGGCTCGCTTCTCTCTATAAGTAAAAAATATATAATTGAATATCACCAACAGTACCAAGGTCCACGATTCATGCAATTGCGCATACCTATCAGTTTTGGCGAAGAAAGGCAAAATCTGGCTTGATTGCGCTTGCCATAGCCGCCTATGGCAAGCGCCGCAAATAAGGTGGTTAATTGTGAATAACATCGGCGATTTGCGAGCCTAACCCAACTGCAGACACCTGTCAGCGGCTGGCCAGAATACCGGCCACCTTTGTCCCCTTCCAGAATTAACGCCGCCTCCCCGCTCTGGCTAAGGAGAGGAAAACCTTCCGTTGTCGGCACCGTCCTTGGCCAGCTTCACCACATATGCATAGTCGTCTTCGCAATCATACAGCGGGTTTCTCGACGCCTCTTCATGGTTAGGCGCGGCCCCGCCGTCAGTTTCGAGTTTGAGACCATGATATTCCGCATGAACCAATCGCAAGCCGCTGCCGGCGAGCATCCGCATGAAATCGGCGGGCGTGTAACACCGAATGCGCTGCGACAGCGCCTCGGAGGGGGCGGCGACCGGTTTCCATTCGTCTATCCACATCGCCGCGACCGGATCGAAGGAACAGCGATTCACCATGTCCACCGAACCGGGCACGCCAGGCAAGGCACGCAAGCGACGCTCGGTGCCGGAATATTTTATCGGCCCTATGGGACTGTACACCTCGACGATCGCCGTTCCGCCCTCCGCTAGCCACTCTCCGGCGATCCTCTTCAGCAAGGATTTCTGATTGTCGTCCGTACCGATGCCGAAAACTTCCCAGCAGCAAACGACGTCGAATTTACCCGGTATCGCCGCTTCCAGGAAATTGCCTTCGATGACCGCGAGGCTGCCGGGGCCATCGACCTGGGCCGACCGCCGCCTGATGTACTCGGCTCGGCTTAGCTCGACGGAAACGACCTCATGGCCCAGGCAGGCGAAGCAGTGGGCGATCTGGCCCGTACCACCGCCAAGGTCGAGTATTCTTTTCTTGCCTGCCCCCGTGAATTTTTCAAGGTACTCGCGATACCGCTCCAGGCTAGCCGGCGAGCGATTCGCGTCCCCCCACCAGATCGCCGCCTTGTCATAGAAACGTTTTATCCAGGCCGGGATCGCCGCCTCGCGGCTACCGGCCTTCTCAATTGCCATATTGATCTCCTTTTACTAACAATTTCATAATTTAGGTTACAATATACGACAATTCATTGCCGCCAAAAAATCCTTGAACAATCTTTGGCAAGCGAGAAAGACGTTTGAGGGCGCTCCTGACAATTTTTTTGAATTGATCTGGTCCGCTAATTGTCTTTCTCCCAATGGTGTGACGTTTGACATGATTCCATACAAGTTCATCAGGGTTGAGTTCAGGTGAATAGCCTGGAAGAAAATGAAGCTCCAACATTCCATCAGTACTCTCTACAAAGTTTTTCACTGCCCTTGATTTATGTACAGGATGCCCGTCTACAATCAAATAGATGGGCTTGCTTTGCCCTCGAATCAAACGCTGCAAAAACTCGACAAACAATGGGGCCGTCAAACCTTTTTCTGTAACCATAAAGCGCAAGACTCCTTTCGCACTCACAGCGGAAATCATATTAACTTTAAATCGGGCTCCGGTAGTTTTTATAACAGGCGTTTTCCCTTTTTCAGCCCAGGTTGTGCCGGCGTGGTAATCCGATCGTATCGACGCTTCATCACCCCAGTAAATTGTTGCTCCATAACGCTTTGCTTTTGCTTGCAATTTTGGATATTCATCTGTCAGATATCGCTGTACATCTTCTTTTTTTTGTTGCCATGCTCGTCTTATTGGCCGTTGAGGAGAAAGCCCTAGCAGGTTGTTGAAAAAGCCGGTTGCTTTCTCAACAACCTTAACAATTCCTCGCATAGCTTGCGCTATGCTGCGTAATTGTACCGGCTTTTGAAGTGTTGAAAAGCCGCATCCGCGTTTTTCAACACCCTGCTAGTTTATGCAATGTGCGCCATACCGATACTTCAGAAAGAGAAACCTTGAATGTTTTTCTGATTACTTCCCTGATTAGAGCTACTGTCCAAAGTGCAAATGGAAATTCAAACTGCTCAGGTGTATTATTCTGCACGAGATCAAACAACTTCATTAGCTGTTCTCCACTCAAGATTGGCTTCCTTCCGGACGCCTTTCTAGCCCGAAGTGCTTCGATGCCGCCGTATCGATATTTGGCAATCCAACGATATATGCAAACCCTCTCAAAGCCTATGGATTTTATAACCGTTTCAGGGCTTTCACCGTTTTCTACCCTTTGAACCGCGTTAATCCTGAGTTGTTCCAATGCTTCATGGCTTAGCCTTCGTCCATCGTTGTCTTTCATGTTGCTATTATATCACGAGTACATATTTATGCAAGTTTTAGTAACAAACAATGCTCAATCAGACTCGCCCCGTAAAATGATCCGGCCACCGGCGGAAGCGTCACCTACGCTTACCTCGATATATCCGCCGGAGAACGTGAAAGACATCGGGATTATCTCCATATCCGGTCCTTCATTAAAAACCATCTCGAAGCTGTCAGCGTCGATCCATGCGCCTTTGAGGTAGGTAGGCAGTCCGGAGAGGCTGATACGGTACCGGCCATCCAGCCCCACGCGGGCTTGGCGGGCATTGGCGTCTCCGTGATTCTTGAATTCGAACGCGGCTTGGGCCGTGCCGTCGAACCGGAAAGAGCAGGTCGCCAAGTTCAGCGGATTGTCTGGGAAACGGTACGTCTTGCCGCTGATTTCTGCCGCGATCGCGGGCATCGTCGCAAACGGGATCGGCGCGGGAGCCGCGACTTTAGGCGCCACGACGGCGCGTAACTCGGCGACGCCAGCGGCGTCCTCGCGGAACGCCTTACCGGGACCGGCGAAGGCCGCGCCGACCGCCTCCATCGCAATGGCAGATTCGAATGTGCCGCCGGTGGTCACGATGATAAATTCGAACTCCGGGTAAACCCGCAGCATTTGCCCACCGACGCCACTGAAGATAAAATAGCGGAACGGTTCATTAGCGTTCGAGACCCATATCCCGTAGCCATAATCCTCTGGCCTGCTCCCCGATAAGCTTACTTGGCGGCGAGTGGACTCGTCGATCCATCCTTGCGAGACAATACGCTCGCCGTGCCAGACGCCGCCTTGCATATAGAGAAGGCCGATTTTCGCTAAATCACGTGGAAGCAGACACAAATCGCCCCAACCTCGGCTATTGCCTTGCGGATCGGAATCCCAGAAAAGATCCGTTATACCAAGCGGCCCGAAAAGCTTTTCTCGTCCGTACTCTTCAGCCGACCGGCCGGTCGCCGCGTTGATCAAGGCCGACAGAAGATGCATATCCAGATTCGAATATACGAAGGCCGTGCCTGGTTCGCGCGCTAGTTGGCGATCGAGCGCGAACTGCACCCAATCGGACGTTTCCCGCATGCGCAAGGTCTGTGGCTCGGCATCCCTAGCGTCGCCTTCCAGGCCGGAAGTCATAGTCAGAAGATGCCGAATCGTGATGCCGGCCTTCCTGCCGTCGGGATCGCTGACCGTCCGCTCGGGGAAGTACTCAAGTACCGGGTCATCGAGCCGCAGGTAGCCCTCGTCGATCGCGATTCCGACGAGCGTAGCGGTCACGCTCTTCGTGACGGACGCTAGCTTGTGGTAGACGGTGCCGTCATATGGAGGGAAATAAGCATCCAGAAAGACTGCGCCGCCGCGCATCATCATGAAGCTGTGCATAGACGCGCCCGACTCGACTATAGAACGGATACCGGCGGCCAATAATCGGGAGCTAAAGCCCTGCGCTTCAGGGGTCGACTCCCTAAAAGCCTCCACGACGCCCTCAGGCACGGCGAGAGGTATAGTCAGGTCACCACGGCGCTCTACCAAACGGTTAATTCCGATAAAAACCCCGGCGATAACGGCGATGGCGCACGCGGTCGCAACAAGCCAGAATGCCATACCCCTTCGTCCCTTTTCCGAATTCATGCTTCCTCCCCGCCGGCAATAAAGCCTGCTATGAGCCAATGTTAACGCGCCATGGAAATCGGGTGAATGAATCTCTGGGTATATCCGGATAGTCCTTGAGTATCATTCTGCCTAAGCGGCAGAACTAGCCAAGCGCCACGAGGGCCTCAAGTAGTGGTTTTGATTGCCTCGTTCCCGATTCGCATGAGGTCGATGCGGTTCTTGGCACCGGTCTTTCCGAAAATGCTATGAATATGGTTCTTGACGGTATAGACGGAAATGAATAAACGCTCCGCGATGGCCGAATTGAGCTCTCCAGCGATGACGAACCCCGCGATTTCTTCCTCTCGGCCCGATAATCCATAGCGCCTGGCCAAGCTGCAGGACGCGTCCGCGATGGCGCGTTCGTCAAAGAGCCTGTTATCGAACGCGATACGGTCCGGTGAAGCGGACACGCCAAACGTTTCTGGTACGGCTTCCGGCACTGGCGTTCCGGATTCTTTGAGTCGCCGCCAAAGAAGGATGAAGAGCAATCCATTCATGGCTATGAGCAACAGTGGCGAGAGGGGCAATTGCGCCACGCCGAGCCATTCTGCCAGCGGTAAGGTTTCATTCGCTATGGATAAGATCGATATCGCGACGAGCCCCAGCGCGGAACGCGCCGCCATCGAGCGCCATCCCCGAGGGATCGCTGACAGGCGGCTGAGGAACCCCACAGCGCAGGCGATACCGCCAGCGGCGGACACGATGGAAGGAATCATGAATCCGACGCGATTGTCGTATTGCATGGCTTCGGTAGCATTGTGAAAAAGCGCGAAATAGACCGAAACGACGTAGACGGCGGCTATCCCGGCAAGGCTCAGCGCGTCGACCAAGACCGAACGCCGGCGTTTGAGAAGCGCCAAGGTAGCGCACGCCACCTGCCAAGTTGCCGCGCCTATCGAGATATTGGCGACGCTCATGAGAATAAAAAGGATACGGCGATCCGGCTGCGGGATGCTTGATTGCAAAAGAAAGCCGATAAAATTGACGATCAGCACGTTGAGCAGGCAGATTTCGATCTTCATAGCCGCCGCCGTCAGCTCGTCGCGCGCGCGATGCCAATGCAGGACGAGCATCGCGATAACGGCGGCTGCGCTCATGAGCGCGGCGATGATAAGAATAAAAACGATATAATACATTTCACTCCCGCTTCAATGCGATTATAGGCTTCAGACGGCGATTGTTCAACACGGCGAGACGGGCCGAGAGCTGGTGTCAGCTCCCGCGGAATATTCCTGAAAAACAGATTTTTCTCCCGATATTGAAGTGAACGAAAATAAAGGGGGAAGAATTAGCAGGGTGTTGAAAAACGCGAATGCGGCTTTTCAACACTTCAAAAGCCGGTACAATTACGCAGCATAGCGCAAGCTATGCGAGGAATTGTTAAGGTTGTTGAGAAAGCAACCGGCTTTTTCAACAACCTGTTAGAGAGCGGGAAAATGTTTTGGCAAACGTCCCGCTCTCCGTTCAAACATCAGCGCCATCCTGGCAGCCCCACGCTGCCAGGATGGCGAGCGTTATCGGGAGCTTATCCTCAGGTCTCCCAGTTTCGTTTTAGCGATGGCCTGGATCTTTCCCTGCCTGAGGCTCCCGGTGACACTATAGTGCATCGTGCCCAAAGGCGTCTGCAATTCTCCCTGGAAGGCGGTATTGCCTTGGCCGTCGATAGTCCCGTGCCTGAACGGATTGGACTTGCCCAGCAGGACTAGGTTCCCGGACAGGTCAGATCCGGCGATTACCAGGCTGACGGTACCGGGCAGTTCCCCCATGGGGGTGGCCAGCAGGACGTCGAAATGGCCATCAGTAGCGGCTTGGGGGGACGCGGGGTCGAGGCCGGACGGGGCCGTATCGGCAGCGGGAGCTAACGGTTTTGCGAGTGTGACGGGCGGCCGGATTTTCGGATTGAGCGAATCCAAGACCGCGCCCTGGCCGCCGCGGCGTCGGCTGGTATCGATGCCCAGTAAGCGGCCCAGGTTGCCGCCAAAGATCTTGCGCTTGTCGCCATCAGTTAATGGTAAGTAACCGTATTGCCATTGCAGCTCTTCGGGAATCTGGAAGTCGGCCAGGCCTATCACCGCCGCGCCGATTTGCGCGCCATACCCGGCGCTGTCAGTGCCCCAGATGATGCGATCCGGGCCGACGAAGCGCAGGGCCTCGCCCAGTATCTTGGCGAACTTGTAGGGGGCTGATATGGCCCAGGGCACGAGCAGGCTCAGGCAAAGGTGGACATTCGGGTGTCCCATCGCCACCATATTGAGGTCATCGCAGTAGGGATAGCCCATGTGGAAAGCTACCAGGGTCAGGTTCGGGAAGTCCCGCGCCACGTCGTCCAGCTGTATTGGTAAGCAATATTCGCTCTTGCCCGGCGGAACCCAGGAGAAGCCGGTGTGGATATCCAGCACAATGCCGAGCGCCTCGGCCCGCTTATAGAAAGGCCACAGCTCCGGGTCGTTTATGTAGGTGTCTTCCGGCGGGTAATACTTGAATATCCTGGCTCCCTGCTCCACCCAATACTCCAGCTCCCAGATCGCGTTGCGTACGCCCCGCTGTTTGATGGGAGACAGATTGGGTTGGATGACGAAGCGCTCCGGATGGGTCTGCACCGCCTTCCAGGCATCGCCATTCGTACACCAGCGACTCGAGTAGCCGGTGGTATCCATCATGGATTCCGGGAGGAGGCAGGCGACGTCCACCCCGTATTTATCCATGGCCCGGATGATGTTTTCAGGATCAGCGCTCTTCTGCATTTCCCAAGGCTCAAGGAGCCGAGTATACTGTTCCGGCGCGCCTTGCAGCAGCGGTCTCCTGATGTTGTCGATAGCCTGCCACCACATCTTGACTCCCGGGAAATAGCCGATGGGCTCCATGTCCCCGATGATGTGGCATTCCGGGTCGATTTTAAAGAATCCGTCCTCCCAGACGTTATGGTTCATGTCTGTTTCTCCTTTCGCGCATCAGATCCGGGGCAGGTCGCGGCGTTTGTCCATGAAGGACTTGGCGCGTACGTCCATCAGGCCTTCGTCCTGCCACAATTCCGGGTAATACTTCTCGAAACCGGCGGTGGGGTTGACCGCGCAGCGTATCCAGCGCGGCTCGAAGAGGTTCATGTAACACTGCTGGCACCGGGCGCAGGCCACGATGTCTGCGCTGCGACCAGCCTTGACCTTGGCCGGCCAATACGGGTCGGCGATGGCCTGCCGCCCCAGGGATATTAGGTCCGTCCGGCCTCCTGCCAGGGCGGCAGCCGCGGTCTGTGGCTTCAGGAATCCGGGGGTAATGACCGGCCGGCCGGCCGAGGCCGCCTTGATGCCCGGCGCCCAGCGGGTAAACTCGTCTTCACCGTCGGGGGCGAAGGCGGCGCCGGGATTTTCGTAGCTGCCCTGCGATACATTGAAGAAATTGGCGCCGGCGTCGGAGAACAACTTCACCAGGGCGCAGGTCTCGTCGTGGGTCAATCCGCCCGGCATCAATTCGTCGCCCGACAGCCGGCAGCCCAGCGCCTTGTCCGGCCCTATCCGCGCCCGGATACGCTCCAGTATATTGGTCACCACCCGGGCCCGGTTCTCGGTACTGCCGCCGTAACGGTCGCTGCGCGCGTTGCTTCGCGGCGACAGGAATTGGTGCAACAGGTAGCCGTGCGGCGTATGCAGTTCCACGCCGTCGAAGCCCAACTTATAGCAGGCGCAGGCTTGGTCCACCATGAAGTCTTCAAGCTGCTCGATCTCGCGTATCGTCAGCTCCCGGGGAGTCTGCCCGCGGACGATGTGATAGAACTCGGGTAGCTTTTCCCTGAGGTAGCCATGGACTATTTCCTTAACTCCCTGATACTCCTCGTCGGACATTTTCCGCAGGGTTTCCACACCGCCGAAATCCTCAAGGAGCGTGACGCCCAAGCGCTTGATCTGCCGGGCCCAACCGTGGTTAATATTTCGTAAATCCATTTCCAGAGGGATGGCGGATGGCGCGCCGGCGGCGATCATCTCCTTGACGAGGTCGGGATGCCCTTGCCGCCCCCAACCAGGCGACAGCTGTATGAACACCTTGGCGCCTTTGTACGAATGAATGACGTCAGCCATCTGGCTAAGCTGGCGGTATTTCTTTTGGCTGTCGGCCAAGAGCGGGTTAAGTCCGTCGCTGCCGCGCCAGGGGTAAGGATTGGCCACCGCGCATTCGGTGATGATCAACCCAAAGCCGCCGCGGGCCCGGGTGGCGTACCAGGCGTTGGTCTGCTCGCTGGCGTAACCTTCAGGGCCGGTGTAGCCCATGTTCATAGGCGACATGGCGATACGATTCTTGAGCTCCACGTTGCCGACCTGGATTGGTTCAAACAGTATGCCGGTATTCATAACGCTTCCTCCATTTCGTACATCCGTATTTTAATTGACAAATGTACGGTATTGGAGTATAAGCACTTTCCGGGTTTGGAACAGCGTACAAATTCCTGTTTTTGTCAGATAATTGACAGCTTCCCGGAGACTGTTTCCGAACGGAGGCCACCTATGGCGCACACCCAAGATTTACGGGTTACGAAAACCTATCTCTCGCTGACCACCGAGTTCCTGGCCCTCATGAATGAGATACCTTTCGAGGACATTACGGTCAACAAACTGTGCTCGCGGGCCATGATACGCCGGGCCACCTTCTACAAGCATTTTGGCGACAAATACGAGTTCGTCGCCTTCGTCATCCGGGGAATCCAGGCTAAATTCGACGATGCCTACATTGCGCCTAGCCAGTCGTCGGATCCAGTCGAATTCTATTCCACGCTCTTCAACCATGCCCTGGCCCAAATCGAAGAATACCGCCACCTGATCCAATCCGCCATGAAGAGCAGCCGCTTCCCCCTGTTGCTCGGCCTATTCACCGAACAGATCGCCACCGACATCAGGCTCAAGCTGAAACACGATCAATCAGCCGGGCACCAGATGCTCGCGGCCCCAGACGTGCTGGCGGTGATGTCCGCTGGCGCCTTGGTCGAGCTACTTAGGTGGTGGCTGACCAGCGAGAATCCGATACCTAAAGAAACCCTGAAGGCTCAGGTCTCGGGCATCATCGCCGCCTTGTACAGGACTGCGAATCAGCGAGGCAGCCCCACAGGAGGCGGCTGGCGTGGGGTCTGTCCCCGGAAGAGGCCGCCTGAATGATGCGCTGCGGCTTGACAGGGGCGCGAATTATGCTAGACTTTGGGGAGCAGACGGAAGGTGGGTGAAACGGGTGCCAAAGGGCGACGACAAAAAGCTGGTCGAAGAAGAGGGTTCACGCTATATCCAACTCGGCAACTTGATAACCAAGGCCCGATCCCAGGAGGAGCGGCGCAAGGTTCAAGACGTTGTCGACTCCAGTTTGGCTATCGTCGAGAAAATTCGCCAGATCGAGGAGCTCGATCTTCAGGCCAAGGCTGCGCGGCCAAAAGTATTTGTCTTTGATGCCGAAAACATCCTGAAGTCCACCAAAACCGGTAAAAGCGTCGCCGCTGCCGCTAAAAAGCGGGCGCGTCTGAAGCTGGAATGTAATCCGGCCGGTTTTTTCCAGTACTTGTTCCGCGAACGTAAACAGGTTCGACAAGCCCGGCATGGTGTTTTACTGCATTGCGGGCTGGTGTCGATCCGCTTCAATAGCGCCGAACTGACCAGCCTGCAGGCTCGTTGGCAGAAGCCGCTGGTGGATCTGGCCGAAGCCTGTACCTATGTTTTGGACCAAGGCTGGAAGTACCTCACCAAGTCCGAATTCAATCTGGTTGCGGCCTGTAGCCGCCTGCTGCGGGAATTGCGCCGGGGCAGCCTAAGTTCGGTCTTAGCCGGCGTCACCACGCTTAGCCGCTACTGGGAGCTGGAAAATGCCTGGTTATTGTTTGCCGTCGACCCGGCCTATCCGGGGCGGGCTATCAGCGCTATCCAGCGGATTATCGAACTGCATACCGAGCTGCGCGAAAAAAAGGATTACCTGACGGCCAGTCTGGAGGCTTTGCTGCAGGCCGGCCGCACTCCGCCCGGTCCCGGCGACTTTGTCCTGGCCCTGAATGTCCAGCGCAGCCGCCGGGCCCTGAGCCTGGCTGACCTGATCGCGGCCGGCGGCGGCCCTTATCTGGCCGCCGAGGACTTCGACTGCAGCGAGCTGATCCAGAGCGAGATCAACGCCGCCATCGAGGACACCGCCAAGCAGCTGGCTCTGTTAATCAAGAAAATCTACGAACTGAACCGCGTTAAGAATTTCCTACCTACCGGCCCGACCAACGAGGTCGATTACCAGAAGCTCAAGCAGTTTTACTGCGACTATACCGGCAGCGCCCTGGAGCAGTTCGAGAAGGAGACTGGCAACATCCTGCCTTTTGCCAGCAGCTTGATTACCGCTTTCCTGCAAACGGCCGAACCGCTTTCCTATCGGCTGATGAAGCGGGCGCCGGCCAACCCCGACAGCAAGACGCAGCGGCACAACCTGGACTACGAGGCTTCGCGGATGATCGGCTTGATCGACAAGATCAACCATCTGCAAACCATCCTGCCGGTGCTGCAGATCAGCCGCTTTCTGGCCATCAAGACCAGCGGCCAGGGCGCCAGCCAGTTCGAGAGCGAAGCCGTCAGCCTGCTCAACGAGTTGTCGGAACTCTTTTTCGCCTACGCCACCAAAATGGCCAAGCTGCTGGCCGACATTCCGACACTGGAAGCCGGCATCGGCCTGGAGCCAAACCAGGAACCCGACCAGCAAGTCCTGGAACACATCGCCGACCGTGACAATTTTATCACCGCAATCACGCTGGCCTACCTGGCGTCGGCTTGGCTAGTCAACCACGAAATTCAGGAGATGCTGCGCCACGAGCGCGTCCTACTGAACGAAAAAAAGAGCCTGCTACAGAAGCTGGAGCGGCTGGCCAGCCGGGAGCAATGGAAGGTGCTGGTCGAGCAGCTGGACAAGCTGCAGGGCAGCGGTATGGGGCTTGGCTGAGCTTATCGCCTCGCGTTCGCGCGCAGTATAACGGGTGGCTGCTCGGCAAGCGACCACTGGCCTCTTGCCGAATCCTGTTAATAAATTATTCTCAAGCCTACGGAAGGAGTGATGGTCAGGGCCGAGAGGGACGCGCTAGAATTTGGATTCAATAAATCCAGGAAATTATAGCTACCATGCAAGGAAGTAGTCTAGGCGATGGTTTCACTCAACTTGTAGCTGACGCTAGCTGCTGCTCCGACACCAAAAAGCATGACCGTCACAGAGTCGGTTACCAGGTAATCGGTAGACATGCAGATAATGGTCGAATAGGACGGTCCTAATCCCAGCACCAGGTCCAGGCCGCCAAAGTCAATTTTATAGCCAAGGCCGAGCACGGCGTCGACATGGAAGGAATAGTCGTATACAGACAGGTCAAGCGGGTTATCATTGTGATTGCAACCAAGGGCAAGCCAATATCCAGGGCGGCATAGAGACCCAGGCTCGAACCCATAAAGTATTCCATAACCTGCTAATCTATCTGCTGGTCCAGGCTGATGCTGTCAGCCACAGCGCGGCCGCGGTGATAGGAATCGGCTTCGACGCGGCGGCCGCTTTTGCGGGTGCTGGTTGAACCGTACTTCTGCTTGATGAAGGCCTGGTTTTCGGTGCGGGCGGCGGCGTCGGCCCGCAGAATGAGGGCGGTAGTGGCCGGGTCGGCCCGAGTGGTGCGACCGGCGGCGCTGTCGGCGGCATTCCGGGCGGCCAAGCGTTCGCCGATGCGGTGGACGATGCCTTGCCGGAAACTTTCGACGTGGGCCAGACTGGGGCTGTGCGCCCGGCCGAGCACCAGGATCAGGCGGTGCAGGTAACCAAACAGTTCGCGGGCGGTGACGATGTTCACTTCGCGGCCGATGAGCAGGATGCGCCCACCGGCCTGGCTGCGGTAGTGCAGGGCTTCGGTGAAGGTAGCCTGGCAGATACCGTAGATAAGCGCCGATTCCCAGCCACGCAGGCGCTGCTTTTCCAGCAGGACGCTTTCCTGCACCTCCGCCTCCTCTTGCACCTCGGCCAGGCTGAGGCCGTGTTTAGCCAACAACACGGTCGCCTTGTCCAGGGCGGCGGCGGCCTCGGCCTCGCTGGGTGAACTGGCCAGGGCTAGCAGTTTCTTCACTTTTTCCAGAATCTGGGTTTGAGCGGCATCCATAGCGGCATTAAAGCATGGATGACTGGCCACAAGGAAGTACCGGCCAGTCAGTCTTATGGGGTGGCCAGCGCACAGACCGGAGCCGGGCATTCATTATTTTACCTTTATAGCCAAATAACCAGGCGTGTTTCTGCGGTCTATCGCGACAGGCGGCCGGAGGAAAAAAGCGACCGGCCAACGGCTTCCTCGATCCGCTTAGTTTCAATATCCATCCGGAAATCGAAGTGCCCTTACGCGCCGAATTGTTCAGCATCGAACAGGTGCAGATCCACAGCAAGTTGTTGGCAAAATCGCATATGGTATACAAAAAGCAGCGCGGACGCGAGGAACTCATCGCCCGCCGGCGGACAACGAAGCGATCCGGAGGCGGGTACGTGACTTGCTGGCGGCCGCTGCCATGACCGAACAGCGCATTTTCCCGGCCGTCGACTGGCTGTTGGACAACTTTTGCCTGATTGAAGAACAAATCAGTGTCAGCCATCGCGATTTGCCCAGCGGCTACAGCCGCGGACTGCCGCGCTTGCGCGGTGGCGAGTCGACTGGGCTACCGCGGGTCTACGACATCGCCCTAGCAGGCTGTTGAAATTCTCAAATTTGCATTCCTATGGTATACTGTTTGCGGAGGGGCAGTATGCGTGGATTCGAGGAGAAGCAGGTTGATGCATTTTGTTACATTAGTATGGAAGATAGGATTCCGAAGAATCATCCCATCCGACCGATGAGAGAAATGGTCAACGAAATACTGAAAGATATTAGCGCCGAACTCGATACATTGTATGCCGCTTCAGGTCGTCGTTCAAT
>Ga0209518_1002387_pt1 | contig 17656 bp, 24 predicted proteins | sample RifGroB1_FD_183993 | JGI IMG/M metagenome (GOLD analysis project Ga0209518, IMG submission 183993) | Groundwater microbial communities from Rifle, Colorado, USA - Groundwater B1 (SPAdes) (version 2) | ecosystem: Environmental > Aquatic > Deep subsurface > Groundwater | place: Rifle, Colorado...
AAAATCGGAGAGGCAAAAGAGGCCGAGTTGACAACTGTTTAGACCCATAGTATAAATAGGTAATGAATACTCGTCTGCATAGAATTCCCGTTATTCAGGGTGTGGCTCCCGGATTAAAATCTACGCCTAAATTTATAGACGAAGCAAGATTGGGCGTTATGGCAGTAGGTTCAGCTGCTTTGGGAATATCCATGGTTTGGTTAGCGACACCAGAGGGTCAAAGGCTTATTGATTCATTCTTATTTCTGTTGAGAGAGTCTCCCAAAGCTAACTTCTAGTGTGATAGACTTGGGGAATGACGTTTTGGATTTTTTTGGGAGTGCTGTCGGTTTTAGTATTGGTACATGAATTAGGCCATTTCCTGGTGGCTTTGGCCTTGGGGATTAAAGTCGAGGAATTTGCTTTTGGACTGCCGTTTACTCCAGCCCTTTTTTCAGTAAAACACAGGGGCATTGTGTATTCGATCTACCCGGTGTTGTTTGGAGGATTTGTGAGGCTATATGGGGAAGAAGGAGAGGTAAAACTGGAGAAAGAAAAAAGCTTCTGGAGCCGGGGCCGAAAGCAGAGAATGGCAGTTTTGATTGCTGGAGTAGTGATGAATGTAGTCTTGGCAATTGGGGCATTTGCCATATTGTATGCAGCCGTGGGAGTGCCCCAGAAAATTCAAAACAAAGTAACCATTCTAGGTTTGGAAAGCGGGGGGCCAGCAGAAGTGGCAGGAATAAAAACTGACGAGAGAATTGTGGAAGTAGAGGGAAAAGAAATTTCCGATGCCGATGAATTCGGCCGGCTGATGCGGTCCTGGGCAGGATTGTCGGTGAACCTGACGGTGGAGTCGGGCAAGAACTTACACATGTTGGAAGGCATTAATCAGCTGGAGACCCAAAGAAGGGTAGTCAAGACTGTTCCCCGGGTAAGTCCTCCAGAAGGCCAAGGGCCATTGGGAGTGAGAATTGCAGATTTTCCGTACCTAACTAGTGCTAAGTGCCAGGTGCTAAGTGCTAAGTGCGTTCAAGATATTGCTACAGCCGGGGTGAGAGCGACGTGGACGTGGACAAATAGGGTGATTGAGGGACTGCGGGCTATTGGTAAAAGCTTATCTGTAGGTAAGGCGCCGGAAGGAGTAGCCGGGCCGATTGCCATTTACGGACTAGTAGATATCATCTCCAAGGGCGGGTTTTGGCCGCTTCTGGAGCTAGTGGCCGTCCTATCTGTGAATTTAGCGGTATTTAACGTGTTGCCGATTCCGCCAATGGACGGAGGAAAAATGTTTTTCATTTGGATTGAGTGGGCTAGAAAAAAGAAAATGTCTGTGGAATTGGAGCAAAAGATAAACACGTGGGGCATGGTAGGAGTGTTAGCACTCTTGGCGCTAGTGTCTTTGCAGGACGTATGGAACTTGGGGTGGCTGGCTAACTTGACAAAATATCTGCCAAAAAGGTAAGGTTATGAAACTATGGGAAAAGCTTTAGTGATTGGGGGTTTGGTGCTGATTGTAGGGGCAATAGTTTTACTGAAGGGAATGGTTGTCAAACCACGAGCCACAAATCCTAAACCCGCTGGTGTGGTGGAAGTGACGCCGACGCCGGTGGCCGAGCCGGTGGTGCAAAAACTGACGCTGTCTGTAAGCAGTCCTGCTGACGGGGCAGTTGTAAGGGCTGCAAGTGTGACGGTAAAAGGAAAAACTGCTCCCAATGCCGAGGTGTCCATAAATGACGTAGATACTAAAGCTGACACAGGGGGCAATTTTTCCGCAGTAATTAAACTAGATGAAGGGGAAAACTATGTGGTAGTCGTGGCTACCGATGACAATGGGGATTTTGCTAAACTGGAAATGACGGTTAATAGCGAAACATTCGAGTAAAAGGAGGTGATACTTACGAAAAAAATTATATACACATTATTAGTATTGGCCTTAGTTTTACCAGGAGTGGTAATGGCTAAGGAGGCCACCAGGCCAGGGGAACTGCGCAAGAAGTTTCCCAGAGCGGCTCTGGGAAAGGTGAGTTTGACAGCAATTTCCGGATCCACTTTAACTGTGAGTAAGGAGGGAAAAACTTATTCCGTACTGACTGGGACATTTGAGAAATGTACTACCAAATTTGTCCGCAGATTTAGTGGAAATTCCACTTTGTCTGAATTGACAGTGGGAGACACATTGGAAGTTGTGGGCCGGTGGACTGACGATACCAAGACTACAGCACAAGCCTGTGTAGTGCGGAATTTGTCCATTCAAAAGAAACGGGGAACGTTTGTAGGAGACGTAGTATCTGTTTCCGATACCGGGTTTGTCATGACTACAGTATCTGAAGCCCGCGAAAATCAGACTGTAACAGTAAGCTCTACTACAAAAATAGTGAATCGCAAAGAAGTAGCGATTTCTTTGGCTGACGTCAAAGTAGGACACCGAATCCGGGTTAAAGGTTTGTGGAACAGAACTAATAACACGGTGACGGAAGTAACCCACGTCAAGGACTATTCACTGCCGGAAAAGCCGGAGAAAAGTGAATAGTTTTCACGGAAAAGCTGTCAGCAAGGGTGGTGAAAGGAGAGCTAAAATTTGATGTCGATAACGCCGAATTGGTGGGCCAATTAGATGAAATTGGACACACTCCGTTGCCTCCTTACATTGAAGCCCCGAGAGGGGTAGACAGTGAAAAGAAAACCCGAAGAAGGAGGCGGCGCCAACGGCGGGTTTTCATTTCACCAAGAAGTTAATTAAGAGATTAAGAGACGAAGATATTAAGACGGAATTTGTGGCCTAGCGTCTTCGGGATTTTATAAATTCAGTAGTTCTGATGGCCGGGATTATTGCAGAGGAAACAGCCTTATTAATTTGAGCTATCATTCTTTTCCCGATTCCTGGCTTATTAGCATCAGCGAAGTCAACCCAGGTCATACCTCGATCGGTTCTAGAAGCAGCTTTTATTTTGAAATCTGTGAGCAAAATAACTTCTTCAACAGTAAGGCCCGATCTGGCAATTGCTTGAGAGGTTCTGTGATTTCCGGCTAGAGCATTGAGGGCAGCAAATAGAGTTTCAGGAGTAATTTGTTCAACAATCTCCTCGATTCCTGGAATTACTTTTAATCTATCTGTCATGTTAGTTCTTGGGCGGGATTATAGGAATCTAAAACGTGCTTGTCAAGTTGGTTTTTTAGTTCTTGTTCAAACGTACGATCGTTGAGATGGACAAGAGATTAGGAGAGGGAATTGGCGGTTTGGAGCATGACGCGGACCTGCCTGCCGGCAGGCAGGGGTTGTGGATGTTATTTGATATCTTGTGCTGTTCTAATCATGACTCGCAAATTGTGAATAGAGGCTAGGCGGTAGAAAAGAGCCCCCGGCATTTGAAGAGATGGGTTGGTGGTAGCGCCGATGGCAGGATTTCATTTTACAAAAAGACTGTTGCCCAAAAGCATGCTTCTAATTATTATACAATGGGATCATGGAGACCAAGGATACTGATGAGAAAAAAAATCCTAATTCACTCTTTGGGATAGTAAGTAATCGATGGGAAAGGTCCAGGAAAAAACTTAAAGAGTTGGATCCAGCTAAAATAAGAAAAGCCTTGAGGGTGATGGCTGTCATGTCCGTTTGGGTTCCATGCGCGGCAATAAATCTATTTGCCATTTCAAGAATAATAGATCAGGCAATTATTGTGGGCAGTTCGGTTGAAAATTTCTCTGGGGACGTGGTTGACTTTGACCCATCATTGGGAACGGAAGTGCAATCTGCAAACGGAAGAGCCTTAGTTATAGTACATCAAGGTTTTGGTCGGGATGTTGCACCGTGGAAATACAAAGATAATGAATCATATACAGATTACCTAGGAGATTTAGAAATGGAGAGGGAAGTTTATTTAAATCAGGGGGATGTAGTGGTTGTAGTAGAAGAAGGTGGTGAATTTGCTCAAGAAAATCATGTTTCTGAAAACAATGTGGTTTACTTCATTACAAACCCGAATAATGGCTTTCCAGATTCCTTGGTTGCGTATGGAGGTAAATTCTATAATCAAAATCCGGACTTACTCTTTCAAATTTTACGTAGGGCTGGCGTGAAAATGGTGGAGATGGGGGGGGAATTTAGAAATGCTTGCGTATCACAGGTAAAATCTTTGTTTGAAAATGCAGGATTTAAAACGGGTTGGTGCACCAACTGTGTTTACCCTCAAGTACAATCCGATGAACTACACAAATATCCACCGATTACTTACGATTCTAAATAGACTTTTACATAGCTTTTTTTGTAGCTCTAATCATCACGCGCAGGTTGTGGATACTGGCCAGGCGGTAGAAGAGTAATTCGCGGGATTTGCAGAGATGATGCAGATATGCCCGGGTGTAATTTTGGCAGGTATAGCAGTCACAATTACTGTCGATGGGATTTTGGTCTAGTTTGTATTTGGCTTGGTTGATATCAATGCGTTCGGTTTTGGATTCATGGTTATATAGGAGTCCTGCTCGAGCAAGTCTGGTGGGGGCAACACAGTCAAACATATCTGCGCCCGCCCGGATGACGTTCGGAAGGTCGGAGGGTCGGACGCCCACGCCCATGGCGTAGAGCGGGATGCTAGATGGAAGAAGATCCTTGATGCTAGAAATGGTATCTGCGGTTTGATGCGGATCTGAACCGATGACCGCGCCGCCAATGGCTACGCCGGGAAGATCTTGATCGGCCACGAATTTGGCAGATTCGCGCAGTAGATCAGGATATTCTCCTCCTTGGATTATTCCAAAGAGCTTTTGCTTTTTATTTTTCCAAACTTTAATACACCGGAGAAGCCAAGAGTGGGTGCGGGTGACGGCGGCTTTGGCGAAAGCATGGGTGGCTCCTTCCGGGACGCTGTGGTCGAAAGCCATGATAATGTCTGCGCCAATGTCTATTTGAGATTGGGTGGCTGATTCGGGAGTGAGAAAATGTTTTGAACCATCTATATGGGAAACAAATTCGGCCCCTTCATCCGTAATTTTGGGTTTTAGACTTTGAATTTGAAAACCACCTGAATCGGTAAGGATGGGGTGGGGCCAGTTCATAAACTTGTGAATGCCACCCAATTTTTTAACATTCTTTGATCCGGGCCGTAGATATAAATGATAATTATTGGCCAAGATTATTTGTGCGCCTACCAATTCTAAATCCTCCCGGGATAATGACTTGACAGAAGCGTTTGTGCCTACCGGCATGAAGACGGGGGTAGTGATATTTCCATGGATAGTTTTGATGAGCATGGTGATATTATATATGTATGGCGATCCTGCCCAATGATCAGTTGGCATCTTTTTTGGTGAAGAATAAGCTGGTGGAAGAAAAAGCCATGGCCGAAACCGTAGCGTATGCGACTGGATCGAATATCCCTTTAGAAGATGCGGTTTTGGAAAAAAGCTTGTTGTCTGACGAAAAATTTGGCCAAGCCTTGGCGGTATATTTCAAAATGCCGTTTATTAATCTGAATAAAGTGACTATTCCCCAGGATGTAATTGAGCTGATTCCGGATCGGGTGATGCGCCGGCAAAAAGCGGTGGCCTTTGCCAGAGATGCTAATGGAGTGAAAGTAGCCATTGCTGATCCGAAAAATCTGGAAGTACTCCAGCTAGTAGCTAAAAAAACCGGGCAAAAAGTGCTGCCGCATTTGGCCACGATTGCAGATATTCAAAGCACGCTGCGGATATATCAGGGAGACTTGCAAAAGATTGTAGATAACCTGATGGCGGAAGACATCGGCCGGACACCAGAATCAATGTTGGAAGATCCGCCGGTAGCTAAAATCGTGGATGCGGTGATTGAAGTAGCGTACCAGGACCGGGCCTCGGATATTCACATCGAACCAGAAGAGGCAAATTCGCTGGTGCGGTTGCGGATTGATGGAGTACTGCAGGACGTGATGCGGGTACCCAAGAAGCTGCACGACCGGATGATTACCAGAATCAAGGTGCTGTCTAATCTGCGGACCGATGAACATTTGGCGGCTCAAGACGGAAAAATGCGGGCCAGACTGGAAGAAGAAAATTTGGATATCCGGGTGTCGATTGTGCCTATTGCCGACGGAGAAAAAGCCGTGTTGCGGTTGTTGTCGTCTAGATCGAGGCAATATACCTTACAAGATTTGGGAATGAGTCCGGCTGATTTGGACAAATTGACCCGGGCATTTACCAAATCATACGGAGCTATCTTAAGTACAGGACCGACGGGATCGGGAAAAACGACCACTATTTATGCCATCTTAAAAATCATTAACACCCGGGAGAAAAATATCACTACAGTGGAAGATCCGGTGGAATACCGGATTAAGGGAGCAAATCAAATTCAGGTAAATACCAAGACCAATCTAACGTTTGCTAACGGCTTGAGGTCTATTTTGCGGCAGGATCCGAATGTCATTTTCGTAGGAGAAATCCGGGACAATGAAACGGCGGGCATTGCAGTCAATGCGGCACTGACTGGCCATTTGGTGCTTTCGACATTACACACTAACGACGCGGCTACGGCTATCCCCCGGCTGATTGATATGAAAGTAGAGCCGTTTTTAGTGGCATCTACAGTAACGGTGATTTTGGCTCAACGTCTGGTGCGGCAAATCTGCCCGGGGTGTAAGTATGCGCTGGAAGTAACAGCTGATGAACTAGCTAAAAGCTTTCCGGTAGATCTATTGAAAGAAAATCTGGGCAGTAAGGCCAAATATACTATATATAAAGGTAAGGGGTGCAAACAATGTAGAATGTCCGGATATTCTGGCCGGGTGGGCTTGTTTGAAGTTTTGGAGGTAGACAAAGAGATTCGGAAATTAATTACCGAGAGAAACGACGCGGATGTGATTGCCAAGGCGGCGGTCAAGGCCGGGATGAAAACCATTATTGCCGATGGGTTTGCCAAAATTGCTGCTGGAGTGACGACGGTGGAAGAAGTAGTTAGAGTGACGAAAGCCGAGTTTATATGAGTGTGACACTAACTCACAACGAAAAGATTTCGTTGATTGGAAATTTGGCCACATTGCTGGCTGCCGGAATTCCCATTTTGGAATCGGTAAATTCCATACTGGAGGACACCAAAGGATCACAGAAAAAAGTATTGGAACAGTTGAAAGCTGATTTGATGCAAGGGACTCAAGTCGCAGGATCACTGGCAAAATTTCCCGGAGTGTTTGACAAAGTAAGCTTGAATTTGATCAAGGCTTCGGAAGAAGCGGGAACTTTGGAAACCACCCTGAAGGACTTGCGGATTTTTATTCAAAGAGAGGCAGAATTTTTGGACAAAGTAAAATTGGCCTTGGTATATCCAGCCCTGATACTGATAGTATTTTTGGGGGTAGTTCTGATGGTTCTAATTGTAGTGGTACCCAAAATCTCCTTAGTGTTTTCCAGACTACGGGTGGAATTGCCACTGCCGACTAAGATTTTGATTTTTCTATCTGATGTCCTTTTGAAACAAACAGTGTGGTTGGTGGGAGCATTGGCGATATTAATTATTGGTTCATGGTTCATAGCTCGACGGAATAAATCATTTTTTACATCTATTATTTTTGGATTGCCGGGAATAAGGGGACTAATTAGGCAAATTGATTTCACCAGATTTTCCCGGTCGATGTACCTACTTCTTTCTTCAGGGATGCCGATTGTGACGTCACTGGGGCTGGCCCGGGATGTAGTTTTGGGCAGAGCAACGGCAAAAATGATTGATAAATCCCGGGAGATGGTGGCGGGGGGTAAACGGCTGTCCGATGGGCTGAGGGTAAACCGGGGGATGGTACCAGTGATTATGCTGAAGCTAGTTGAGGCAGGTGAGCGGACGGGGAGTTTGGATAAATCAATGCAAGAGGTATCGGAACACCTAGATTATGAGGTGGAGAATTCTTTGAAAACTTTGATGACGCTTCTGGAACCTCTACTTCTGGTAATTGTAGCGGTGTCGGTGGGGATGATGATGATGGCAATTATTGCGCCAATTTATGGATTGATCGGCCAAGTAGGCGGACGATAATGCGTAGAGGTTTTACATTAATCGAACTGATTATAGTGATGGGACTTGTGGCGGCGCTGACGGCAATGGTGACTCTGAATCTGACCGGGTCGCGTAAAAGAGTGGGAGTAGCAACTACTATGGAGGTGTTGGCGGCAGACTTGCGGGGATCACAGATGCGGGCTATGGCGGGAGAAGGAGCGCAGGAAATAGTGTTTGGGGGCGACAGATACACTTTAAATCCGGAAGGGTTTGTGGTGACACTGGATCCGGAAATTACCATAACTTCGAGTTATGCGCAAAATAAAATTACTTTTGCCGCCAGATCCGGAGAAACAGCGGGGCCAGGGACAATTACAGTTACTGATACATCCGGAGGAGCAACAAAAACTCTGACGGTTAATCAATATGGGACGGCCTGGACAATCGCTAATTGAAATAATTGTAGCTGTGGGATTGGCGGCTGTTATGCTGCCGGCTGTTTTGACGGGGCTGGTGGCTTCCCGGGAAGGCCAAGCCCAGGGAGAAGTGCGGACCGAAGCCTTGGGATTGATGCGGGAGAAGTTGGAGTTGGTTCGGGCTGAGAGAAATGCTAATTGGGCAAATTTGATTAATGGAACTGTGATAGAAACTGTGAGGGATTTCAGCCGGAGAACGGTGATTTCTGATGTGATTAAAAATGGTGAAACTGACCCATCGACTAAACAGGTGGAAGTAAGTGTGAGTTGGAATACGCCCTTGCCGAATCAAGTCCAGGCCGTAATGTATTTGACACGGTACTTGGACAATTTAAATTACGTACAAACTACAGAGGCGGAATTTAATACCGGAACGAAGACGGGAACAGTAGTCACTAATACTGCCGGAGGAGAAGTAACTCTGGCAGGAGGCGGGTCGGGCAACTGGTGTGAACCGGATTTGTCGATTTCTGCTTTGGATTTACCCAAAAGTGGTGTGGCCAATGCCTTGACCGCCATTGAAGGCAAGGCATTTGCGGGAACAGGAGACAATGCTTCGGGAGTTTCTTTTGCCAATATTGCTATTTCTAACGCTACTCCTCCGGTGGCGTCAGTAGTGGGAACTTTTGACGGATTTAAAACCAACGGCGTATTTGGAGAAGCTGGTTACGCATATTTGGCAACGGACAGCAATTTCAAAGAAGTGGAAATTATTGATTTGACGACCAATCCATATTCCGAAGCCGGATATTTCAATGCTCCGGGAAACGGAGCGGGAAATTCGGTATGGGTAAACGGTAATGTTGGCTACATGACGGATGGGGCCAAGCTGTACACATTTGATTTATCTAGCAAATCCGGGTCAAGAAATCAGCTGGGGTCGGTAAATCTGGCGGGCGAGGGCCAACGGGTGGTGGTAGTGGGAACGTACGCGTATGTGGTAACAGAAAATACGGCTAATCAATTGCAGATTGTGGACGTGAGCAACCCGGCCAGTATGAGTGTGGTGGGTCAGACAGCACTTTCGGCCGGGGAAGGTAAAGATGTATATGTGAATTCCACGGGAACCCGGGCATATGTGGCTACAGCCAAATCGGATACCCAGAAAGAATTGTTTGTGGTGGATACTTCCAGCAAAACTGGCAGCCGGCCGACGCTGGGCAGTTATGAGGCCAATGGGATGAATCCTAAAGGAGTGGCCGCTGTTTCTGGAAATAAGATTATTTTGGTGGGAAGTGGTGGAGAAGAATATCAGGTGATAGATGCGACTGCAGAAAGCACTCCGTCCAGATGCGGCGGATTGCAGGTAGATACGGGGATAAACGGGGTGGCGGCAGTATCGGAGGCCGACGGAGACGCATATGCGTATATTATTACCGGGGATGCCGGATCGGAATTTAAAATCATTGCCGGTGGTCCCGGAGGACAGTATTCAGTTTCAGGAACTTTTGAGTCGGCCACTTTTGACGCCGGATACACGTCGGCATTTAACCGGCTAACATTTGCCGGAAGCAAACCTGCCAATACTAATTTAACCGCTCAAATAGCCGTGTCTGCCGATTGCAATGGTTTTGTGTTTGTAGGGCCAGATGGAACAAGCGGAACATTTTTTGACGGATTGGGGCAGGCGGTTGATGCGACGTTGTCGAGCGGCAGGTGCATGAGATATAAGGCGTTTTTGGAGTCAACGGATCCGGGGGCGGCTCCGAGTTTAAATGACATTACTATCAACTATTCACCATGAAGAAGGCCTTTACCATCGTAGAACTGCTGCTGTATATGGGATTGCTGGCTATTTTTTTGCTGGTTTTAACTGATATTTGGGTATCGGCCATGGAGGCGTTGACCCGGACGGAAAATGTAGCGGCAATTACTTCTGACGGGCGGTATATTCTGGCCAGACTGGCTTATGATGTGGGCCAAAGCGGGGCCATAAACTATACCCTAAACGGAGGAAATTTAAGCTCTTCTGGTCAACAATTAAATTCATACGCCACAACGGTTGACAGTTTTTTAGTAACGCCAGTTGATGATACCTTTAGAGTAAACCTCACAATTACCGGAGGAGGAAAGAGTGCCAGTTATCAAACTACGTTAGGAAAAAGATGAGGGGGCAAGCTCTAGTAATCCTCTTGGTATTTGTGGGTATAACGGCGGTAGTAACTTCGGCGGGAGCCATGGTCATGATTGCCGGTGCTCAGGCGGGATCTAAATTTGAACTTGGGACAGAAAGCTATTTTGCGGCAGAAGCCGGAGCGGAGAATGGCCTGCTGCAGATTTTGCGCAACCCAGCCTATGCGGGTGAAACCTTGAATTTAAGCAATGGGACGGCGGTAGTGACTGTGAGCGGGACGGATCCCAAAACTCTTGAATCGGTGGGAACAGTAAATGGATTAACCAGAAAAATACGGGTAATGGGTAACTATGTAAACGGCGTGTTGACAGTTACGTCCTGGAATGAGGTAGACTAAGGAGTATGGCAGAGGTTCCTACAATAGTTGAAGTGCGCAGACAGGGTTTAAGGATTTGCGGTACAAACGTGTCAGGTGTGGCTCAAATGCCCTTTCCTGAAGGAGTAGTGAAAGATTTGGATGTAATGGATCAAGTGAAACTGGCTGCGCAGGTAAAAGAATTTGTCGCTACCAGCCAGATTAAACCTACCCCACTGGTGATAATTCTTTCGGCGGAAGTATATTTTGACCGGGAAATTGTGGGTACAACCGACGCTGAAATATCAGCTATAGCCCAGACTTTTATTGATAGTGTGCCCTTGGTCAATCCTAGTTCCAAGCTTTTTAAACTCAAAGATAAATACAAAATGGTGGTAATTAACAGGAGATTGTATGAGTCGATTAGGTCTGCATTCGAGGCAGTAGGATTTGTGGTAACTGCGGTAGTTCCAGAACTGGTTTTGGGTGAGGTGGGGGTGGGGGGAGATCTGGATGCAAATTCATGCCGGGTAATTTTGAAAAAAATGGACTACATTTTAGAAAATAGCTTCATAGGGGGGGCGCAGCCGGTAGAGAGAAAGTCGGGAATTAATTTGGGTCTTGACAAGCTTTTTGGAAAACATCTATGATGGTTGTAATGCCCAGGATGTTTAAAAAGGCCATGCCTGCCGGTAGGCAGGGTTTCACGCTAATCGAGCTTCTGGTGGTAATTGGAGTGTTGGCAATCCTGCTGACAATCGTGCTGGTAGCTATTAATCCGGCTAGACAGTTTTCTCAGTCTAATAACACTAAGAGACGCAGTGATATAAATGCGCTGCTTAACGGTATTCATCAATATGCGGCGGATAACCGGGGAGTGTTGCCAGCGGGAATTACGGAGGTTAGCCAGAATATTAGTGATACTGCTGCTAATTTGTGTGCAGCTTTGGTGCCTGATTATTTGGCAGCCTTGCCGGTAGATCCGTTGACCAACGCTGGGGCTTCGGTGACGGATTGTGCGGCTGCTTACGATACAAACTATCAGGTAATTAAGAGTGCGACTAACAACAGAATTACAGTGACGGCGGGAGCAGCAGAACTCAATGAAGTAATTTCAGTGACTAGATAATTATGACAAAGAAAAGTAAGGTAAGATACTATGACATGGCTTTGGCGGCTTTGGCGGTCGTCCTTTCAGCAACTGCGGTAGTCATGCTGGCCAGATCAGGTGGGGGACAAGTAGCTGGTTTGCGGATAGGCTTTTGAGTTATAATATCCGGGTGAGTGATTGTATCTTCTGTAAAATCATAGCTGGTGAGGTTCCGGCTCAAAAAATTTGGGAAGATGATAAATACCTGGCTTTTTTGGACCAGTATCCCTTGTGTGAAGGACAAACGCTAGTTACTACTAAAGAACATCAACCTTCATATGTATTTGCTCTGGCAGACGAGGTAGTTTCAGGTATTTACTTGGCTGCTAAAAAAGTGGCCAGACTGTTAGATGGAAAATTGGGAACAGAGAGGTGTGTGCAGGCAATGGAAGGATTGGGAGTTGATCATTTGCATATTAAACTGTATCCCTTGACACAGGAGTTAAAAGAAGGGGGAATTGTGCATATGGGACCCAAAGCTGACGAGGCAAAGTTAAATGAGATTGCTAACAAGATAAGGGAAGGAGGGGTGAAATAATTTTATGCCTACAGTTGTTCGTAAAAAACCAGGACAATCTGACGACAAACTGATTGCCGACTTCCGCAAGAAGGTTCTCAACGATGAGGTTTTGATTGAGCTCAAACAACGGGAGTTTTACAAGAAACCCTCGGTTGTCAAACAAGAGAGGATCAAAGAGAGGAGAGCCAATCGGTATGCTAAGCGTCGATCTTATTAAGGCTGATTTGATGGCAGCTATGAAATCAGGTGATAGCCTGAAAGTTTCGGTGCTCCGGATGCTGTCCTCCGAATTCAACTACAAGGCTATTGAAGTCCAAAGAGAGTTAACTCGGGAGGATATTTTGGCAGTTTTAAATAAAGAGGCCAAAAAAAGACGGGAAGCCATTGAGAGCTTTGAAAAAGCCGGCCGGCCGGAACAAGTAGAAAAAGAGAAGAAAGAATTAGAGATACTATCAGCATACTTGCCAACTTTGATGTCTGAAGACGAAATAAAGGCAGAAATTGCCAAACTAGATTTACCTAAGGATTTTGGTCAAGCCATGCGAGTTGCAGCCCCCGTTTTTAAAGGTAAGGCGGATGGCAGTTTGGTGGCAAAGCTGGTCAATGAAAAAATTAGCCAATCCTAGTGTTGTAGAGAAAGCGGTACGGGAACACGGGATAACCGGGGATTATGAGGTGGGAGTATATCAGGCAAGCGTTGAGGAGATGAAGAAGTTGTGGGACGGAAAACCTCATGACGTGCTGTCGTTTCCTCTAGAAAAAGACCAAACATATCCGGACGGAGTAACCAGGTTGGGAGATATTGTAGTATGTGAAACAGACATGGACCGGTTTGAATCTTTGGTCAAACACGCCTGCCTGCACCTTCTAGGTATCCACCACGAATAATTTACAAAAACGTGTGCTATAGCGTATAGTTGTGTAAATATGAAACAAAGAACGAAGAGAAAATTGAGGGCTGGAGTGAAGGTCATATTGACCACACTTGATAAAAATTTGGATTGGGTTATGGTTCCTTCGAGAGCCGAATCTTATCGAAGGTTAAAAATGGGTCCCAAAGCGGATTTATGGGATGAGTTTTGGAAAGAGTATTATGCTAGTTCTGTAAGAGATGGGGTGGAGAAACTATTGCGCAAAGGAAAAGTTGAGATGCGGGAGGTTGGTGGTGTGACAGAAGTGAAGATTACTAATAAGGGCAGGAATGAGGTAATTAAGTTAAAAATGGGTGAATTAGGAATACAAAAGTTGCCAATTTGGGATAAAAAGTGGCGGATGGTGTTTTTTGACGTGGACGAACTGAATAAGACCAAAAGGGACCAATTGAGGAAATGGCTTCTAAAATTGGGTCTAAAGAGGATGCAGAGAAGTGTTTTTGTGTATCCATATCCACTAGAGAAGGAAATAAGGTTTTTGAGGGAGGTGTTGGGTGTACCTCACGGAGTAAAGTTGGTAACAGCAGAGTTAATAGAAAACGACGACGATTTAAAAGAAATTTTTGATTTGTAAATGTTACGAGACAATGCGCTATAGCATACTGATATGTAAATGTTGACTTTCAGAGAGAGAGAGTTTAATGGAAGCATGGCTGAGCTAGAACCAGAGGGGAATGTGAGAGATAAGTGGGTACCGAGTGATAGTGATATGTCCAAGTTGATTAACGCGGCGATAATGGGGGGAGATCGTAGTTATGGTGAGGTGGGAGCTTCGATGTTGAGAATGTATGATGAATACTTAACGCGTTCGAAAAAAGATGATAGTGAGGCAGGTTATGGTAGGTTTGTGGGTTATGTGATCGGGAGGGCTATATGTGAATGGGTGAGACAACCAGACGAAAAAGGAAACACTAGATTTGACGCCGAATCTTTGGCCAGAGGTGCGGCATCTTTGTGGTATAAAGTTGGGCCACAAAATAGCGGGGAACCCGTTGAGAATGGTCCTTGGAAGGAAGCACCGGATTTAGTGATACAGAAGCTGGTTACGACCTATTTTGTTCGGAGTTATAAACCGGGTGAAGCATTGGTGAATGAATTTCTAGAGTGGACCGCGGTTAATGTTCTTATTGGGTTGCGAGATGAGCCGATAGCAAATTTTGCTAGGGTAGCCAATAATTTGACTAAGGTTAGTGACGATAGGATTAGAGAATCGGCTTTGGGTTTCCTTAGAAGGATTGAAGTTGAGTAGGTAATTTATGCAGTTGGTAACGATCGTATACGGTGATGTAAATGTTGTGTTTGGGATAATAGTTTATACAAGCGATTGACAAAGCGCTTGGACCTTAGTACACTGCAGGACAATATAATGAATGCTGGAGGTCACTTATTGAGTAGGGTGAAAGAAATCGCTGCTGGCGTGGGGAACAGTGTGGCGGAGGTTCCTTCTAACCTGGCGAGGGAGGGTAGAATTTGGCCGTTGTACGCGATTTTGGCCGTTGATGCTATCGGCGTGGGCTATGTGTTGCAGTTTTTGGACCATGCTCAGCGGTTCGCGCGCTCGGTGGGTGGTGATGTACGTTTTGAGTATGGACAGTTGGGCCCAGAGATGTTGATAGGGATGGGGCTGATAATTGCTGGGCTACTTATACATACGAACAATGATTTGAACGAGCTGGCTTTTGGGGACTGAAATGGGTAGGTAATTTATACAGTTGATTTGTGAAAAGGTTCGCGTATAACTAATACTGATGTCGCAGACGTTGTATTTGAAGTATCGGCCGCAAAAAATTTCCGAACTGGATCTAATAGCCGTGCGGGAGATGCTGGAAAAAGTGTTAAAGGGTAAGAGCTTGCCTCACGCGTGGCTGTTTTCGGGACCGAGGGGGACAGGGAAGACGTCGGCTGCGCGGATTCTGGCTAAAGAGGTCAACGGCAACGACAAAAAGTTAAATTTGGAGATTGAAACGGGAACGTGCACAGATGTAATTGAGATTGATGCGGCGTCAAACCGGGGTATTGATGAGATTCGGGAACTGCGGGATCGGATTAAATTGGCCCCCATGCGGGCTAAATACAAGGTGTATATCGTAGACGAGGTACACATGTTGACCACAGAAGCAGCCAATGCTCTGCTGAAGACTTTGGAAGAGCCACCGGCCCATGCAATCTTCGTGCTGTGTACTACTGATCCGGAAAAATTGCCGGAGACGGTGGTTTCCCGATGTACCAGGGTACAGTTTAAGAGACCTAGTTTGGAAGAGATAACTGATAAGTTGAAAATAATTGTCAAAAAAGAGGAATTTAAAATTAAACCCGACGAACTTGAAGAAATTGCTAAGGCGGCGAGAGGAAGCTTTCGAGATGCAATTAAAATTTTGGAACAGGTAGTGTTGGCTGACAGACCAACAAAAGAAGTGTTGGGGATGCTGGAGACGGCAGATCCGGCCGAGTTTATTAAGATACTAAGGGATGAAGATACTAAGAAAGCATTAGAGTTTATAAATAAAATGATTGAAGAGGGAATAAGTCAGAGAAGTTTTATCGAGAGATGCGTAGAAGAACTGCGGGAACAACTCTTAGTGCTAAGTGCTAAGGGCCAAGTGCTAAGTGACGTATTGAGTTTGATAGAGGGGCTGGAAAGGGCCTATGAGAGGAGCAAAACTTCGGCTGTGGCACAACTACCTTTGGAGATATTTGTGATAGAGCAGTCAGGGCTAAGGGCTAAGGGCCAAGTGCTAAGTGAACCAAAAAAGGAAAACCTGGCACCTAGCACCCAGCCCCTAGCACCCATAAAACACGGCTCGGGGAAGGGAAAATATAAACTGGAAGATATGCAAACAAAATGGGCAGATGTTTTGAAAGCGGTGAGACCATATAATCATTCAGTTGAAGCACTCTTAAGATCAACAAAGCCTGTAGGTTATGATGGCGACGCACTGCTTTTGGAAGTGTTTTACAAGTTTCATAAGGACAAACTTGAGAGTGAGAAGTGCAGGCAGATTGTAGAAATAGCTGTGGGTGAGGTGTTTGGGACGGATCCGGCCAGGCTGACGCTGCAGCTGGGTCAGCGGCAAGTACAACCTAAAGAGGATGATTTGGTGGCTGCAGCAGCAGAGATATTTAAAGTGGAGGCAGTATGAATATATACTTTCTAGGCCGAGTATTTGGGATTACGGCATTTGTGCTGATATTTGTGCAAATGTGCTTGGGACCGTTTATGAGTTTTTGGCGCAAGATTTTGGGAGGCTGGGTACTGAAACTGCATGTGGTGATTGGGATTACGGCATTTGTGCTGGCCTGGCTGCATCCTGTGATGTGGGTGCTGGTGTGGGGGTGGGACACCGTAAGAGAACTAGGGGGCTATGTTTGGTTTGGTAAAGTGGGTTTGATTTTAATTACCATGGCTGCGGCAGCCGGGGTGTGGCGGGCGCAGCCAATGGTAACCAAGTACTGGAGATGGATGCACAGATTAAATTATGTAGTGTTTGGGCTAGTTTACATCCATTCATGGAAGCTGGGCACTGATGCGGGGAATTTTCCTCTCAAAGCCGTCTATTACCTGGCCCCGGTAGTTTTGATCTTGGCGTTGACAAGGAAGTTACTTGAGCTTAGAATAACTGCAAATGGGACTAGGTGACGCGATGGGAAAACTGGGAGATCTGAATAAGCTGCGACAGCAGGCGATGCAGATGCAGAAAAATTTGTCTGCGCAAACGATTACGGTGGAAGAGAATGGAGTGAAGGTGGTCATTACCGGAGATCAGAAGATTGTGGAAATTTCCGTGCAGGGAATTGGCAACCCAGTATTAAATGAAGTATTAAACAAAGCTATTCGTAAGAGTCAAGAATTGGCAGCTAAGGAATTGATGAATGTCTCCGGGGGTATGGGTGGACTCATGGGCGGCGGACAGAATTAAGATGAGGATTGCAAAAGCGATCACTAATTTAATTGAAGGATTTGAACGGCTGCCGGGGATTGGACCTAAGTCGGCTGCCAGACTTACCTATTATTTACTTCACGTGCCCCAGACAGAGCTTGATCGATTCTCTGAAGCGATTGGTAACTTAAAGCGGGGAACGAAAGAGTGCTCTGTTTGTCACAATATTTCTGAAACTGATCCGTGTGATATTTGTGCTGATTCTGGCCGGGACAAAAACATAATTTGTGTAGTAGAGCAGCCATTAGACGTGCTGGCAATGGAACGGGGAAATG